>Ga0209211_10006064_pt1 | contig 17719 bp, 12 predicted proteins | sample RifGroA2_FD_183992 | JGI IMG/M metagenome (GOLD analysis project Ga0209211, IMG submission 183992) | Groundwater microbial communities from Rifle, Colorado, USA - Groundwater A2 (SPAdes) (version 2) | ecosystem: Environmental > Aquatic > Deep subsurface > Groundwater | place: Rifle, Colorado... | reverse complement strand
AGCAGCGTTAACAAATGCTTTGAAACTAGTTGGGAAAAAGCTTAACGAAGCGAAAATTGTCATCAATGGCGCAGGCAGCGCCGGTATCGCCATCACCAAGTTCTTACTTGACTTGGGTGCTAAGCATATCACCGTCTGCGATCGTTTTGGTATCATCTTGGAAGGTGATGAACAATTGAACTTCGCCCAAAAAGAAATATCACTTAAAACGAATAGAAAGCATTTAAACGGATTACTCAAAGATGCTTTACTGGGAGCTGATGTTTTTATTGGTGTCTCTGCGGGAAATATCGTAAGCGAAGACATGATTCAACATATGAATCCAAATACCATCGTCTTTCCACTCGCGAACCCAACTCCTGAAATCTCAAGAGATAAAGCATTGCATGCTGGTGCGCGTGTTGTAGGTACCGGTGTATCCAATCTGCCCAATCAGATCAATAATGCATTGGTGTTCCCTGGATTATTTAAAGGAGCATTGGATAGCAGGGTGAGACAGATTACCAAGGAAATGGAAATCGCAGCTTGCAAAGCGCTTGCCAAGATTGTAAAGAAGGAAGAATTGACAGAAACTTATATCATTCCAAATATCTTCAATAAAAAGGTTGCTAAAAATATTGCCAGAGCAGTGATGAAGGCAGCCATCAAATGACAAAACTTTGGATTCTTCTACTCAGTTTAGGATTCTTTCTTTCAGGCTGCAGTGCTCAGCCTGTTACAGAAGTACCGACAGAAGAATCCATTAAGGTGTTAGAAAAATCAGAATTAAACAGTTCATATATTGAATGGTATGGTAGACATGCCTATCAAAATGAACGAGAGTATTTTTATCATACGGCAACAGGATTCAGACTTGAATTTTATGGAAGAGTTATAGATATCGAACTTAGACTTGAAGACAAGAATCATGATATCTATTATAGTTACGCGAAAGATGGAGAAGATCTATTAACAAGCGGAATCTATGTTCAAAGTGAATTTGAATCAACCTTGCGTATCGAATTTGATACGTATGATCATCACGTTGTTGAGCTTGTCAAGAGGAGTGAGCCAGAAGATGGACTTACATCTCTCCATAGAATATCAACAAACGGTTATTTAAAAGAAGTTACTATTCCAGAAGATCAACCACATTTCTTATTGATTGGTGCATCCGGTATTTCGGGTCATGGAGCCCTAGGAAGTCCAGGACAACCTAGAACTACCGAAAACTCATCATCCCTGCATTCTTTTGGATATTTGACAGCAGCCCACTTTGAAGGTTCTTATGAGTTCGTTTCAAATTCAGGTTGGGGATTGGCATTCGGATATAATGATGTATCAGGTGAAGATAACATCGTTAAAGCTTATGACTATATCGGTATCGATCCTGATCAACAGATTATAGATATCACTTATGATCACGCAAAACAACCAGACTTTATCATTATTAATATCGGCGGTAATGATTATACTTCTGTCATCAATAAGTTAAGCGGATTTGCTAAAACCGAAAAGATATTAGAGTTTAAAGCAGCAGTAGCGGATTTCATTTTTAAACTCAGAGAAGATGCTCCTGAAGCACATATCCTTTGGACAATGACTGAGGGATCACAAAATGGCACAGCAGCCAATGAGGTCATCAATCAACTGAGTGCATTAGATAAGGCGTTTGTTCATATGGTGATTATCAAACAAGTTGGAGATGATGGAGATTTAGCAGGCGCGAATAATCACGCCAGCTTCATCACGCATCAGAAATCAGCACAACTCTTGATTGATGTGATTGAGGGTATATTGAATCCAACAGTATAATCATTTGATAAGCATTGAAAAGTTATATGAAATCAAATAATACATCAATGAAAGCAGTCCAAAAGGATTGCTTTTTATATCTTCATTTCTATTTCTCACCGAATTTCTCGTCATCAATCCATAAAAAATATTATTTGTAATTTAGAATTGAATGATATAATAAAACCAAACCAATTCCTATACAGGGGGCATTCAATGAATACTTTAAAATTATTAGTTTTGTTTAGCATAACCTTATTGATGGGTCTATTTTTATTTTCTTGCACCGAGACAGAAGAATACACATTAACGTTTGATTCTAACGGAGGATCTCAGGTATCATCGATCACAGTCATAAGCGATTCAATCAATTTACCTAATGAACCAACAAAAAACGGATTTACATTTGAAGGTTGGTTTTGGGATAACGAAACATTCCAAGAACAATTAACAGCTGGCAAATTACCAGAAACGCATCGTTCAAGTGAAATGACTGTTTACGCAAAATGGGCAATTAATATAAACGTTTTGGAATACACCATCACATTTGATTCCATGGGGGGAACAGCGGTCGATCCAATCCAAGCTGAATATCAAGAATCGATTCAACAGCCTGCAAATCCTACCAAAGATGGCTTTTTTGTTTTTGAAGGTTGGTATCTAGATGACGACTATACATTGCCATATACATTCACTACCATGCCAGAAAATGATTTTACACTCTATGCAAAATGGGCGAATACTCTGGAACTGACGACAGATCCAATATCTATCACTTTGTGGCATGCAGAAAAAACATCGAGTCGAACATTGCTACAGGGGTATGCAGATTCCTTCAAGGAATTATATCCAAATATTACAGTCAATATTCCTACAGGGTACAGCAATGTTGATGGTATAAATACTGCTTTCAATTCAACTGTCTTCGGTGGGGGAGCATTACCCAACATCATACAAGCAACTTCATATCATACTGCTGAGTATACTCATGGGGATTTCTTACTTCAACTCAATCCTTTTATTGAAAACTCATTATGGGGACTTAATGATTTGGATGCCCTTGACGATATTTTATTATCATTTAGAGAAGAGAGCAGCCAGTATGATTTAAACCATTCTTATTATGCACTCCCATTTTCAAAGAGAACAGAAGTGATGATCTATAATAAAACAGCTTTTGATGCGTTAGATCTTGCTGTCCCGGAAACTTGGCAGGATATCATTGCAGCATCTGCCCAACTTAAAAATTACGGTGCCCAATTTAATAATATCAATCAAGTCATTCCTGTTGTCTATGACTCACCAAATAATGCATTTATAACATTCATCAAACAATTTCAAGGAGCATATACAAGTCTAAACTATGATGACATGACAGGTTCTTGTTTATGGGTCGATGATACCAATACACTTTCTGCAATGAACTTTTTAAAAACAAACAAAAATCATTTGACATTACCATCCTTTTGGGATGAGTCTTATGGTACGAATCCATTCATGCAACAAAAAACATTCATCATGATCAGTTCAACTGCAGATATTAGGTATAACATTCCCCCTTTAGACTCAATAACAGGAATGCCTATTTTTGAAATTGGAGTTGCTCCAATTCCGCATCATGGCGAGATATCAAATTCCAATGCAGTTCTTCAAATGGGTACGGATCTTGCTTTAATCGATACCGGAACAATTCAACAACAGCTCGCTTCCTGGCTTTTCATCAAATACTTAACAAGTACTGAAATCACTACAGATTGGGCGGTAAACACAGGTAATTTACCTGTTCGGACAAGTGCTTATGCAAGTGCAATATATCAAGAGTTTCTAAATAATCCTACAGTCGCTCAACAAAATAATTCGTTGGTAGCAAATGCCGCATACTTGCAACTTGAAGACTTGTTCTTTGCTGCAGCCTTTATGAGATCCGATGATGCATGGATCTTTGTAGGGGAAGCACTGGAACGGATTATGCTTGGCGACGGAAATATTGAGGAATCACTCGACGATGCTGTACTCAACTAGGGTGCAATATAAGAATCTGGTTTACAAATTCTGAATTGTGAAAATGCTGTAACATAATAGTAAAGACATGATTCGGGAGTGTATCCCCCAAAATACGCACTTATGTAATGAAATAGCGACGAATTGATATCGCAAGGGCTGTTATCCATCAGCACATCATTCATGTTAGTTAATATATTTTTCAAATGAACTCACCATAAGGGGAAGACTATATGTACTATTTTTTGGATAAACCAGGTTTGTTAATTCTTGTTTTTTTCCAAGTCGTCGGGTGGTTAATATTAGTGATTGGTCTGATCAAACTCGTGATTATCATAAAAAATCGGATTTCGTGGGGATCAGGATTTAGTACACGCAAAAATGTGATAGTTTCAGTTATCATGTTCGTGATTGGACTAATGATTCTCATCTTGTTAACTCTGTATGGGGATGCATTGATGCCTGCTGGTTGGGTATGAAAATAACGAAAAGACATTTTAAATAAGGAGCATGTTATGGAATCTTATGAAATGAATGAAAATTCAAAAAAAATTTATATCTACAGAAAATATATGTTTATTCTGGCTGTAATCATTCCATTTGTTGCTGTTTTTTCTTTTTTCTTCGTGATTTTCAGTGTTATCTATATTCACAATATCGTGGTAACGATTCTTTTTTCCATCGTGACCATTGAAATGATTTTCATGCATTTCTTCTACAAAAGATTTACATCGATGAAGCTTTTAGTAGATGAAACTGGAATTCATTTTCGAAATGTGCAAAAACATGTTGATATTGCTTATCAGGATATTCAAAAGGTATCATCAAAGAGACTCTCAAGCTTTGGTGGATGGATTACAGTTATATCCAATACGGAAGAAAAAATAACATTGACCGTCGCGATGAAGGACGTTTGCATGAATATCTGGTTCTTAATGAAAGAGAAGATTTAGCGAATAATCCGCTTCTTCAAAAAGCATATCGTACAGCTACATTTCTTGACAGTGATTTTAGAAGAGCAAGCTACCTTGGAATAGTAACACCTATTTATGCTATTCTCTCAATGGTGATTGCTGAGACTTTACCCGACTATGGTTTCAATAATACAAAACAGGCGGTTTATACTTCCTGGATTGTCTTTCTTGTTGGGTTTACCATCATAGAATATCTTTACTACAAACCAAAGCTTATGAAAGAGATGAAAGAATCTGGATTTGAAGCTGTACCCTTTGATGAAAAGTCAGAAAAGAGAACGATTCGCCTATTATTGATTACAGCTGTTTTAATTCATTTGATTCTCACTGGTATTTTGTTATTTGCCTAATGTTCATTCATGATTCATAATCCATTTGAACTAACCCCTGACTCAGGGGTTTTAAAATAGGGTTGTGCATTATGCTTGAAAAATGCTATAATTTTCATATAATCCACATCCGAGGTGTCCTTATGAAGACTAATGTTTATTCTAAAAAAAATGTATTTAAAGGTATTGCTCAAAATCCATCCTTATTAGGCTTTGGATGCATGCGTCTGCCTGTATTATCAAAGGATAAACCTGATATCGATGAAGTTCAAGCTTATAAAATGATTGACTATGCCTATACCCATGGAGTGAATTACTTTGATACCGCATATCCATACCATAATGGACTATCAGAGATATTCATCGGCAAAGCGTTAAAGAAATATCCAAGAGAGTCTTTTTACTTGGCATCCAAGATGCCAAGCTGGTTAATCCAATCTAAGGAAGATGCAGTTAAATATTTCAATGAACAGCTTCTTAAGTGTCAAGTATCTTATTTTGATTATTATCTATGCCATGCATTAAATAGAAATAGCTTCAAGGCTTATCAATTGCCGGGTGTTATGGATTTCTTATATCAAATGAAAGAAGAAGGAAAGATCAGACATCTTGGATTCTCATTCCATGATACGCCTGAGATACTGGATCAGATTATTCATACCTTCAAGTGGGATTTTGTCCAGATTCAAATGAATTATCTGGATTGGAGTTTTCAAGACGCTAAAAAGCAGTATGAAATCATTGAACAGTATGGAGTTCCATGCATCGTCATGGAACCTGTCAGAGGGGGACTTCTTGCAAGCTTAAGTGAAGAAGCAAGAAATGTTTATCTAGATTTTAACCCTAAGATGAGTGTTGCTTCATGGGCGGTTAGATATGCAGCAAGCAAACCAAATGTTTTGGTTGTCTTAAGCGGTATGTCCAATGAGGAACAAACCAAGGATAATATTCAAACGATGACTGATTTTTCTCCAATCAGTGATCAGGAACAAAAGATTATCGATCAAGCTTTAAAGATATTCTTAGAAAATAGCACAGTTCCTTGCACAAGTTGCCAATACTGTTTGCCATGTACTGTAGGAATTGACATACCAGCCTTATTCAAAATCTATAATCACTACCTGATTACTAAACATAAATCAGAGTTCATCCGTGATTATGAGAAGATTGTTCTTGATAAGCGTGCAGACCAATGCATATCCTGTGGAGAATGTATGACACATTGTCCACAAAAGATTAATATTCCCGTTCGGATGCAAGAAATTGTTGAACTCTATGAGAATATCAAGAGTACCTAGAATTTTAGATATTGAATGAATCCTTAATCGAGATAATCCTCTGAAAGGAACTACTATGAATCAAGAGTATAAAAAAATGACTTTGAAATTAGAAAAGTTCAGGAAGTCATTGACCTGGATAAACAGTATTATGGTACTTACTTTACTATCTTTTCTTCTTGTTGGTTTTTTTATTCCGGTGGATAACCCTCTTCATAGCATACTTTCGTACATGCTAACCATTATATTGTTATCAAGTATAATCATTCTTCCAATTCTTTCGATAATGTCTTCAAAATTGAAGAAGGAAGTTGCTCTTGAAAAACTAAACCAAATCTTTAGTTCAAAAAAAGAAGATGAGGAAGATGTTTATACTTTCCAAATGGAGGTTGATGAAATTGAAGTTCAATTGGATTCGACAGGAATTACCATAGGGGAACAACATCACATGTACGAGGACTATGAAATAACTATATCTACTATTGGATATCGCGGAATTTTATATTTCGATCTATGTTTTACAAAAACAGACTTAGAAAAGAAAAATGAAGAATATACGAATGATGATGCTTTTTGCATAGAGATAGATAGAAGGGCATATCAAGTGTTGAAACAGTTTGATTTGAAGCTAGATACTCAATCCAAACACACACTTGAAATGATTAAAAAAGATCCCAAATATGCAGTCAAGGTATTAATGAGGAGGAACTTTTCGATACTTAAATTTATCTTCCTAAATGGTTACGATTCAAGGTATTAAATAATCATCTATATTTATAAATGAATTTAATAAGAGGGATAGCACTATATCTCGATTAATTAGGAACAAATACCTTGTTCCTTTTTTTGTGATATTTCACATAATTCCTTTGAATCAATAAGTTCAAATTGAGTTCACAATTCATGACTATAATCATCTTATAACATTAGGAGGAAAGAAACATGTTACAGTTAAAAAACATAAAAAAGGATTATTTGGTTGCTGGAGTACCAATTCCTGCACTCAACGGAGTTTCACTGAATTTCAAGAAGAATGAATTTGTTGCTATTATTGGAGCATCAGGCAGTGGTAAAACAACACTTTTGAATATTATTGGTGGATTAGATCGATATACAAGCGGAGATTTACTCATTGATCACAAATCCACCAATGATTTCAAAGATGAGGACTGGGATGCATATAGAAATGCTACCATTGGATTCGTCTTTCAGACATACAATCTGATCTCGCACTTATCCGTATTGGATAATGTCGAAATGTCATTAAGATTATCGGGTGTTGCTGCCCAAGAAAGAAGAGAAAGAGCAACCAAAGTTCTAACTGAAGTTGGTCTAGCCGATCATTTACATAAGAGACCTAACCAATTATCAGGTGGACAAATGCAACGTGTGGCAATTGCGAGAGCACTTGTGAATAATCCCAAGATTTTACTTGCTGATGAACCAACCGGTGCCCTTGACAGCCATACCAGCATTCAAATCATGGAATTGATTCAAGAAATATCCAAAGATCGTTTGGTCATTATGGTGACACATAACACTGAAATTGCCAATCAATTCAGTGATCGCATCATACGCTTAGTCGATGGAAGAGTCGTTGAAGACACAAAACCAGCAGTATTGACAAATTCATCAGACATCAAAGATAAACTCATCAATAAAAAAACATCAATGAGTTATCTGACTGCCTTGAAAACAAGTTTTAAAAACTTATTAACTAAAAAAGGTAGAACCCTCATCACAGCGATTGCTGGAAGTATCGGTATCATCGGCATCGCCTTGGTACTATCCATCTCCACAGGCATGACCAGTTATGTGAATGATATGCAAAGCGATACACTTGCAGGGTTTCCATTAACGATTAATGAAACAGTTCGAACGAGCGCACTCAATCAACCCAGAGAACGAATGGAAGATTTAGCGAATAACGATAGTGATTTTCCAACAGAATCCATCATTTATTCTTATGATAGTTTTGCGAATACAGTCACGCATACGAATATTATTGATCAAGACTTTCTAGATTATTTAAGTGATCTAGACCCAACTCTCTACAATTCAATATCTTATACAAGAGCCATATCGATGAATGTGGTCGCGGAAACATCAGCTGGAGGTTATGTTAAGATCGTAACAGGCGGAACTGACTTTGGATTCTTTTCAAGCGGCGGAGCATTCTCAGAAATTCCAAATAACCCAGAATTTATTCAAACCCAATATGATATTTTAGCTGGAACTTACCCTACTGCCTATGATGAATTGATTCTTGTCGTTGATAGCCAAAACAGAGTGGATGTCGCAGTTTTAAATGCACTTGGTATTGACGTGAATGAAACATACGCATTTGAAGATTTTATTGGAAATACATTTAAAATCATCCCGAATGATGTTTACTATAATATGTTAGGTGATTTGTTTATCGCTGGAACAGATTATGAAACCATGTATAACTCTTCATTAGCAACAACCATAGAAATTGTTGGCATTATGAGGATTGATGAGGATGCTGCAAGCGAGATGCTATCTGTCGGTATCGGATATACAACGATGCTGACTGATTATATGCTTTCCTCTGCTCTCTCCTCAAATATCGTCACTGCGCAACTCGCATCTCCATTGGAAAATGTCTTAACAGGACTTCCATTCAATGCGCAAATTACCTACCAGGATTTAATGCGTACCATCGGAGGAGATGCTTCTCCAACTGGCGTTCAAATTTATCCGTTATCATTTGAAGCTAAGGATGAAATAAAAACTTATCTTGATCAATATAACATTGGAAAACCAGATGAGCAAGTGATTGTTTATACGGATCTTGCGGATACGATTTCATCAACAATATCTGGATTAATCAATACAATAACCATTGTTTTAGCAGCGTTTGCTGGAATTTCATTGGTTGTATCCTCTATCATGATTGGAATTATCACTTATGTTTCTGTTGTTGAAAGAACAAAAGAAATTGGTATCATGAGAAGTTTAGGCGCACGTAAAAAAGATATTTCAAGAATATTCAATGCGGAAACAATTTTAATCGGTTTAGGTTCAGGTATATTAGGTATTGGGTTAGCCCTTCTTTTAAACATTCCAGTAAACTTAATCATCAACAGGTTTGTCGGGGTTAATAATTTAGCTGTGTTAACCATAACCAATGCATTCATTTTGATTGTTTTGTCTACCATATTGACATTCATTGCTGGTTTGGTTCCTAGCAGCATCGCAGCTAGAAAAGACCCAGTCATTGCACTTAGAACCGAATAAAATGGTATAATTTAAACAAAAGGAAGGGAGGAACATCCATGCTAAAAATAATGGTTGTAGAAGACGATCCATCGATTCGCAAACTCATCATTCACTATTTGTTAAGACAAGGATATCAAATTGTTGAAGCGGAAAATGGTAACAAAGCATATGAAATTTTTCAAAATGAACATTTGGATCTTGTGATCACTGATGTCATGATGCCGATCATGGATGGATTCACACTTTCTTCTAAAATCAGAAGTGTGAACATCGATATTCCTATTCTCATGCTAACTGCACTTGAAACCTATTCGGATAAGGAAAAAGGTTTCATGAGCGGAGCAGATGATTATATTGTCAAACCGTTTGATATGAACGAAATGATGCTCAGAATCAAATCTTTACTTAGAAGATATAAAATTGCAAGTGAAAATAAAATAGTCATGCCGCATATCACGCTTGATTATAAGAGCAGTACCTGTGTAATGAATCAAGAATCCATTGAATTGACAAGAAAAGAATTTCTGCTCCTCTTCAAATTACTCTCTTCCCCGAACCAAATATTTACAAGAGAACAATTGATGAATGAAATCTGGGGATTCGATTCGGAATCCTATGATAGAACAGTCGATACACATATTAAAAGACTCAGGGAACAAATCAATTGTGAGGATTACACGATTGTTACGGTAAGAGGTCTTGGTTATAAGGCGGTAGTAAAATGAGAAAAATATCTGTAAAAATTATCATTTCAATCTTCATCATTTTTTTCATCACAGCAATCATACCTAGATTCATCATTTACATGTTAAGAAGCTTGCCTGCTCGTGAAATATTTGAATCTGAAGTATTTCTGATTGGGATGGCGCTTACTGCATTTCTGACGTTGATGTTATTTGCATACGCCATGAATTTAATACTGATTAAACGATTAAAAAAACTAAATGAAGCAACCAAGCAGGTTGCTTCAGGTAATTTTGATGTTCATCTGGTGCTTGAAGGGAAAGACGAAGTTTCTAACCTGGCAGAAGATTTTAACAAAATGATTGCATCACTCAAAGCGAATGAATATTTAAATAAAGAATTTGTTAAGAACTTTTCTCATGAATTAAAAACACCAATCAGCGCGATCAGAGGTTATGCAGAGTTGATATCATCAGGAAATTTGAGTGTAGAAGAAATTGAAGAGTATTCAAAGATTATCGTCAACGAATCAACAAGATTGAACAGCTTGTCGAAAAGCATGCTTCAATTATCTCAATTAGACAGCACATTGGCTATGAAGAAAGAAGATTCATACAATATGGCAGAACAAATCAGGACAGTCATACAGATGATGCAGCTTGAATGGGAAGCTAAAAAAATAGAGTTTGTACTTGATTTGGAAGAAATAAAAGTTGTGAGCAATAAAGAGTTCACGTATCAAATTTGGCAAAATCTTATTGATAACTCGATAAGATATTCAAAAAGTGATGGGAAAATTGAAATTTCATTAAAAAAAAGCGGAACAGACATTCTATTTAAAATCACCGATTATGGATATGGAATCAGCATTGAAGATCAAGATCGTATTTTTGAAACATTCTTTGTTGCTGAAAAATCCAGATATAAACAAAGCAGTGGAGTCGGGTTATCCATTACTAAAAAAATTGTCGAAAAATTTGGTGGAACGATTACTTTTGATAGTCAGATTGATGACCACACCACATTTTATGTCAGTATACCAGAAGCATAGTTTGTTCAACGCCTATGGAGTACATGATATATTTAGTAAAGATTGCTCATGGTTTTCATATAAGGACCTGAAGTAGAAAGAATAAACTTTAAAACGATGCTTGCCGAACGATGAAACAATTCATCCCAATCGGTTGGCATTTTTTTAAGATGTGACGATAAGCATTAACTTTTCTACTTTCATTCATCATCCTTCATCTTTAGTCGCGATACCATCAAACCTGGTTACTATGTCTTTATTAACACATCAAATCTAGAAAAAATCTTGTTATCAATCGCATTCTATGATAAGATGAACTTGATAAAATCGATTATTTCCAGGAGGATGACATGAAGAATTTACATTACATTAAAGTGATGATGATTGCTTTAATGACGTTATTATTCTTGTTTGGATGTGAAGTTCCAGAAGACTTGACTATTTCATCTGTTGTTGTAGATCAGACACTGCTTGTTGAACCGATTGAGATTTCTGATTTTTCACTATCTGATCTTGAACTCGTTGTTACCTATTCAGATGGTTCAGAGGTTAGAGTGGTTATCACAGAAAGCATGATTGAATCTTTGGATCTGGCTAAGCTTTCTATTGTGGGAGAACATGATATCGTCGTGACTTATATGGGGTTCACCATTCCAATCACGATTGAACTGATCAATCAAGCCATGACGGATCTCTTGATGGATTATTATGATTATGCGGTTGAATCTTTGGGGTTCATCGGAACCTATCAAGCTTGGATCGATTCCTTATCGATAGGGCAAACACGCACTATCATCAATGCTATCCTAAATTCTCAAAATGAACTCATCATTACATTCTCTGACCAGTCTATGCTCAATCTAGGCATGATGCAATCAGAAACCTATACGGTTACATTTTTTGGATTCAACGGTATTTTGATTCAAACAGTCACTGTGCCAAGGGGTGGGACAGCGACTGCTCCAGTTCCATTATCCGTTGTTAATTATAACTTTATTGGGTGGGACATTCCTTTTACCAATGTCCAAAATAATTTGGAAGTTTATGCAATCTATCAATATACAGGCACGCCCATTGCAGGATTAGATAACGCTGATGAGCTCTTGATTTCTTTGGATAGATTGGAAAATGCTCAGTTTGAAATTGATTTGGATACGATATTTTCTGAAGCCTCTGAAACACAATCCACACATCGTTCCAGAACTCTATCTTCCATCTTGAATCAAGCAACTACACTAGACGTTTCAGATCCTTATGATCCTTCAAACTACATTCCTCATACCTACTGGCAACAATACCTTTTTCATAAAAATCTTTATCAAATGCCAGCAATCATTGATGGCTATCATGTCATCACACAGACCTTAACCTCATATAATTCTCATGCCTTAAACAATCTATATGATGTCACTGGCCAGGTGACATCACAAGCAAGAAGCCGTGCCGACTGGGCGGTTGATCATTTGACGGTTGTTGATACATGGGTCACTCAGGACGATTTTAAGTATCTGCTGCACTACGATGAAGAACTAGATCGAGTAGAACTCTATACGATCTGGGCATATGCTCCTTCCTCCATTACTTCCTATGAAAAAATTTATGTTTACTATAACGCGAATGGCGAAGAAGTGATTGAAAACTGGGTTGAACAAATCTATACAGACCCCACAGTTCCAGGATATCCAGGTGTTTTAGGATATCATAATTCTGTTGCTGGACGTGATTTTAATTATTACGCGATTTGGCTGGATGAGCAATATCTACCTAGAGAAGATATGCATCATTATCGTGGAATCAATTTAAACGATGAAGGCTTCTTTGAGTATTATGATAATAACATGCACATGGTATCAGGCGATTACGGATGGTACACCATTCAACCAGGAATTGATGATGTAAGAGAACTCATCTACTATCCAGAAAATCCAATCATGACGGTATATTCTCCGGATGCCTCAACAGATGTCCTCACGATTTATCCAATGTTTGATGGTGGATTTATCGTTGATCTGTGCCTTCCATCCATGAATGGTGTGGAAGCATTATTGGTTGAAGAAGGTGGAATGTACCAAGAAAATCAAGATTCAGAATCTACCCAAGCATTTTTAATTGATGAAGGCTTTCAAACGATGCCGGATTGGTGGGTCATGGATGTATGGGATGTTGAAGTGACTGCTGGATTTAGAACTTCGAAAGGCAGTTATTATGGAAATAGAGGTTCTGTTACCGGAGATGTCACGCTTCAAAGTGTTCGCGTGATAATCGGAAGCGAAGGATATAGGGATTATGACTATTATCATAATTACTATGGCATGGCATCGCTTTATGTGGATGCTACAACGATTGCTGAGCTTGTTGAAATGCTGACTGTTTATTTTGAAGATGTTGGATTAATATATAAGTTTGGAGATACTGCATTGTTATTTAATGAGTTGGGATATGTTTATGAAAACCATGAAACCATTGGTAGAAAAATATCAGTGATGAATGATGTGATGGGCGGACCAGCTGACATGTATGGAAGTTTTGAACAATTGGTTGCTGCTGAAGCATTCATCACCAATTATTTAAGCATCAGAACAGTATTGATCCAAATGGTGAATGATTTAGATGAAATCAGCTTTAGTGAACTACCTTCTAAAAATGATTTGGATGCGATTAGTTTGATTGATACATCATCACACTTAACGGGTTCGATCACGATGCCTTCAAGCGTGGTCAATACTTCAGGTCTGGTAGGAACTTTAAACCAATCTCCACTTTTACAAAACAATCAATCCTATAGCATATATTATGCACTTCAAATCGGTGGTAAATTGATTGAACTGAATCATGAGATTCCACAAGTCTATACAGGACAAACACTGACATTCAATGGAAATCTATCCTTTCAAATTCCGGGACCAGATCTTGATTTTGGTCAGTATCAATTGGTAGCTTTCTTCGGAAAAGTCACTCCGGATGGATTCTTAAGAATTTCCAATCCAGTTCCATGGAATGTTAATGATTATGCAGAATTCAGTTGGCAAATATCGGATCCAGTGCTTGAGGTATCAAGGAGCGTTGATGTTTATTTGAACGAAGGTATCTTGAATGTTTCTGTTTATCCAATTGATGGCTTCGCACCAAAAATCAGTATAGAAAATGATGAAGAGATTTATCAATGGACTGAAACGATTGATGAACTTGAAATGCCTTTGGATAGTACTGTTGAAGATTTACTAAAGAAAATCACAATTATAGATAATGTTGATGGAGAACTTGTTCCTACAGTTGATATGATTACCAAGAATGGTGAACCTGTTCTTATCACTGATTTGCTCACCCAAGAAGGATATAAGATCACTGTCACAGATTCTTCTGGTAAACAAACTGAAGTCACCATCACTTTAATTACATTTGGTTACTTGGTAACCTGGATGTCAGGTGAAGAGGTTTACTTAGAAGAAATCGTTCAACCGGGAACAACCATCACTTCTCCAGAATATCCAACCAAAGAAGGTCATACCTTTGTTTCATGGGATACCACAGATTTCCTAGTGAATGGAAATCGGATTATCAACGCGATTTATTCAGTCAATAGCTACACCATCACTTGGATGTATCAAGGCGCTGTTTATGAAACATATCCATCTGTGGAATATGGAGCCATCATCAATATGCCAGGCATGGAACCAATGGTAGGTCACGACTTTGTATGGGATAACAGTTTTACCACAATGCCAGGTCATGATTTGATCATCACAGGGGATTATGTAAAGACTACCTATTATATAACTTACTATCTTGATGGATTGGTTTATGCTGAACAGGGTTATTTATATGGAGATACAATTACTTATCCAGTACCCACATTACCTGATGGATTCACCTTCTCAGGATGGAGTGTAACTCTTGAAACCATGCCCGATCATAACTTCTCGGCTGAAGGAACATCAATACCTACTACTACATAAAAATTTTTTATCGTAATCAAAATCAAAGCATGCGATATGAAGATGTCGCACGCTTTTTGATTTACCGATTCTTTAACCTGAAAAAAATTTTTCATTTGCGACAAAACACGCATGTATCTTGTACACAAGGTTGTAATTCTTTATCATTCAAAGTAAGATAAGAATAGGTTATCATTTCATGACACTATCAATCACCTCGGAAAGAAGATGTTTCTCCTATGAATCCATTCAAATACAACCAAACACCTAAAATCATCTCGGAACTTGATCCAGGCTTTATGCCACCTGTTCTCGCGATTAAGAATTACCAGCAAGCAGTCATGCATTCATCCAATCCAGTTCCCGTAACCATCCTGATTGAAAGAACTCAAGGAACAACCTCCGTATTTAATACCTTTGTCTTCAGTGATGAAGAAAATGAATATGAAGCGAACTGTTTTTATATCGAACGTCTGATTAAAGCGCTTCTTTGGATCAAGGGCGGATGGAAAATAGTCTTTTCAGGTCCTGATTCAATAGGATCATACCTTAAGTCAGTTTATTCAAGGAATGGTTTGCGTGAATTTGATCGTGAATTCATGAGTAGGATCTATGAACATGAATTTTCAGTTGAACTAGCTCACCCTCATGTACTTCTGGTTTCTAATGAAGAATCTAAGCCACTCGGAAGACATCTTGAAGGCTGCCGCATCGGATTCGATGCCGGAGGATCCGATCGAAAGGTTTCAGCTGTTGTTGATGGGGTTTCTATCTACTCAGAAGAAGTCGTCTGGCATCCCAAGCTACAAACCGATCCAAACTATCATTATCAAGGTATTTTAGATTCAATCAAGAATGCAGCATCCAAAATGCCTCGTGTAGATGCCATCGGCGTCAGCGCAGCAGGCGTATATATCGATAACCGTGTCATGGCAGCATCTCTCTTCATCAAGGTCCCTCAAAAGGAATTTGAACTCCATGTGAAGGATATGTTTAAAAACATTGCCCATGAAATGGGAGATATTCCCATCGAGGTCGCCAATGACGGTGACGTCACCGCACTTGCTGGTGCGATGAGTTTGAATGTCAATCAGGTATTAGGGATTGCTATGGGAACATCCCAAGCAGCGGGATATGTCGATGCTAAGGGAAACATCACCGGATGGCTGAACGAACTCGCTTTCGTTCCAGCGGATTATAATTTAGACGCCATGGTTGATGAATGGTCTTTGGATTATGGATGCGGCGTCAAGTATTTCTCTCAGGATGCAGTGATTAAATTGGCGGATCGAGCAGGGTTATCATTGAGTCCCGATTTATCACCTGCTGAGAAGCTCAGTCATGTTCAACTGCTTTTGAAACAAGGTAATACACAAGCAGGAATGATCTTTGATACGATTGGAATCTATTTGGGATATGCGATTGCTTATTACATAGAATTCTATGATATCGATCATGTCTTGGTATTGGGCAGAGTCACCTCAGGCGAAGGGGGAACAAGAATCATCCATCAAGCCAATCTCGTTCTTAAGAAGGAATTTCCTGAACTAGCCAAAAAGATTCATTTAACATTACCAGATGAAAAAAATAGACGCGTCGGACAATCCGTCGCGGCAGCAAGCCTTACTGAAATCAAGCATCACTAAAAAGGAGTCAATGATGAAACTAAACAAGAAAACAGCTGAATTCTTTATCCCAGATCAAACAGATACGGAACAAGCAATCAAGCGCACCACCCACATGTCCATCGCTGCACATCAAGATGATATTGAAATCATGGCGTATGATGGCATTTTAAAATGCTTTGGAAAGGATGACCAATGGTTCTTCGGTGTCGTTGTAACAAACGGTTCAGGAAGTGCCAGAGATTCAATCTATAAGGACTATACAGATCAGGAAATGATTCAAGTGAGAAGGCTTGAACAGAAAAAAGCAGCTTATATCGGAGAATTTGGAGCGCTTGCCTTATTGGATTATCCAAGCGCTGAAACCAAGGACCCCAAGAATACGGAAATCGTTGATGAGCTTGCTGAACTGATTAAGCTTGCCAATCCAGAAGTGATTTATACGCATAATCTTGCTGACAAGCATGACACGCATATCGGTGTGACAACCAAGGTGATTAAAGCCTTGCGTAAGCTTCCGAAGAGCGCTTTACCCAAGCATGTCTATGGATGTGAGGTATGGCGTGACCTAGATTGGATGTTAGATTCCGAAAAGGTTGTTTTCAATGTCAGCGACCGTCCAAATTTAGCTGCCGCTTTAGTCGAAGTCTTTGATTCACAGATCATTGGCGGAAAGCGTTATGATTTAGCGACTCAGGGAAGAAGAGTCGCACATGCGACATATTCTACATCCCATGCTGTCGATCAGGCAAGCGCTTTGATCTTCGCCATGGATTTGACACCGCTTATTTTAGATCCTAACCTTGATATCAAATCTTATGTTCTAGAGTATATCGATCGATTTAAAA
>Ga0209211_10006063_pt1 | contig 17720 bp, 20 predicted proteins | sample RifGroA2_FD_183992 | JGI IMG/M metagenome (GOLD analysis project Ga0209211, IMG submission 183992) | Groundwater microbial communities from Rifle, Colorado, USA - Groundwater A2 (SPAdes) (version 2) | ecosystem: Environmental > Aquatic > Deep subsurface > Groundwater | place: Rifle, Colorado... | reverse complement strand
CGAGGCGACAATGCCTTGACGCTGCCCTGAGTCCCTACCGGCATGAATGCCGGAGTCTCCACCACCCCGTGGGCAGTAACAAGGCGGCCCAGCCGCGCCTTCGTCGTCGCATCCTTCTTGAGCACGTTAAAGCTAAACCCCATACTTTCTGACTTAATGTTGAGTGTTTAGTTTTGAGTTTTTAGTTCTTAGTTTAGAACGCCTTCAACTCAAAACTAAAAACTAAGAACTTAGAACTACAAAATCAGCATCGCATCGCCATAGCTGTAAAACCGATAACGCGAGCGGACCGCCTCCTCATAAGCCCGTCGAACCAGGTCGAGACCGGCGAAGGCGGCAACTAGAATGAGCGGTGTCGATCCGGGAAGATGGAAATTGGTTATGAGCCCATCGATAACCTGGAAAGAGTCTCCCGGTCGGATAAAGAGTCGCGCAATCCCCTCATCCGCTTCCACTCGTCCCTTGCGCCGGGCTACCCACTCCAGGGCCCGGGTGGTAGTGGAACCAACAGCTATCACCTTTTTCCCGTTCTTCTTCGCCTGGTTGATCTTTTCCGCCGCCTCAGCCTTGAGGCTGTATCGCTCTCCCTCCATCCGGTGGCGCTCCACCACCTCTTCACGAACCGGCTGGAAAGTCCCGGGGCCCACGTGCAAAGTTAAAAACGTCGTCCCCACGCCCCTCGCAACCAACTCTTCCAGGAGTTGCCGAGTAAAATGGAATCCCGCGGTTGGCGCCGCGATCGCACCCGGGCTGGCCGCATAGACAGTCTGATAACGCTCCCAATCGCACGCATCGACGTTGCGCGTCCGATGAACATAGGGGGGGAGTGGAGGCTCCCCCAGCTTTATCAGGTGATCCATAAAATCACCTTCGTGCTGGAACATCAATCCGTACCGGCCCTTTCCCATCTCACCGATGACTTTTGCAGAGAACCCGTTCGCAAAAAAGATCCGGCCGCCCAAGTGCGGTTCCTTCCCCCCATCCACCAGGGCAATCCAGAGGTGCGGCCCATCAGGGGACGGTTCCAAAAGAAGCACTTCCACCCTTCCCCCACTCTCTTTCTTTCCTCGCAGACGGGCCGGCAAAACCCTGGTGTCGTTCAGTACCAGCAGCTCCCCGGGGCGCAGGAATTCGCTCAAGGAAGAAAAATCGCTGTGGAAGAATTCTCCCGTATCCCTGCGCACTATCATGAGGCGAGCGGCCTCCCGCTCCTTACTCGGATAGGCCGCGATCAAAGATCGGGGCAGCTCATAGAGGAACTCTTTCAACTCCATAGGAGGCGGGAATTAGTGGTTCGAAGATTGAAGATAGAGGATAGAAGATGGCGATTCTCCATCCTCCATCCTCCATCCTCGAATCTAGCTCTCACTCTTCTTGATAAAGGGACTCAACAGATCGATGGGCACTGGAAAGATAGTAGTGGAGTTCTTCTCCGACGCAATCTCTACCAGACTCTGGAGAAAACGGAGTTGCAGGGCCATGGGGTGTTTTCCCATGACCTCGGCCGCATCCGCCAGCTTCTGGGAGGCCTGAAATTCTCCGTCCGCATGAATGACCTTAGCGCGCCGCTCCCGCTCCGCCTCCGCCTGTTTGGCCATGGCCCGCTGCATCTCCTGGGGCAGATCGATCTGCTTAATGGCCACCTGGGTGACCTTCATGCCCCACGGCTCTGTATGCTGGTCGATGATGGTCTGAACGTGAGTGTTGATCTTTTCGCGCTCTGCAAGTAGCTCATCCAACGCGCACTCACCGCATACGCTGCGCAGCGTCGTCTGGGCAAGCTGGGAGGTTGAATAGAGGTAGTTCTCCACCTCCCGGACAGCTCGATTGGGTTCCAACACCCTAAAGTAGAGAACAGCATTGACTTTAATAGAGACATTATCCCGCGTGATAACGTCCTGCGGCGGGATATCTAGAGTGACCACGCGGAGATCCATACGGCTCATTTTCTCCACCACAGGGATGACATAGATGATCCCAGGACCCCTGGGCTCCACCATACGACCAAGCCTAAAGATCACTGCCCGCTCATATTCCTTTATAATCTTGACCCCGCTGATAAGCAGGATAACGATAATGATCAGAAACGTGGCAATAGGTCCAAACCCAAACATAGCGCCCTCCTCTCTTAGTTCTCTTCGTGCTGCTCCGATAATTTTTTCACTTTGAGAGACATTCCCTCAAAGCCAACAACTCGAACCTTTTCGCCCACTCCAATTTGCCCCTGCCCTTCTGCGTTCCAATACTCCCCATGGACAAATACCTTTCCAATGGGATTCAGTTCCACCCTTACCTCTCCAATCTCTCCCAACAACCCCTCCAGCCCCATAGTCGGTTTTTTCTTCTGCGACTTAAAGACCAGATAGCCGACCAGCAGAATGAATGCGCTCAGTGTAGCGACAGCAGTAAAAATAATCGAGCGATCCACTGCTAAATCCGAACTTTCCGTATCAAACAGGAGCAGAGAGCCGAGCCCAAGGGCAATCGCCCCGCCGATCCCCAAGACGCCAAAGCTGGGCAGGAAGGCCTCTCCTATCAGAAGGGCGATCCCGAGCAGTATCAACAGGAGACCCGCATAATTGATAGGCAGAATCTGGAAGGAGGTCAAGGCCAGAAGCAGAGCGATTCCCCCTGCCACCCCAGGGAAAATCACCCCCGGATGGGAAAACTCCATGTAGATGCCCAGGATGCCCGCCATGAGGAGGAGATAGGCGATGTTGGGGTCGGAAAGGATGTTGATGATTTTCTGCTTAAGACCCATCTCAAACCGCTCTACCCGAACCCCCTTCAAGGAGAGTACCTGATCGCGGCCGTCCACATCCACCTTTTTCCCATCGGCCTGCTGCAACAGATCATCAATATCCTTGGCCACAATATCGATAACGTTTTTCTTTAAGGCCTCCTTCTCGGTAATGGATACGCTTCGCCGCACGGCCTGAATCGCCCACTCCGTATTGCGCCCCCGCTTCTGAGCGATAGCCTCGCTAAAGGAGGCGGTAAAGTTTTCGATCTTCTCCCCCATTACCCCTTTTACCTCTTGCCCTCCCCCGGCCACAGGATGAGCGGCGCCGATATTAGTTCCAGGCGCCATGGCGGCGATATGGGCGGACAGAGTAATAAAAACTCCGGCCGATCCTGCGCCGGCGCCGCTGGGCGCGACATAAACTATTACCGGAACCGACGCCCCCAAGATGTCCTTGACAATGGAGCGGGTCGAGGTCAAAAGCCCGCCGGGCGTATCGAGCTGAATAATCAAGGCCCTGGCCCCTTTCGAGCGCGCCCGGCCGATACTCTCGCGAATAAAATCATCCACCGAGGGATTAATCCCCCCATCGATCACGATAAGGTCCACGTGCGGCCCGGAGGCCTCTTTTGGCTGGGCCGCCACGGAAAGACCGCCGATGATGAGGGCAGCAAACAGCCCAAATTTAAGCGGAAGGAGTCTTGAGCTCCTTAAGAACTTTCTTGATATCTTCCCAAACAAGTTTTTTATCTCCCGGGTTACGTAAGAGGTATGCTGGATGAAACGTCGGCATGAGCTTTATCCCATGATAATCATGCCACGTCCCCCTGAGCCTCGTAATGGCGACTTTGCTTTTCAAAAGGGACTGGACCGCGAACTTACCCAAAGCAACAATGATTTGCGGCTGCACCAGCTCGATCTGCTTCTTCAAAAATGGCTCACAGGACTCCACCTCATCGGGCTCCGGATTACGGTTTTCCGGCGGACGACACTTAACGACGTTGGCGATATAAACATCTTCTCTCTTTAGCCCCATGCCTTTGGTAATAATATCCGTGAGGAGCTGCCCCGCGCGCCCCACAAAGGGCTCCCCTTGCAAATCCTCATCCCTGCCCGGCCCTTCACCTATGAACATAAGCTTCGCCTTAGCATTCCCTACACCGAATACGACGTGGGTGCGGCCAGGCCAGAGTTTACAGCGGCGGCAATCACCGATAGCCGCACGAAGCTCTTCCAGGGATTTTGCCTGAGAGGCAGGAGCGCAGTCGGAAAACAGGTTGCCTTCTAATCCTCCGAGCAGGCCCTCCCCGGGCGTCTCCTCCGGTTTTCTTTCGATCCCGCGACCCCTCGGCAAAAGCCGGATTCCAGCTCGCCCATGGAACTCTACATGGCGGCGCAGCGACGCCGCCATAACCCTTAGTTCCTCGCGATCTCCCTCCAGAGCCATTCCGTACCCTTCGAAAAATATCTTAACACCAACCCTGCGTCGGTGGCAATGATTATTGGAGCCAGCTCACTGCCGGGAAGGAATAGCAGAAGCGGTTCCCTCCTCAACGGGCCTCTTTCAACTGATTAAGGTAGAGAGACCGCAGCCCGGTGAAAAAAGAGAGCGTTTCAGGCCAGAGATAGTCCGGATAGGTGTTGGTCGAAGGCTGAAACGAAGCGCCCTGATAGAGCAGCGTTACCTCGCCATAGATCCCGGCGCTGAGGTAGATACGGTGAGAGGCGCCCTTTGTCGAGGCAAGAACTATTTTCCCTCCATCCAGGTAGCCGGGATCGATATTGACCTGCCGTCCTTTTTTCTCGTCTTCCCTCCATTGATAGCCCTTTTCCAACTCCTGGGTCTTGAGCTTGATTTCCGCCAGTGACTCCGGAGATATCAAGGGCGCGAAAGAAACAAACCTGCGCAGGAGTCCAGAACCCATCTCGTTTTTGTAATAATCCGTCACCGCCCATGGAAGGCTCCCGCTGGTGGAATCGGTGGCGCCAAAAAGAGCCCTCATTGCCTGTTCCACCGAAGCGAAGATCTCCTCGCGGCGGGAAAGCAGGGCGACAAACAGCTTGACCGGTTTAGGCTCTCTTGGGATGCCCATTAAAATGAGACAAAGTTCAAATCGTTCAAAGGTTCAAACCGTTGAACTGCTTGAACAGCTTGAACTTCTCATTCTTTTTCTTTTCGTTTTTTCAGCGCGATGAGATAATCGTAGATTCTATCCGCCAGCTCGTCCTTGCTCATCAGGGGAAGCGGATGAACGGCGCCCCTCCGGTCCAAAAGGGTAGCGATGTTGGTATCCCCATCGAACCCGCTGCCTTCCTTGGTGACGTCGTTGGCCACGATCAGGTCCAGATTTTTCTCGCGCAGCTTCTTTTTTGCGTTGGCAATCAACGACTCCGTCTCGGCGGCAAAACCTACAAGTATCTGCCCGTTTTTTTTCATGCCGAGCTCACGCAAAATATCCGGGTTGGGTTTCAAGTTAAGCCGCAAAGTCCCCTTTCCTTTCTTGATCTTCTTAGCGACGAACTTCTCCGGGTGATAATCTGCTACCGCGGCAGCCATTAAAACCGCCGTCGCGCCGGAATACCCTTGGAGAATCGCCTGCCGCATCTCGGCAGCAGTCTGCACCGGGATCAGCCGGACTCCTGCGGGAGGGGAAAGCGAGGTCGGCCCGCTCACGAGGGTAACTTCCGCCCCCCTCCTCACGCCTGAGCGTGCCAGCGCATAACCCATTTTTCCCGAAGATCGATTGGAGATATAACGGACCGGATCCAGCGGCTCGTGATTGGGACCGGCAGTAATGAGGAACCTTTCACCTGCTAAGTCCTTTTTTTTTAGCAATCCCTGGATCTGCTCAACGATATCTTGGGGCTCCGGCAGGCGCCCCTTCCCTTCGTAGCCGCAGGCAAGATAGCCCTCCACCGGTTCCATGAAGTGGTAGCCGAGCCTTTTGAGCTTACGAATGTTCTCCTGCAAGATAGGATTTTCATACATATGGACGTTCATGGAAGGCGCGATCAACACCGGCGCCCTGGTCGCCATCAGGACGGTGGTCAGCAGATCATCGGCGACGCCGGAGGCGATCTTGCCGATTATATTTGCCGTAGCGGGGGCGATGACCAAAAGATCGGCCTGATCCGCGAGGTTAATGTGTCCTATCTCAGATTCCTGTGTCAGACTGAATATCTCGGTTGCGACAGGGCGGCCGGAGAGGGCCTGGAACGTCAACGGCGTCACAAACTCCATGGCCCCCCGGGTCATCATGACCTGAACCGCAAAACCCTCCCGGACAAGCAGACGGACCAGTTCCACCGCCTTATAACAGGCAATCCCGCCTGAAACACCAAGAACGACTGTCCTTGTCCCTTTCTCTCCCTTTTCTGCCACGCTCCCAAGATAGCTAATTACCCAGGAGTTTGCAAACTTTTTAGCGGACAAAAGCCCTTATGAAGGGTAGATTCTTTCTGCCCTTTTTTGTCATATTTTTGTAATGAATGGGGTCTTTATTACCCGGTTTAATCAAAATTGGTTTTGAGTCCGACCTTCCGGTTAAAAAAACCCTTTATTCACTGGCGACTAGCTTTCATTGGCAAGCTGGCATGGGCTGGCATGCTTTTAGCTTATGATTACGCCTATTAACAGGCGGCCGTACAAGAAAAGCCTTGACCTGGACGAAGAGTTCGTGTAATTGAGAAAAAGGGCTCAACAAAGAGGAGGAAAAGGATGATGCAACGTTGGTTTTGTGGATCCCCTTACAGAATTGTCCTAACTGCCTTAGTTGTTGCGGTAGGGATTTCCACCTTCTGCGCTGTAGGGTGGGTAAGAGCCGAAGAAGAGAATACTCAAGTCTCCCTGTCCCCGCCGGAAGCCCTCCAATCCTCCTCAAGTAACCCTTCCGGAAATGGAGCAGCAGACACGGCTGGCACGGTTGCCGCCTACTTCCTGGACGAAGCCCAAAGCAGTGGGGCCCAGGAAGAGTTGGACCAGGATCCATGGGAACCGTTCAATGACGTCATGTTTTCTTTCAACCGCAATGTTTTCGACCGCTTTATTTTGAAACCTGTGGCAGTAGTCTGGGATGCGCTGCTTCCCGACCCGGTGCAAAGAAGTCTGAGAAATGCTCTGGACAACCTCGCCGTAGTGCGCCGCCTGGTCAACAACGTTCTCCAGCTTAAAGCCGAAGGAACTGGCCGTGAGCTGGCCAGGTTTACTATCAACAGCACGATCGGAGTCGCCGGTTTGTTCGATGTGGCGAAGGACGGTTTTGGCATTCAACAGAGCGATGAGGACACCGGCCAGACTTTGGGGGTTTACGGGGTTGGCCCAGGACCATATCTTATTTTGCCGTTCTTACCTCCGATGACGGTCCGTGATGGGTTCGGTCTTGCTGCCGATGGGGCCATGAACCCACTCAACTATTTCGTCCCGTTTGCGGCGACGGCGGGAATTTATGGCACTAGCGCCGTTAACGAGCGGTCCCTTAATCTCGATAAATTTGAAAAAGTTGAGGAGACCGTCGTCGATCTTTACAGCGCCGTACGGAACGCCTATCTGCAAAGGCGAGCGGCAGCTATCAAGGAGTGATGGAACCGAGCGGGGATGGCGGGGAAGAGTGAGTTTCTTGCGGGGAGAAGGATCGACCCCATACCGATCAACCCATCGACCTCCGTCACCGAACTAGTAGACAACAATCTTATCTCCTACAATGGCGGCCGGCTGCGTGAGGCCTGCCAGCTTTTCACCGCAAAGATCCTTCAAGATGATGTTACCGTTGGGCTGAGTCTCAGCGGGGCCCTGACCCCGGCGGGGCTCGGCATCTCCGCCTTGATCCCATTAATCGAGAATGGCTTCGTGGACTGGATCGTCAGTACGGGGGCCAATCTCTACCACGACACGCATTTTGCCATGGGGCTTCCGATGCACCGCGGCGCCCCTGATGCCGACGATGTCATCCTCAGGGAAGAGGGCATCGTCAGAATTTACGATATCTTTTTCGATTATGACATTCTGATTTCCACGGACGATTTCTTCCGCGAGATCCTTAAAGCCCCCGAGTTCCAAAAAGAGATGAGCACCTCGGAGCTTCACTTCCACGTGGGGAGGTATCTCGCGGAGAGAGAGAAGGTCCTGGGAACGGAAAAGAAATCCCTGCTGGCCGCCGCTTACAAGTACTCAGTGCCGATTTATACTTCGTCGCCCGGGGACAGCTCCATAGGGATGAACGTCGCGGCGCTGGCTTTGAAGGGAAACCGGCTTAAGTTTGACGTCTCCCTGGATGTCAACGAATCTGCGGCGATTGTCCTGGAGGCGAAGCGAACCGGCGGCAAGAGCGCCGCGGTCATTTTGGGAGGCGGTTCGCCGAAAAACTTCCTCTTACAAACCGAACCTCACATCCAGGAGGTGCTCAGCCTCAACGAGAAAGGACACGACTATTTTATCCAAATAACCGACGCCCGCGTGGATACCGGCGGACTCTCCGGGGCTACGCCGGGCGAAGCAGTCAGTTGGGGAAAGCTCGATCCAGACCAGTTGTCTGATTCCGTGGTCTGTTATGTGGATTGCACGATTGCCCTTCCCGTCCTCACCGCCTATGCTCTGGCGAAACACCCACCGAGAAAGCCCAAGCGTCTCTTCGAGCGCAGGGAACAGCTTCTCAAGAACATCGAGAAAGAGTTCAAGGAAAAATTCGGCAAGATCAAGCTGCGCTAAAGTTGTGATAGATGAGCAGCCGGCGCCGAAGACCGGTTGGCGACCACTACCCCTGGATCGTAGTCAGCATCTCCTTTCCGTAACCGTATCGAATCAAACTATCTTGCCCTTCGTCTAAACAGTCAGCAGATAGTTAGGGCAGAAGGGAACATGGAGGTTACCCCGCTTTGGGGTAAAGGATCTGCCCGAGCAAAGGTCGGACTGAGGACGGGAGCCCGATTCTCTATCAGATGGATTGGTTTGTCTGAGGAGGGGATCGGGCTTTTTGGTTGTCAAGGAAGCAGGCTAATCCCTGGTGGGTGGAACAGAACTTGAGCGCATAAAATTGTTCGAATCGTTTAAATCGTTCAAGTCGTTCGAATCGGCCCGAGACTCATTGAACTTTTTGAACGAATTGAACTGCTTGAACAAATTTACTGTGAGGGAGATCACCATGGAAAACTCTGAAGTAAAAAGTCTAGTTGACTACAAACTCAAAGCGATGAGTGGAACTTCGCAACCGGCCGTGGACGGCTCGTCTCCACCTGTCCCGCCAAAACCCAAACTGCTCGATCAGGTCCGTCAGGCAATCCGCACCCGGCATTACAGCTATAAAACGGAAAAAGCCTATGTCGGCTGGATCAAAAGGTTCATCTTCTTCCATGGTAAGCGACACCCGATAGAGATGGGTGAGAAAGAAATCGCCCAATTTCTCTCCAGCCTGGCAAGCGAATCCCATGTAAGCGCGTCCACACAAAACCAGGCCTTAAATGCTGTCTTGTTCCTCTACCGTGAGGTTATGCATAAGGAGATCGGATACGTCAATGGCGTTGTCCGGGCGAAAAGGCCGCACAGGCTTCCGGTGGTATTGACACGGCAGGAAGTCAGGTCTATTTTTGGCTTCCTCGATGGCTCGAATTGGATCATGGTCATGTTGCTCTATGGAGCAGGCCTTCGACTGATGGAATGCTTGCGGCTGAGGGTGAAGGATATTGATTCCAACAGTAACGAGATCATAGTTCGGGCGGGAAAGGGGGACAAGGACCGGCACACGATGCTTCCCGCAGCAGTGAAAGAGCCGCTCGCCAAGCACCTTGATCTGATAAAACGACAGCACCAGCGCGATCTTGAGCGAGGCTTGGGCCGAGTCGCTCTGCCCAATGCACTTGAGCGCAAATACCCAAACGCAGGCAAGGAGTGGGGGTGGCAGTGGGTGTTTCCTGCAACCAGCCATTATATCGACAAGGTAACGGGAGAGCGACGCAGGCACCATCTTCACGAATCCGTATTACGGAAAGCGGTAAAAGAGGCTGTGCTGAAGGCTGGACTATCCAAGCCGGCAAGCCCGCACACCATGAGGCATTCTTTTGCGACCCATCTGCTAGAAGACGGGTATGACATTCGGACGGTCCAGGAACTGCTCGGGCACACCGATGTCAGTACGACCATGATTTACACCCACGTCTTGAACCGTGGCGGACGGGGGGTGAATAGCCCCGCTGATCGGCTATGATGGTTTGATCTTGAACTGAGTAAGCGCCGCATATGACCTCCGTGTGCTGTCAAGGGGTGAAGTAAATGGCTGCGGGTGACGCCAGCCGCACGTGGTTCTCAGAGATGGTCGAGACGCTCCGGCGCGAATGGAAACCGGACATGCTGTGGGAGGAAATCATCGCTCTGCGTGATCGGTTGGATGCGATGCTCCAGCAAATCCGACTTTCCCGGGGCATCCGGCCTCCGACCATGTGGTGCCCCGTCTGCAACGAGCGGACCCAGCAGGCTGAGCCAACCGTCTCGGTTCGGGCCGTTATATTCGCGCTTGGCCGCTTCGGTATTGTCCCACAGGTGGAATTCAAGTCGGTGGAGAAGCGCTGGGCGAAATACCGGAAGGAAAACGGACTGGATAGGAACGGCAGGCCCGCCTGCCAGGGCACGGGCGGTCAGCACGACGGCCAAGAGGACGAAGCTGTAGGGGAGGGTATTACCCGTGATGCCAGCGAGCGCCGGCCGAGATAGGCTGCGGGCTGTTAGGGAGATAGGCTGCCAAACCCGGCAGCGTTTGTCGGTCAGAATACTCTTGACAAGTTGAGGTAAGGGGTGGATATTGCAACCGATTCATGTTTGATAAGTAGAGCCGTTCTCGGAGATAGGCCGACCGGCATTTGTCGCCGCGTAAAGCGGCTCACTTAATAGTTAGCCAGGGCAAACCGTTTCTGCACAATGGACTTTCTAGTCAGCATCGTCCTTACACTCGTTGGAGCGGTTGTCGGCGCGGCTATTTCAATTCTGGTCCCGATTTGGCTTTCTTATCGACGGTACGACGCTGCACCAGATATCACGGGAACCTGGCTGGGCGCGTATCAAGCGGCCGCGTTACCCGGCCATCCTTGGATTCGAGAGGACACCAAAATCTGGCGTCAAGGTGGAAAGTTCCGCTTTGCTGGATACAACAATCCGCAACACGACGAGATCGAAGGTGATGCTGACTTGTTCGGGCTTGACCACCTAATTGGACGATGGAGGCAGCTCGACAAACGGGGCCCCAATCACGGCGTCTTCATGTTCACTATATCTCCAACGGGCCGACTCATGTATGGCTTTTGGGTGGGTGTTACTGAAACTGGTGAAAAGCGATTTGGTGCATGGGTCCTCGCGCGGGATGAGCAAGACATCGAGCAAGGCAAGAATCTTTTGCATCACGTGACAATAAAAATGGCAACAGGGGGTGACCGTGAAATTCGTCCGGCTTCTACCACACAAAACAGCACTGGCTAACTACCCACTTCAGCCCGATCGCTAATAGCGACGGCTGAGCTTTTCGTTAGACGACTCTAGAGCCATGAGTGCGTACCTTGTCACGTGGAATCCAAACCGGTGGGAATGGGATATGCACGAAGACATCTCCGCACTCAAGCAGCGAGGATTCTTCGATAGTCGCTGGAGTTGCGGCCGCACTAAGAGCATCAAAGTAGGCGACCGCCTTTTCCTCCTCAGGCAAGGTCGTGAACCGCGCGGCATCTTGGCGTCCGGCGTGGCGAAGTCGGAGCCATACCTTGACGAGCATTGGGACGATAATCGCAGCGGTAAGGCGCTATACGTTAAGGCCCGGTTCGATTCTCTTCTTGATCCAGAAAGCGATGGTGTATTGCCGCTTTCTCGGCTGCAATCCGGTCCACTCGGTGCCGTGAATTGGCGAACGCAATCGTCCGGAATTTCAATCTCCCCCTCCGCCGCGGCAGAGCTAGAGAAACTCTGGCTTGCCTTCTTGAAGGAGCGTGGTCAATCGCCAGCCGTGCTGCCAGACGAAGTCTCAACACCATCGCTTTACTATGAGGGTGTTAGCAGAACGGTTGCGGTCAATGCATATGAACGCGATCCTCGCGCCCGAAAAGACTGCATCGCCCACTACGGCGCCCTGTGCGCCGTCTGTGGTTTCGACTTCGGTGCTATCTATGGCGCGCTCGGGCAGGGATTTATTCACGTCCATCACATTGTCCCGCTCTCGAAGATCGGCAAGAGTTACATCGTGAACCCAGTCAAAGATCTCCGCCCCGTCTGTCCCAACTGCCACGCGATGCTGCACAAAGGCTCAGAGGTTCTGAGCATCGAGCAACTGAAAGCGATCTTGAGTAAAGAGTCGTCTAACAACCGCATCCACGCCGACGCGCGCAAGAGCGGCGCGCGCGGGTGATGCGGGACGTTAGGCCCGAATGAAAACACTTTGCGTGTGGCGAACACAGACGTAGCTAGCTGAGGCTGAGATCGTATAGATGGATGATATAGATCGATACTACGAGATACTTGAGCTTAAGTCCGGCGCCTCACCGGAAGAAGTGAAGCGTGCTTACAGGGATTTGGTTAGAGTCTGGCACCCAGATCGCTTCTCCCACGACCCTCGGTTACAACAGAAGGCCCAAGAAAAACTAAAGGAAATCAATCAAGCCTATGAGAAGCTGCAGGCCTTTTTGTCTGCTCACAGAGCGAGAGCGTATCGACCACGATCCGGGCCGAGCCAATCCCATCCACATGGCGAATCAGGCAAAACCCGACCCGGCGACTCGCAGGCAGCGCCGGGGCCTCCTCCCCAAGGTGAGAGAACACGTGACAACGCCAAAGCATCATCCGCCGGAATTTGGGGCGCGATCCTGGCGTGGTTGCGGTATGAGTACGAGTTGATGCCCGCTGTGGCTAAGATCGCTGTCGTAGTAGTGTTACTCCTGATCCTTATTACGTCTACGCAGGACAGCCGTTCAAAACAAACCGCGCCTGAGCCTGTGAAGACACCCGTAGTTGCTTCTCCACCGAAACCACTTTCTGGACCCCAAGTCACGGTTGTGAGGCCTGGAAGGAAGGCGGGCCCAGAAGATCAGGCCACACGCCCACCGTCAAAAGAAGCGCCAGCTCGGGAAAAGGCGACCGCTAAGTTGGAACCCCCACCGACAAGCGGTGAAGAAAGCGGGGAGCAGCCTGTGTCAACCAGGCTCCCCAGCGGTCTTGATCGTCCGGAGTCGGTGCTCTCAAACTTGTCACCCGAAGACCAGGCTTGGGTCAACCGATCTTGCCCGAGAAGTCTTGGTCCTTCCCTTTGGAATAACTGCGTTCGAAGAGAGGTGAACGCCCTATCGCGTGGACGTCCTGACCTGTCCAACCTGAACCTTGACGAGAGGAACTGGGTACTGAGAAGTTGCCCTAGCTCGCTTGGTCCCAGCTTGGCAATTTCCTGTCTCAATCGCGAACTCCAAGCCCTGGTCAGGGGCATGCCAGACCTCTCCGCGTTGCGAGCGGATGAACGAGCCTGGGTCCAACAATCGTGTCCGCAATCACTTGGACCATCACTTTACCGCTCTTGTGTAAGTCGCGAAGCGAGAGCCGTGACTGGAGGAACACGCTAAGGCAGGAAAAACGGACATTCCACTTTTTCCGGCCTAACTTGTCGTTTCAGATCGATTGCTAATAGCGATGGCTGAGCTTATGCGTTAAACCACAGGGCATGTGAATGAAAAATCGCGATCTCCTTGAAATTATCCGTTCCGAAATCCAGGCGGCCATAAGCCGTGGACAAAAGGACATGCCGCTCAAAGCCCTGGACGACTACATAGTTGGCTTGGTGGCATTGGCCTCTGATGACATTGGCGGCCTCGATGAAGTGATGCTAGAGAAGTATCGCGCGAAGATCCAGACGGATCTCACGGTCTATAGCCAGCAGGAGAGTCAACGCCTTGAACTGTTGCGTTCCGTTAGTTCCAGTGCTCACGAAGCCGTGAGATCAAGCATCCTGATTAATGGGGGCGCTGCGGTCGCACTGTTGGCATTTATTGGCCATTTGGCAAGCATTGGTGAAAACGAGCTAGTTGCAGGCTTTGCGTCACCTTTGGTCGGTTTCGTGTCGGGTATTCTCGCTGCAACTCTTGCCTACGGATTTGTATATTTCGCCCAGTTGGCTTTCTATCGAGGTTCCATAAACGTCGGTTCTTGGTTAAGAGTGGTCACGGTCGTTTTCGTGCTCGGTTCACTCGGCTTATTCGTGTACGGTAGCTACTCCGCCTACCGTATTTTCCTCTCGATGGGGGTGTAGTTTATACAGGTTCAGGGGCCTAACAATCGACTTGAGACCGACGCCTTCGGCGCGGCTCAGCCGGGCGTTAGCCAGATGAGGGAGAACACAATCAACAACTTAGTCACAGATGCTCTCTCGCTGAGGAGCTGGTCATGGAAATACTAACGAGGATCTTTCGCCGAAGACACAAGACTCATCAAGAACCAAGCGCAGCCACGCCCGCTGCCACCTCGGATATCGAGGGTTCCGCCGACAATTGGCTCCAGTCATTCCAAACACTACTGGCCCTGTATGCCCAAGGCATAAATCTCTTGCGGGAGAATCATCTTGAAGCCGCCCTGCGTTGTTTCGACGAGGCCACTCACCTTGATCCGCGGGACGCTCTACTCCAGACGAGGTGGCCGGTCTTTGGCGACTATGAGGCCTGGGGTTACAAAGGCGTGATCCTCTATCAGCTTGGCCGTTTTGAAGAGGCAATCACCTGCCATAACACAACCATCGAGATTAGGCCTGGGGACTGCACCGCGTGGGTCAGCAAAGGGAACTGCCTTGAAGCTATGGGGCGTTTCGACGAGGCACTCAATTGCTATGAGAAAGCTCTTGAGATGAGTCCAAACAATACAGATGGGTTGTACGCCAGAGGTAGGACCCTTGCGAAGCTCGGTCGTCATGAAGATGCAATTTGCTCGTATGATAGAACTTTTCAGAGCAATGTGTGGCTGGATCCACCGGACGTCTGGACAGCTAAAGGCAATTCTCTCGTCGCATTGAGGCGTTATGAAGAGGCCATTTGCTCCTATAACAGGGCCATTGAGGGATACTCCAAACGTGTCGACTTACGTCCCGGGGAATTGTTTCCACCACTATACAACAAGGCTGTCGCCGAAGACGAGCTTGGGCGTAAAGAAGACGCCGCGCGCTCATTCAAGAAGGCGATTGAGATGGCGTCGGATCAACAGGCGAGGGAAAGAGATCGTGCTCGGAGCCGGCTGGTTGAGTTGGGCGTAGCCTGTAGGGACGGCAAGAACGGGTGACAAGCAGGTCGCGCGCAGGAGGGCCACGACCTCGGCGGTTCATGTGAGCTGGCTAACAAGCGTTTGCAGCCGACGGCGGCTGGTGCCATCATGGGCCGCCGCGGCTGAAACGCGGCCGTTAGCCCGCCACCAAAAGGCATTCTCTTATGAACGAAGAGCAAAGACTAGAATTGAACGCCGAAATAAACGAAATAATCAAAACTCGAAAAGAGTTCATTGAACGAAACTATTTGCCCCTCCGAAGAGCATATAAAGAGGGTTACGACTGGCCCGAGATAGATACTCTCCGTCACGAAATAACTCTAGCTCTAATTTTTGGGCTAGCACAGGCTGCCATAACTTTGACAAACCATCTCCTAGAAAGCCTCCTAAAGAATTCGCTCATTTATTTCGACTCAGACAAGCAATCCTCGAAAGAACCCAAAGAGATAAATAAACTAGTCGATTCTCTCGTTAAACTATTTTCACCCGGTCGAACAAAGTACGGTTCTCAAAATTTGAGTAACAACATCAACTCTGCTTGCCGTCTAGGGATAATTACAGAAGATGAAAAGGTGCAGTTACACGAATATCGAGAACATTTTCGCAACGCATACGGCCATTCTGATGCTGAAAAAATCTTCGGCGACAAAACAATCACTGCACAAGGTGTAAAAATAGAGGATGACAAGTTAATCTCCGGCGACAATGAAATCTCACGTATCGCTGAATTGACGATAGTTCAAGGTCTTACACAAGTCTACCAAGCCCAAGAAGAGGCAATTCCATACTTTCTATACATGGACGGCCTCGTAAGAAGAATTTTTTCTAGGCTTTTCCCGAAATCAGCGGTGGCGGGCTAACCACTCGCTCAAGCTGACGGAAAATACGGCGTGCTTTTCGCCGCGCGATGTGAGTTCACCAAAAGACAAAACAGAAATCAATAGATGACAATTCAACGCTTCACCACACGCGCGAGCAAGCTGCTTAATTCCAGCTGCACGTCGCCGTCAGCTTAGCTCCGGTCCGTTAGCCGGTCTCGGAAGGGTGGGGCGGCAAAGCGCTGCTTGAGGAATTCAGCCTTGAAGAGTATCATGCGCCGCATGGACGAGGTTCGAATTGAAACCACAGTGGACGAGCACGGTGAGGTTCACGTCACGAAACTGCCGTTCCCTGCAGGGGAGCCGGTTGAGGTGATCGTTGTCCCAAAGCCAGCCCGTCAGCGGGGTAGCGGGTTTCCCCTGCGAGGCGTTCCTATCGCCTACGACCGTCCGACTGACCCGGTGGCGGAAGAGGACTGGGACGCGCTGCGGTGATCCTGCTTGATACCCACGCGTGGGTCTGGTGGGTTCACGGAGATGCCCGCCTTTCGGAAGTGCACCGCGAGATGCTTGACGCCCGTACCGCTGAGGGCATCGGGGTGAGCATCATCTCGTGCTGGGAGGTCGCCAAGTTGGTTGAATATGGGCGGCTGAAGCTTCCGCAGGACGTGGCTGAGTGGCTAGGAGTGGCCCTTGCCTACCCCGGCTTGCGGTTGCTTGATCTCACCCCTGCTATCGTGGTCGAGTCGACTCGCCTGCCGCAGCCCTTCCATAAGGACCCGGCGGACCAGATGATCGTTGCTACCGCCCGTATCCATGACTGTCCACTCGCAACCGCTGACGACAAAATTCTCAACTACGCTCATGTCCGAACTGTCGGCATCGGCTAACCCCTGGGTTGAGAAGGACGCTGAGAGACGCGCCTCTCACCCAAAACGTTGAGCCTGTAGAAAAAGGTATATCGAAAAATTTACAAAAAAAACGACCTCCGTATTTAGCGTTTAAGCGACGATCTCGGATCGAGGTGCCTTTTAGGTACCCCCAATTTGTGCACTTTTTTAGTGTTTGGGACTTTTTCTACAAGCTCGTTAGCCGATGGATTTGAATCCGTCCAGCTTTAAGGTATACTTAACTTATGCCAATAACCCTACCTCTAAAAGAGATGACCCTCCAGGAGAAGCTTGCTGTCATGGAGTCGCTTTGGGAGGACCTCGCCCGTTCTCCAGAGGCCATTGAGTCCCCCGCCTGGCACAAGGACATCCTTGATGAGCGTCGCCAGCGACTTGCCGAGGAAAAATCTCGATTCATAGATTGGCAGACCGCCAAAGCGGAAATCCGTAACAAGCTGTCGTGAGAATCGAGATATTGGATGAAGCCCAGGAGGATTTGATCCAGGGCTTTCATTTCTACGAAGGCCGGGAAGTGGGACTCGGATCTTACTTCTTAGACTGCCTCTTCTCGGACATTGATTCCCTACTTCTATACGCAGGCATTCATCAAGTCACCTACGGCCATCACCGGTGCCTATCCAAGCGATTCCCCTTTGCCATCTACTATAGTGTTGAGGCGGATTCAGCTCGTGTGCATGCCGTATTGGATTGTCGCAGGAATCCAGCGTGGATCAGAAAACGGCTAGAGGAAGACGGTTAACCAGCCTACTGGAGCCGATCCCCAACGGAACGGCAAGGCTCAATGGCATAGTGTTAGACGGATCTCTTTACGGACCGGCCTGTTCTTCTGCTCATTCAAAAGGCATTCCCAGTCGATAAGTGCGAGATAATCTTCAGGTGAGCCGGACTCGCAGCCATAAGTCCGCAAGAACCTGGGGAAGCTGAAGTTCGGCCCATCGTCACTGCCTCCTTATCGCATTATCTTTGGACACCACGCCTTCCACGATGGGGCC
>Ga0209211_10006060_pt1 | contig 17725 bp, 16 predicted proteins | sample RifGroA2_FD_183992 | JGI IMG/M metagenome (GOLD analysis project Ga0209211, IMG submission 183992) | Groundwater microbial communities from Rifle, Colorado, USA - Groundwater A2 (SPAdes) (version 2) | ecosystem: Environmental > Aquatic > Deep subsurface > Groundwater | place: Rifle, Colorado... | reverse complement strand
CAGACCAAACTGCAAAATCGTACCCAGGCGCATTACAATGATTTTCCGTTCGACTTCCTAACCGCAGAAGATGAGCGAAATATCGAGCAGTTGCAGCCACTTCCATTCCTGCATTTCGCCAATGAGCATTTGCAGCCCGGCATGCGCATCATCGAAGTGGGCTGTGGACCAGGACGAGGCACACTTTTCATGGCCCGGCGCGGCCTTGACCTGACAGCCGTGGATATCAGCCCTGAGTCGCTGGGTTTGGCGCGGCGCCGGGCACCGGCCGCCAAGTTTGTTCTTGCCAGCAATCTTGATCTGCCCTTCGCTGATGCGGCCTTCGATGCCGTGGTCTCGGATGGCGTCATCCATCACACACCGGACGCTTATCGTTCCTTCTCCGAAAACGCGCGCATCTTGCGTCCTGGCGGCCGGATGTACGTCGGCGTCTATCGGCGCAAGCGTTATTACTATTACCTCTACACTTATCTGGGCAGACCGATTCGATGGCTGGAGAAACAAGCCTGGGGACGTACTCTGGTCTACTCGACCCTGTTGCCCGTGTACTACGCCGTCCATCTGATCAAATCGCGTGGCAAACGCACCTGGCGGGGTGCAAAGAATTTTTTCTACGACTACATCATTACGCCGCAAGCTACGTTCCATACTCGAGAAGAAATAGTCGAATGGGGTCGTCATCAGCACATGGAACTTATGGGGTACGAAGAGAATGTGGGCAATGTGCATGCGTTTGTTTTTTATAAATCCACCAAGGATAATTCGTGACAACAACATAAGCATCGTTTATTTGTTCGGCGCTTCCATTGTTTATTGGTTTGCGTAACATAAGGGGAAAAATTATGGATCAGTTGCTTGCGAAGGTTGTATATGCATGATTTGCTCAGCATTCCAGTAAGTATTGTTAATGGGAACTCCGGTGCTGCGGATAAGCTCGCTTACCTTGCAAGAGGTGTTTTTTGGGCGGTATCCAGAAGAATTGGCTTGAGTTTTATTGTGCGATTGTGGAATGGGGCTCGTATCAAGGTGTTTCCTAATAGTTCATTTAGCCCGATGTTTTACTTTAAGTACCCCGAAGGGGCGGATATGCAGTTCTTTAGGGCGAACTCATCTCTTGCGAATACTTTCGTTGACGTTGGCGCAAATGTCGGGATATTCAGTGCATTAATGGCTGATAAATTCTCAAACGTAATCATGTTTGAGCCGAGCAGTGATTCTTTTCACTCTTTGGAGATAATGTCTGGATTGAATGGTCAGATGGCAAAATTCGAACTGCATAATATCGCAGTATCAGATCTGCCTGGTAGCGTCAAATTTATTGATGAAGGCGCAATGTCAAGTGGCAATCGCATTACCAACGATGAGAATTTTACAGGTGCTGGGGTTGTGGTTGTGCGGGCAGACACTCTGGATAATGTGTTGGCAGGCCGCTTTGATAAAATTGTTATGAAGGTTGATATCGAAGGTGGTGAAGAGAGAGCTTTTAATGGCGCATATAATTTATTTGCCAATAATTGTATCAGGCTGGTGATGTTTGAAAGGCTTGGCAGAACAAACTTGCAAGGTATTGAAAAATTCCTCTCTACTCATAAATACAAAGTATTCAGAGTACTCGATAATGGGGTGCTTTCCGTGGATCACGATGAAATAAGTGTCCCGTTGATAAATCTATTTGCATGTCCAGAGAATATCTTTAGCCAACTTAATACCGAGTTTTAGTGGTGCGTATCTGCATCGTCTCCTCCTGCGGTGGCCATCTGACCGAGGTGCGTTGTCTGCTGCCAGCCTATCAGGGCATGCCGCATTTCTACGTCCTCAACGACCATGTTAAACTGCCGCCGGACATGCGCTCACCTATTTCAGGTCGTCGAATGGGGGCGGAAACTGCACTTACAACTTATCGACTACGAGGAAAATCTGGGTAACGTACATGCATTTATTTTTATTAATTTCAAAGGATAAATAATCGTGACTAAGACCTGGAATCAGGAGGTGTTTAGTAAAATTGTGTGTCCAGAATGTGCTGGTGGGATTGATCTGGTACGCAATGAATGCGGTTGTGGACATTATTCAATTGTGAATAATGTCATCATTGCGGGCTTGAGGGATAATCCGGAAATGGCATGTAGGGATAAACAGGCTTCTGGATATGTCGAACATATTAAATTCCCTGCGCAGCTTGGGGCGTTTCTAACTTGGTTGCGTCGCGCAATAAAGCATGACAAAGCAAAAATCCTAGAACTTGGCTGTGGCCCGGGGCCATATACAGCCATCTTGCTAAATGAAGGCCATAATACTTTCTCTATCAATTTCTCAAGGGAGTCATTACTAATTAACGAGAGGTCTTGTGGTGTTCAGGAGGAAAATAGGAGCAGATGTTTTTTGCAGGAGGATCTAAATAACATTATTGTTCCAGATGTTGGGTTCGATGTGGTTGTAATGGCCGATTTTATCCAGCACCTTGGGGGTAGGTTGCAGCGTGAAGTGTTGTTAAAAAAGGCGATTGATGCGCTTAAGCCAGGAGGTCATTTTTATCTTACATTTTTTAACATAAATATAAAAAACTATCTTCGAGGAGATGTGCATGGAGGGTTCTCCTCTGGTCAAATTAGATACGAGCGATTAACCCCCGAGAATGTAATTGGTTCTCTGCCTGCGAAAGTAAATATCCTGTCTGTTAGGCCGATGAATATCGTTAATTCTGTCTATTGGCTGGATCGTCTGCTCTCGTTCATGCCGGGGTCAAAATATTTCAGTCGCATGATTGAGATTACAGGGACAAAAAATGCTGACTAATGCTACTAATGACCAAGTGGCAATAGGGGTGAAAATCTGCATCGTCTCTTCCTGCGGGGGGCATCTGACCGAGGTGCGTTATCTGCTGCCAGCCTATCAGGGCATGCCGCATTTCTACGTCCTCAACGACCATGCCGAACTGCCGCCGGACATGCGCGGGATCACCTATTTCATCACCCATTCCGAGCGCGACTGGAAATTCCTGCTCAATCTGTGGGAGGCCTTCCGCATCCTTTGGAAGGAACGACCTTCGCTCATCCTGAGTACGGGGGCTGGCCCGGCCGTGCCCTTTGCCTTGATTGGACGCTATCTGTTCGGAATCCGCATCGTTTTCGTCGAGACCATCACGCGCATCAATAAACCCTCCATGACCGGTCGGATCATGTACCGGCTGGCACACGACTTTTTCTATCAATGGGAATCGCTGCGTCCTTTTTTCCCCAGAGGCACTTTCGCGGGGCCGTTGCTATGAGCACTTTTGTCTCGGTTGGTAATGCCACCCAACCCTTTACGCGCCTCCTGGATGCAGTCTGTGCCCTGGCCGGTCAATTGCCCCAGCCGGTCTTCGTGCAGTTTGGTTCCGCGCAGGGTTTTCATTGCGCAGCATGCACGGGCGTTGCCTTCATGGAGATGGATGAGTTCGCCGAGAGGGTCAATGCCGCCGAACTGCTCATCCTGCACGCCGGAGCAGGTTCCGCGCTTCATGCCATTCGTGCCGGCAAGACACCGGTATTGATCCCCAGGTTGTCCAGCAACGGCGAACATGTCGACAACCATCAGGTAGAGTTTGCCAATGAGCTGGCGCAGACAGGCAAGGCGGTGGTGGTGCATGACATGAACCAACTAATGGCGGCCACAACGTTGGCCCTCCAATTCCAGAGGCATAATGGTGTTCCGCCTGTGGAGCCAAGGATTGTGAGTCTGTTGCGTACCCTCTTGCTTAGGCATGCACTGGTAGCAGGCCAATGAAGAAACCCACTTGGCGCACATTTTTGCTCTTGGCGGTTTTTCTGCTTGCAGTTGTTGCCTTTCGCGGGGCGGGTAGTTTTTTGAGCAACCCAGCCCAAGTCCCCAAACCGGCAGATATCATTTTGGCTCTTGGCGGTGACAATGGTGATCGAGTAGCCGTGGCCGCCCGACTTTACAGGATGGGATTTGCACCGAGGGTCATGCTGACCGGATTGGAGAACGGCCCAGCCATCACACGCCCAAGTTATTTGAACTGGCGCGTCCAGTTTCTTTATGACGCCGGCGTCCCCCGGCAAGCGGTTGTGCTTGAGGCAAGGGCCGGCAATACCTGGGAGGAGGCAGTCAATACTTTGGCCTTGTTAAAACGGCACGACTGGCAAAGAGTCATCGTGGTCAGCGATCCGCCCCATATGCGGCGGCTTCACTGTGTCTGGAGTAAGGTGTTTGCGGGTAGTGACAAGGAGTTCATTTTGGTTGATTCCGGACCGTCCTGGTGGGATCCTACACATTGGTGGAACAATGGCCAGTCAGGGCCGTTCGTTATAATGGAATACATTAAGTTAGCATATTTCTTCTTCAAGCACTGAATTCGATGTTGAGTGTGCGAGCCATTAAGAGTTTGGCTTCCCAGTCAATGTAACAATATCCATAAGCAAATTGTGGGGGAGGCGCTACCGCGCTTACAACATGACTATGTCTTCAAACACTTACGGTTGGACAAACACCGATTCTCTCGAGGATCACGACTATACCCTGCCGGCCATTCTCGCTCTGATGCCCCCCCCCGGAGTGGGGGGATGTCTTGATGTGCTGGACGCAGGTTGTGGAAATGGCTACATCGCGCGGGTCCTCTCACGAAGAGGTTTTAACGTGACGGCGTTCGATCTTTCTCCAGACGGGATCGCCCTCGCACAAGCGAAAGAGCCCAATATTGCATGGCATGTACGCTCGGTGTATGACGACCTCAGCGATATTGGGGCATCCGGATTCGATGTGATTATTTCATCTGAAGTAATCGAGCATTTGTATAGTCCCCAGAAATTTCTCGCCAACATGCATTCGTTGTTGCGAGCAAACGGCACACTTATCCTCACCACCCCCTATCATGGTTATCTCAAAAATCTGGCCTTGAGCTTGTTCAATGCCTGGGATAAACATCACACTGTCACCTGGGAGGGTGGGCATATCAAGTTCTTCTCAGAGAAAACCTTGTCCGGCATACTAACAGGTGTTGGGTTTAGGCAAATTCGCTTCAAGAACGCAGGACGTTTTTTCTATCTGTGGAAATCCATGGTCGTCAGTGCAAAGAAAATTGGGTAATCAGCTTATGTTTATTTTAGGGGTCAACGCCTATCATGGTGATTCATCTGCCTGTCTGATTAAAGACGGTGTTCTTTTTGCAGCCGCAGAAGAAGAGCGGTTTCGGCGGGTTAAACACTGGGCGGGTTTTCCGTCAGAGGCAATCAAGTACTGTCTGGCGGAAGCGGGTATCGGTCTTGCTGATGTCGGGCACATGGCGATCAACAGTAATCCCAAAGCCAACCTGCTTAAAAAGATTGGCTTTACGCTGGTCAATCGGCCTGAACTTGGCATGGTAGCGGCCCGATTACGTAACGCCAGAAAACGACTTTCTATTGTTGAAACCCTGCGGCGCGCTATCCCAGGACAGTCATTCAACGGTGAATTGCACCATGTGGAGCACCACCAGGCCCATCTGGCCTCCGCCTTTCTGGTTTCCCCTTTCGCCGAGGCGGTGGTGGTATCGGTGGACGGATTCGGCGATTTTGCCAGTGCTGCCTGGGGGGTTGGCCAGGGAACCGACATAAAAGTTGAGGGCAGGGTCCACTTTCCCCATTCACTGGGCACTTTTTATCAGGCCATGACCCAGTTTATCGGTTTTCCGCACTACGGCGACGAGTATAAGGTGATGGGACTGGCGCCTTACGGGGAACCGAAGTACCTTGATAAAATGCGCCGGATCGTTCAGTTGCGGGACGATGGTTCGTATCGGCTGGATATGGACTACTTTGTTTATCATAAGGAAAAGATCAACTACGAGTGGGAGGATGGCAGCCCTGCCGTGGGTCGACTTTTTTCCGGAAAGCTCCATGAATTGCTCGGACCTGAACGGCGGGAAGGCGAAGAGCTTACCCAGCGGCATAAGGATATTGCCCGCTCGGTGCAGGCGATGTACGAAGAAGCCTTTTTTCATTTGCTCAATCGGCTGCATGCGCGGCACAAAATTGATTCGCTTTGCCTGGCCGGCGGCTGTGCCATGAACTCGGTGGCCAATGGCAAGGTGCGGCGCAACACACCCTTCAAGCAGGTCTATATCCAATCAGCGGCCGGCGACGCGGGCGGCGCCATTGGAGCCGCCTTTGAGGTGTGGCATCGCCGGTGCGATAATCAGCGTTCCTTCGTGATGGATCATGCCTGTTGGGGGCCTGAGTTCAGCAATGACGCCATCCAGGAGATTCTTGCCGGCAGGGAGCAAGAACTCGCGGCTGACAACTGCAGCATTGCAAAAATCACCAACGAGAAAGAGTTGTGTCAACGCACCGCCGAACATATTGCCGCAGGCCAGGTCATTGGCTGGTTCCAGGGGCGAATGGAATGGGGGCCAAGGGCGCTGGGCAACCGTTCCATCCTGTGTGATCCCAGGCGATTGGACATGCAGGATATTTTGAATCTGAAAATCAAGCGCCGCGAGTCTTTCCGACCCTTTGCTCCCTCAATACTGCGCGAGGCGGTTGCGGAGTGGTTCGAGGAAGACGATGATGTGCCGTTTATGATGAAAGTGTTCCAAATCCGCGAGGAAAAGCGGGGCACAATCCCGGCTGTGACCCATGCGGATGGATCGGGGCGACTACAGACCGTAAATAAAAAAACCAACCCCAGGTATCACTGCTTGATCAGCACTTTTGGCGAAATGACCGGAGTACCGATCGTGCTCAATACCTCTTTCAATGAAAATGAACCGGTGGTTTGCAAACCCGAAGAAGCGTTAAACTGCTTCCTGCGCACCAAGATGGATGTGCTGGTGCTTGGTGACTGGATCATTGAGCGAACGGGCTGACAGGGTTTGAAAATTTCGATAGTAACCGCAGTATTCAACGCCAAGAAAACAGTGTTGGCGGCGCTCGAATCGGCCTTCGCCCAAAAGCACCCCGACGTTGAGCTAGTGGTTGTGGATGGCGTTTCGACCGATGGCACCATGGAGCTCCTGGCGGCGCGGCGTGACCAGCTTGGGGTTTTCATCAGCGAGCCGGATAAAGGAATCTATCATGCCCTGAACAAAGGAATTGTCCGCGCAAGCGGCGAGGTGATCGGTTTTTTGCATGCCGACGATCTTTTTACCGATGAGCTGGTGTTGCAGCGGATCGCGGCGGTATTTGCCGACCCAGGGGTGGATGTCTGTTACGGTGATCTGGTTTATGTGCGCCGCGATAATCCGGACCGGGTGATCCGCTACTGGCGGGCAGGAGAGTATCGGTCGGAGCGCTTGCGGCGCGGCTGGATGCCACCCCACCCCACCTGCTATGTGCGTCGTTCCCTCTACGAGGAGCACGGCCTTTTCGACACCAGCTACCGGATCGCCGCCGATTACGATTGCATGTTGCGTTTGCTGTCGCGGTTACGGGGCCGGGTGGTCTATATCCCGGAAGTGCTGGTGCGGATGCGGGTCGGCGGCGTCAGCAACCGCTCTCTGGCCAACATCCTGCGCAAATCCGCCGAGGATTACCGGGCCATCCGGGCCAACGGGGTTGGCGGCCTCGGAACCTTGGTCTGGAAAAACCTCTCCAAACTGCCGCAGTTTATCCAGAGGTAACCATTGGCGAAACGAGGAAATAGAATAGACAATCAGATACATGAATCCATTGTGCATAGGGATGAAGATGATCGGTTGCAAATTATAAACTGAACCTCACTATCCCCTCGATTTTCTCCACAAAAAAAGAAAGGCCCTGTAACCGCGAACGGTTACAGGGCCTTTTATCAATATGGTACCGAAGGCCGGACTCGAACCGGCATGGGTCGCCCCACAGACACCTCAAGCCTGCGTGTCTACCAATTCCACCACTCCGGCAATCCTTATTTTCAAATAATATAACATAAAACTGCTATTTACCCTGCGCCGGCGCCAAAGGCACATCCCCTTCCGCCGCGGGCAGAGGGATCGGCGTACTCTTCTGTGGCTCGGCAACCGGGGCCACCTCTTTCATAACCGAGCCATCCCCTACCCTGGTTGACATATAAGCCAGGGAGATGGAGGTCAGCATAAAAATAATGGCGGCGGTGGTCGTGATCTTGTTCAACAGAGGCACGGGGCCTTCCGTGCCAAACACGGTCTGGCTGGAGCCGCCGAATGCCGCTCCCATGCTGGCGCCCTTGCCGTGCTGCAACAGGACGATCACGATGAGGAACAAGCAAACAACTATATGAACAATGGTCAGTAAGGTGATCATTTTCTCTTGGTTACCGTTATTGCTGGAAGTGGATGATGCGTTCAAACGACTCAACCCTGAGCGATGCCCCGCCAACCAAGGCCCCGTCGATATCAGGCTGCCGCAACAGGGCATCCACGTTCCCCGAATTGACGCTGCCACCATACAGTATTCTTATTTGCCGGGCAATACTTTTCTCATACATCTCAAGCAGCAAATTGCGCACGAATTCATGGGCTTCCTGAGCCTGTTGCTCGCCGGCGGTTTTGCCGGTGCCGATGGCCCAGACCGGCTCATAGGCAAGGACCAGGCCGGCAGGTTCGGTTACGGTAATGCCGGCCAGCCCGAGCCTTACCTGCCGCTCGAGCACAGCCATGGCCTGGCCCGCTTCGCGCTCGGCCAGGGTTTCGCCAAAACAGAGGATCGGGGTAAGGCCGAAACGCATGGCGCCGGCCAGCCGCTGATTGATGAGCGCATCGGATTCCCCGAAGATCTGCCTTCGCTCCGAATGGCCGATAATGGCCATGCTGCACCCCAACTCCCGCAACATGCCCGGAGAGATCTCCCCGGTAAAAGCGCCCTGCTCTGCCCAGCAGACATTCTGCCCGGCCAGCCTGACCTGTGAGCCGCGCACCACCTCGGCCACCGTGGCCAGGGCGGTAAAGGGCGGGGCAATCATGACCTCCCGGTCGGTCAGCCCCTGGCAGGCGGAGACCACACCTTCGGCAAGAGCCCTGGCCTCGGCCAGCGTGGTGTGCATCTTCCAGTTTCCGGCAATCAAAGGAATACGCTGCATAGGCTGCTCCTTATTCCGTAAGCGTTCAGCAGCACCACATCTGCTTTGTCATCGACCTGATCCGCATACCGTATGTTTAGAGCCCCTGCCCGAGCATCGGGCATAGGGGCTTTTATCCAGCTTCGCTGGGATAGCGAACAGGCCTCTTTGTCGGACACTTCTGCCGACGACTATCGGGCGCTACCGCCGATGATTGACAGACACGCTGCATCTGCGGCACTGCTGAACGCTTACCCTTATTCCGTCACCCTCTGGATCAAAACGAAAAATGACGCATTTATTCTGCGCGATAACTGTTCAGCAGTGCCGCAGCTACCGGGCAGTTTCCTATCCCTTTGCTTCCAGAGCCTCGACCCCGGGCAGTTTCTTGCCCTCCATCAGCATGAGAAAAGCGCCGCCGCCCGTGGAGATGTAAGAGATGTTGTTGGACTCCCCGGCCTTATGCACCGCCACATCGGTATCACCCCCGCCGACAATGGTCAGGGCATGGGAATGGGCCACATGCTGCACCATGGCCATGGTCCCCCGGGAAAAGGCGTCCATCTCGAAAGCGCCCATGGGGCCATTCCAGATGATGGTCTTGGCGGACTCCATGGCCTCGGAAAACAGCACCGTGGTGGCCGGGCCGATATCAAGCACCATCCAGTCGGCCGGCACCTCCTGCACCGGCACCCGCTTGGTTTCGGCCCGGGCCTCGAAGCGGTCGGCAACGATACAGTCCACCGGCAGATAGAGCTTGACCCCCAGGCGCTTGGCCTTGTTGAGCAGCTCCCGGGCCGTATCGAGCAGTTCATCCTCGACCTTGGACTGACCCATGTCATGGCCGATGCTTTTCAGAAAGGTATTGGCCATGGCGCCGCCGATGATCATCTTGTCCACCCGGTCCATGAGGTTATCCAGGGCCCCGAGCTTGCTCGAGACCTTGGCCCCGCCCACGATGGCCACCAGGGGCCGCATGGGGTTGCTCACCGAACGGTGGAAATAATCCATCTCCTTTTGCAGGAGAAAGCCGGCCGCGCACTGCTCGACGAACTGGGTCACTCCCACCACCGAGGCATGGGCCCGATGCGCCACGGCAAAGGCATCGTTGATATAGATATCGCACAGGCTGGCCAGCTGGCTGGCAAAGCCGTCGTCGTTCTGTTGCTCCTCCGCATGGAAGCGAAGATTTTCCAGAAGAACCACGCTGCCGGGCTGCATGGCCTCGACAATGGCCTTGGTTTCCGGCCCAATGCAATCGGGAGCCAGAACGACCTCCTTGTTCAGCAGCCGGGAAAGGCGCTTGGCCGCGGGGGCCAGGCTGAACTGCGGTTGGCGCTCGCCCTTGGGCCGGCCCAGATGCGAGCAGATGATGACCTTGGCATTTTCATCCAGGGCGTAATTGAGGGTGGGCAGCACTCCGCGAATCCGGATATCGTCGGTGATGTTCAGCTGGTCATCCAGGGGCACGTTGAAATCAACGCGGATGAGCAGCCTCTTGCCCTTGATGTCAAGATCACGGATATTCTTCATGGAGCTTTTCTCCCTCAAATTTTTTCACTGCGCGGGCAGGATCGTCTTTTCCATAATTATCGCATCTTCCGGCGGCGAGGCGTAGTAATCTTTTCTCAGCCCTACCCGGCGAAAGCCGAACCGTTCATACAAGGCCAGAGCCGGGAGATTGCCTCCCCGCAGCTCCAGAAAACAGCGCCCCACTCCCTGCTCCGCCAGATAGCGCAGCACCTGCGCCACCAGCTGCGCCCCTATCCCCTGCCGGCGGCTTTGCCCGGCAACCGCGATTTTCAGCAGCTCCGCCTCCCCGACGCAGCTCCGGCCACAGACAAAGCCGCACACCCTCCCCGAAGCGGCCTCTTCGGCAACGAACTGCCAGCCGCCAGCCTGGCCGCGCTCGCCGGCCAGCTGTTCGGCGGTCCAGGGCGAGGAATTTTCCGCCTCGATAGCCGTCACCGTGGCAAGGTCGGCAACGGTCATGAACCGGACGGCAAAATCGGAGCCAGGATTAAAGGGGCAAGGTTCAAGATACGAGGCGGAAGGCTCGCTATTCCGCTTGCCCCTTTCCTCTTTCACCTTTTACCTGCCGCCCTAAATCATCTGCTCGGCCATGGAAACCGTGCGGTCGCCCAGCATATTGGTATAGCTGCCCAGCTCGTTGTCGTACCAGGCATAGACCACCGCCTGGGTCACCGGCACCTCCAGCATTTTCGGCCCGATATTGCAGCCGAGCTTGGAGAGATTCACCTTGAGGCTGCCGGTGCGGGTATGGGTCTCGGAGCCCTCGATAAGCGCGGCGGCAAAAGGTGAGCCGATGATATCGGTGGAAACGTGCTGCTCGTCGCTGTATTTCAGATAGGGCGAGTTCTTGGCGTAATCCTGATAGATGGAGTTAACCAGCTGCCGTTTGGTGGGGGTTTCCATGCTCTCATCCTGCAGGTTGAGCACCAGGACAATCAGAGAGCCGGTGTTGGTGGGAATCCGCACCGACTCGGCGATGAAACCAATGCTCTTCATCTCCGGGATGACCAGGGGCAAGGCCTTGGCCGCGCCGGTGGTGGTCAGGATGATGTTGTTGAAGATGCTGCGGTTTTTCCGCAGATCCGTGGCCCCGGCATTGGGCAAGCGATCCAGGACCTGCTGGCTGCCGGTGGCGGCATGGACCGTGACCATGGAAGCGCTTAAAAACCGGTCCGCGCCGAAATGATCGAGCAGGGGCTTGATCATGAAGGAGAGACAGGTGGTGGTGCAGGAGGCCGCGGAAACCAGGGTGTGCCGGGACGGATTGAAATCGCCGTCGTTGATGCCCATCACCGTGGTCACGGCATCGGCTGGCATCTCCAAACCTTTGTTCTTGATCTTGAAGGGCGCGGAGAGGAGCACCTTTTCGGCCCCGGCCTGGACGTGGCCCCGCAAGGCGCCCTTGGGAGTGTCGGCGTCGGCGGTGGGATCGGTAAAGGCGCCGGTGGTGTCGACGACCAGACGCACCCCGTTTTCCTTCCAGCCAATATCGGCCGGATTCCTGGCCTCACGCAGAATCTTGACCGGCACGCCGTTGATAGTCATGGTGCCGGCCGCCTCATTGAGGTTTTCAATAACCTGGCATTCCTCCTTGCAGCCATGCAGGTACATGCCGAGCCGCCCGTAGGAACTGTCCCGGTCAATGGAGCTGGCGATATCCTGAATTCCGGTGCCCACCTGCCGGCCCACGTTGACCACAATCTCGGAAAAATGCTTGCGGGAAACATGATGCCAGAGTGAAAGCTTACCGATCCGGCCCAGTCCGTTAATGCCTAATTTCATGGGATACAATCTCCTTCTGCTCTTTTATTTAACAGGCACAACCCTGCCTGCGCTACAATCGGTTGATTATACGAAAGGGGCCTGCTTCCGGCAAGGAAAACTTTGCGGCCACGCCCCGGCAGCCCTTGGCCGCATAGGTGAAACGGCCTAATCGCTCGGAAGGGCCAGAGGAGGGCGGGCAATCTTGTGCAGAGGTTCCATAGGGGCGATGTCCTTGGCCAGAGCCGGATCAATCTCCTGCAATTTCCGGGCGGTGACCAGCACCCGCCCCTCAAAGGAACCCACCGCCCGGTTGTACGATTCCACCGCCCGGTCGAGCCCCTTGCGCATGTCGTGGAAATGGTCGCCCAAGACGCCGAGCCGCTCGTAGAGGGTCCGCCCCAGCTCGCCGATAATCTGGGCGTGCTCGGCGATTTTTTCCTGCCGCCAGCCGTAGGAGACCGCCCGCAACAGGGCGATCAGGGTGGTGGGCGTGGCCAGGATAACCTTTTGCGCCACCCCGGCTTCGATCAATTGCGGGTCCTGCTCCAGGGCCGCGCTGAAAAAATTCTCGCCGGGCAAAAAAAGAACCACGAATTCCGGCGAAGGCTGAAACTGCTCCCAGTAAGACTTGCCGGCCAGCTGAGCCAGATGGGTGCGCACCTGCCGGGCGTGTTCCTTGAGCCGGGCCTGCCGGGTCTCGTCATCCTCCGCCTCCATGGCCTCAAGGTAGGCGGACAGCGCGGTCTTGGAATCAACCACGATATTTCTCCCGTTGGGCAGCCGGACGATCAGGTCCGGCCTCAACCTGCCGGACTCGGTGTTCACCGACCCCTGCTCGACAAAATCGCAATACTCCAACATCCCGGCCATCTCCACCACCCGCCGCAGCTGCATCTCTCCCCAGCGGCCACGCACCGAGGGTTTTCGCAGGGCGTTGACCAGATTGGCCGTTTCCCCGTGCAGCCTGACCTGACTGGTGGCCAGGGATTTGACCTGCTCGGTCAGCCCGACATACGCCTCGACCCGCTCCTTTTCCACCTGCCGGATCTGGTCATCAACCTTTTTCAGGGATTCGTGCATGGGCAGAAGCAGCTCCTGAATGGACTTTTTTCTGGTCTCCATATCGGCCATGCCCCTTTCCTGAAACTTGGCCAGGGTCTGCTGGGCAAGCTCCAGAAACCGCTGGCTGTTGCTTTGAAAGATATCGGCGGACACGGCCTTGAAGGCGTTGGCCAGCTCAAGCCTGGCTTCCTGCAAAAGCTCCTGTTTTTCCTTGAGCTGGCGCTGTTCCGCCTCAAGCCTTGCCGCAAGCTCCGCGGCCCTGGCCTGCAACGTCCCGTTTTCCCGCCGCAGCCCGGCCTTTTCCTCCTCGCCTGCCGCCAATCGCCGCTCTAAATCAACAAGCTGCCCCTCTCGCAGCTGCACCCGCTCATCGGCCAGGGTGCGTTGCCCTGCCAAACGGCTCCGCATGAACAGCCAAATCAAGATGCCGCCGCAGCCCAAGCTGGCCAGCCCCGCCCCTGTCAGAAAAAGAAAAAAATTTTCATTCATCGGCACATTCCCCAAAAAACTTTACGAATAATCTGTGAAAAAATTATAAAAAATTATAGAATTTAGCCAACCCGTTATTTTACGGGGCAAATCACCGCTTTTTTTTCGGTCACGGATGACCGCCCACATCACTCAACGGAAGGAGGACCATCATGGCTTTCCAAATCACCAACACCACCGCTCTCTACGCGCACGGCAACCTGGTCAACTCATACAACAGCCTGAGCAGATCCGTGGAACGGCTTTCCTCGGGCCTGAGGATAAACCATGCCGCCGATGATCCGGCCGGACTGCATATCGCCTCCGGCCTTGACACCCAGGCCAAAAGCCTCGGCCAGGCGATCCGCAATTCCAATGACGGCGTCTCCATCATGCAGATCATGGACGACGCCCTGGCCGAATCGGCCAGCATCCTCTCCTCCATAAGAACCAAGGCCGTGCAGGCTGCGCAGGACAGCCAGACGACCGCCACTCGCCAGACCATTCAAAATGATATCACCAAATTGCTGGAAGAACTCGATATTATCGCCGAGACCTCCACCTACAACGGACAAAACCTGTTGACCGGCATCTTCAGCGACAAAAAATTTCAGGTCGGCGCCTATACGGGGGAAACACTCTCGGTTTCCGTTGATTCCGCGGAAAGCATCAAGGTCGGCCATGTGCGCACCGCCGAACTGACCCTGACCAATTCAACAGGCGGCGCGGTGGAGCTCAGCTTTTACAGCAACCTCACCAATGAAACCCTGTCCATAAAATCCGTTTCCGTGCAGTATGACAACACTGCGGAAAACAGCATGGGCGCCCTGGCCGACGCCATCAACGCCTACAAGGACACCACCGGTATCTCCGCCCATGCCGTGGTGGAAACAACCAGCAGCGATCCGGTGCTGGGGGGCGAAACCGCCTCAGACTTCGCCATCAATGACATTACCATCGGCGAAGTGGAAACCCAAGCAAACGACGCGGACAGCAGCCTGATCAACGCCATCAACAACAAAACCTCAAGCCACGGGGTTACCGCCAGCATCACCGCCGCAGGCCAGCTCAAACTCACCTCCAGCGACGGCCGGGCGATCAAGGTTTCGGGCGCAGGATCTTCCCTGGAAACCTCCGATGCAAACACCATTTCCACCTTCGGCTCCATCCAGCTCTACCAGACCGGCTCCTATTCCATCAACATGAGCAACCTCTCCGAAGGACTGGCCGTCAGTTTCGCCTCGGGGGGCTTAAGCTTTACCGGGCCCCTAACCACCACCATCAATTCAACCCTGGGCACGGGCTCGCTCCTGGCAAGCACCTCCACCCTGGAAGCCGGATTTACCGCGGGAAAAACCCTGCTCGGCGCAGACCTCAACGGCGATATCGCCAACACAACCCTGGATTCGACCATCCTCTCCGGCTCGGTCCTGGCCACCGGCTCCATCATCAAGAAAAATACCGTGCTGGGAGGCTCGGCAGTCAACAACGCCGACGTCACCACCACCGCCAACTCCCTGCTCAAGAGCGGCTCCATCCTCGAGAGCGGCAGCACCCTGAAGGCCGGCACCTACATGACCAACACCATAGGCGCACTTGAGATCTACACCACCCTGCTCACCGACTCCGTGACCACGGTGGATGCGACACTCACCAACGACATGTTGCTTTTAAACGGCTCCATCATCAAATCCGCTTCAACCATGACCGCGGGCTCCTATGTCGGGGCAAACATGACCCTCAGCGCCGACATGACCACCAGTCAGAACATGACCCTGCTCTCCGGCTCCACCATCGAGGATGAAGATGGAGTCACCAGCATTGCCGCCGGCTCCACCGTGGGAGGCGACACGGTTTTAGGCGCCGACGTGACCACTACTCAGTCCATGACCCTAAAATCCGGCTCCACTCTGGCCAACGGCTCAATCCTGGCCAACGGCTCCACCATCGGCGGCGCCGCCACCGTCAACGGCGCCCACACCCTGACCGCCGACCTTTCCCTGGCGGCGGGCTCGGTACTGGCGGCCGGCAGCGTCATCGAGGCCGGGACCGTGCTGACCAACGACATCGTTACCACGGTGGGGACCATCAGCGCCAGCGCCACTCCCACGGCCATTGACTACACGACCTCGGGCAGCAACACCCTCAATGTGGCCATGACCCTCGAAAACGCTTCGGTAATCGCCAGCGGCTCGGTGCTCGCCGCCAACGCCGGAGGCGCGGCAAGCACCCAGCTTGCCAGTGAAACCACCCTGCGCCTTTCCGACCTGAGCGTCCTCACGGCCGATGACGCGCAAACCGCGATCGTCCTTGCCGAAGCCGCCCTGGACGACATCAACACCATCCGCGCCGACGTCGGCGCCACCCAGAGCCAGTTCATCGCCAACGTCGGCAACCTCACCACCGCCCAGCTCAATGCGCGGAGTGCCTACTCAAACATTATGGATATTGACTTTTCCGAGGAAACCACTAATTTTACAAAAATGAACGTCCTGGTCCAATCCGGCGCCTTTGCCCTTACTCAGGCCAATGCGATGACGACAAATGTTCTTGATCTGATTCAGGGGGGAGGCCGCCTCAATTAGCCACTGCAAACCTGACGTTTTCGCGGGAAAGAGCAGGCCATATTGTTCTACCCCACTGTAACACAGACCCAAAAGGGCTCACCTGTTGAGCCCTTTTCTTTTTATTGCAAGCTATTTTCCAAGGAGAAACCCATGCTGAACGACGGCGAAAAGGGAGTGGTAATGCAACGCGACAAAGAAACCTATGCCATTGTCCCCCATCTGCCACTAGGCCTCGTCACCCCGGCACAGCTACGAAAAATTGCCGAGGTCGCCGAAAAATACCAACCCGCCGTCCTCAAGATCACCAGCGCGGCGCGCATCGCCATAGTCGGCCTCAAAGAGGCGGATATCGACCAGGCCTGGCAGGATCTGGATATGAAACCCGGCGCGGCAATCGGCCTCTGTGTCCGCAGCATCAAGGCCTGCCCCGGCAACACCCTCTGCCGCCTGGGCCAGCAGGACGCCCTGGCCATGGGCCTGGAGCTTGACACCCGCTACCATGGCCTCGCCTTGCCAGGCAAAATGAAGATGGGAGTCTCCGGCTGCCCCAACCAGTGCGCCGAAAGCTCGCTAAAAGATCTGGGGTTGTTCGGCAAAGCCAAGGGCTGGACCATTCTGGTCGGGGGCAACGCCGCTTCCCGGCCCAGAATAGGCGTCACCCTTTGCGAAAGCCTTTCCAGTGAAGAAGCGCTGAACACCTGCGCCCGGATCATCGCCTATTTCAAGGAAAACGGCAAGAAGGGCGAACGCATGGGCCGTTTCCTGGACAGGGTCGGCCTCGAGACCTTCAAGGCGGCCGTGCTTGCCGGTTAAGTTCTGACGCCTGAAACAACATGGCGCTTATGGCATATCGGGTCCGCGCCTATCGCTATTCGCGCATTCGCGGCACGCAAAACCACAAATAGTATTGACAATCATTAAGTATCTGCTATGTTATACGATTCGTTTTTCTTTAGAGATATGGGCCTATAGCTCAACTGGCTAGAGCCACCGGCTCATAACCGGTCGGTCCCTGGTTCGAATCCAGGTAGGCCCACCACCCCAAGCCAGAATCGACAGAGCAGGGATGCATTGGACACGCAACAGAAATCAAGCCATCCGAATACATGCTTTTGGGAAACCAAGGCAGGATTCCGGACAGAAGGTGCGACCAGACAAGGTTAGCACCTTTTTTTATTTTTAAACGACGGCTTAGGCTGCCCACGGACACCAGCAAAGGATGCCGGAAAAAAACTTTTCCACCACAGCGCTGCTCTCGATCCTCAATACCATTGCCCCGTTTGCCATGGCTGAACCATGGGACAACGTCGGGCTGCTGGTGGGGGATCCTGAGCAACAGGTCACCG
>Ga0209211_10006059_pt1 | contig 17726 bp, 17 predicted proteins | sample RifGroA2_FD_183992 | JGI IMG/M metagenome (GOLD analysis project Ga0209211, IMG submission 183992) | Groundwater microbial communities from Rifle, Colorado, USA - Groundwater A2 (SPAdes) (version 2) | ecosystem: Environmental > Aquatic > Deep subsurface > Groundwater | place: Rifle, Colorado... | reverse complement strand
AGATGGAAGAGGGGTTTAAGACCACTTTGCCTTATTTTGATGATAAGCTTTTGGTTTATCGCAATATGGACACCACCTCAATTGCCACCACTTTTCCTTTTACCTCATCTTCTTTAACCTCGGAAACCGGAGTTTTGTACGGCATTAACGAACACAACGGCTCTTTAATTATTTTTGACCGCTTTACCATGGAAAACGCTAATATGGTCATTTTTGCCAAAGCTGGCGCGGGCAAATCCTACTTTGTCAAACTGGAAGCCGTGCGTTCTTTAATGTTGGGCACCGAAGTTATTATCATTGACCCCGAAAACGAATATAAAACTTTAACAAATACAATTGGCGGCCAATTCATTCAGCTGGATTTTAACTCTCCCACCAAAATCAATCCTTTTGATTTATCCCAAGTCTTTGAAGAAGGAGAGGATGAGTTGGGCTTAAAAATATTGACTTTACATTCTCTGTTAAAGGTGATGCTGGGTGATTTAAATCCATCTGAAGAAGCAACTTTGGACCGTAGCCTTTTGGAAACTTACCGGCTCAAAGGCATCACCTCTGACCCGGAATCCCAAAGGTTGGAACCTCCTTTGTTAGAAGATCTTTACAAATTACTTTTAGGCATGGAACAACTGGAAGCCAGAGGATTGGCTGATCGCTTAGAAAAGTTTGTGCGCGGCTCGGCCAAAGGTCTTTTTGATCAAAAAACCAATATTGACATTACCAACACCTTTACCTGTTTTGGTATCCGTGATTTGGAAGAAACAGTAAGGCCAGTCGGAATGTTTTTGATTTTAGATTATATTTGGACCCGCATTAAAAAAGACCGCAAAAAAAGGCTTTTAATTGTGGACGAAGCCTGGATTATGATGAAAAATCCGGATTCTGCCAATTTTATGCATTCCATTGCCAAGCGAGGCCGCAAATATTATTTGGGATTAACGACAATTACACAGGATGTTGAGGATTTTTTGGCAACTGACAAAGGCAAGGCCATTGTTACCAATTCCTCTTTGCAGGTTCTGTTTAAACAATCACCAGCGGCCATAGACAAACTGGCAGACGTCTTTTATTTATCCGAAGGCGAAAAAAACTTACTGCTCTCTTGTAACATTGGCGAGGGCATCTTTTTTGCCGGCGAATCGCATGTGGCCATGCAAGTTATTGCCTCTTTGACCGAGCACAAACTTGTTACCACTAATCCGGAGGAACTCGCGGCTATGGAAAGAATGGCTCAAAACCCGCAATAATTCTGCGGGAAATGCACGGGAATTGGGCGGGAAAACTCCACGGCTCTTGACAAGTTTAATCATCTTTGATACAAAATAGTCATGAATGGTAATCTTTCTTTGCCTAAAACCTATACGCCGGAACAAGTTGCCGCCATCTTGCAGTTAAGTCAAAATACTATATATGATTTGATTGGCCGCGGCGAGATTATTGCTAAAAGAATCGGTAAGGTTTACCGAGTTCCCGCCTCTTCTCTTTCTTTTGCTTTTACCGGTTTGGATAGCGATCTGCAAACTGCAGAAAGCGAAGACTTGAAACAGATAGCAAATATCCAAAAATCTCTCACCAAAACACGGCAATGACCAAATTACCCCAGGTCTTCATTGATTCCGATGTTTTCATTTCTTCTCTGATCTCTCAAAAAGGCGCTGCCTACTTCTTAATCCACAAAGCAAATCTCAAGCTCTTTCTTTCTAACCGCTCGGTTGAAGAAATCAAAATCGTCATTAAAGAATTGAAGCTAAAACCAAAAGATTGGACAAGAATCATTTCTCTCTTTAGCATTATTCCCCTGCCTCAAACTAAGGAAAAAATCAAGAACATCTATGGCCATTATGTTTCTGATATTAATGATTCTCATATTATAGCCGGCGCTCACCAAGCTAAAGTTAGATATTTAGTCAGCTACAATCTTAAGCATTTTAAAATTGAAGAAATAAAAAGAGACTTTAAAATAGAGTGCCTGACCCCCGCTCAGTTTTTGCAATACTTACGAAGCGTTAATTATCTAAAATAACCTACACACTCCAATGTACATCGGGGTGGTATTTTGAATTGCTCGCATGGCGAGATTTGCTTTACGCTCGCAATATAACTTCTTCAATTCTGCGATAATTATGCGGGAATTGTGCGGGAATCTTGCGGAAAAGACTCGGGAATTTTACGGTTATATAGTAGATTTTAGCGTCAACTTAACCTAATTGGCATAATCAAGTGGCGATAATTTTGATTGTTTACTCCGTTAATAACTACCGGCGCAAACTTATCTTTAATCAAAAACCTGACTTTTTCTTCATCAATGGAATTTAAACCCTCCATTAAGAATTTGCTGTTAAAAGCCAATAAAACCTCCAAGCCTTTGACTTCACTTTCAATTTCAGCCTCACCTTGACCGCTTTCTTTATCTTCAGCCAAAAGTTTAATCTGACCATTTTCTTTAACTTCCATTTTTATGACTAATCCTTCTTTAGGCGCAAAAACAGAAACAGTTTTTAAAAGCTTGATAAAAGGATCTTTTTCTATTAAAACCTCTGTTTGTGATTCTTGTGGAATAATTTTTTCATAATCCGGATAATCCGCTTCCAAAAGACGGGATAATAATTCAACCTCGCCAACTTTCACGCCTAGCTGATTTTTGTCTTCGGTTAAATAAAAATCTAAAAGCTCGGCTGAATCTTTGTGATTTTCTAAAAGATGGGTAATCTCTAAAATGGTTTTGGCAGGGACAATCACTTTTTCAAACTCTGAGGCAGAGATTTCGGAAATTGACGGCAAAACCATCTCCGATAATCTGAATCCATCAGTGCCAACCGCCACTAGTCGTTTATCTTTGCTTTGTAGCATTACTCCGCTTAAAACAGGCTTGGATAAGTCTTGGGATGTCGTAAAAGTTGTTTTCTTGGCTAAATCCAAAAAAGCGCTTTTGGGGATAGAAAAGAATGGTTTGGGGGAAAGCGTGGGAAATGAAGGAAAATCTCTAGGTTCCTCAATATTTACCTTAGCCTGACTGCTTGCGGTTTTTATTAAAAGATTATTCTTTTCTAAAAGCAGTTCAATTTTTTCCTGCTCTAAAAGATTGACATATTCGCCTAAAAGTCGGGCCGAGCATAAAAGAGCTCCCTCGCTTTCAATTTTACCTGAAAGCTTGGCAGTTAAAGATATTTCTAAATTAGTGGCTTTAAGAAATAAAAAGTTTTCTTTGGTTTCAAGTAGAACTTTGCCTAAAAAGGGCAGGGTAGTTTTAATTCCAGAGATTCTATTAATCAATGACAATACTTGCAACAAGTCTTCTTTCAAACAGGTTACCTTCATCACTAATAGATAACATACTTAATTAGTAGTAGCAATAGAGAGGGTGCAAAAGTTAGCAACCAGGAAAGAAAGGGCGGGAACGCCAAGATTCTGTAGAGAGATTCTGGGCAAGAGGTTGATGGTTTGTGGAAAGAAAATAATTGATAAATAATGTTATCAACAATTCAATGTGGTTGTCCACATTCTATCTACAAATCATATGACTTATCCACAATATCTTAATTAGGGTTTAAACTAAGGTACACCTCGAAGGTGAGCGTTGTTACACCTTCGAGGTGTAAAGATTAGCGTGAAGATTAATTTAAATCAAACAAACAAAGAGGACTTAAGATTCTGAATGGTGGTTCTGACAAAGGAGTTATTTTGCTTTAATTCCTGTTCAATTCTGCCTACCGCGTGAAGAACAGTTGAATGGTCTCGTCCGCCTAAGGTTTGTCCAATTTCTTCCAAACCCAAGTTCAACTCTTTTCGTAAAATATACATGATCAATTGCCTCGGCAAAACAATCTCCTTTTTGCGGTTTTTAGCGCAAAGCTCTGAAAGAGAAGTATTAAAGTTTTGAGAAATTAAGGAAATAACGGCATCTGGAGTAATATTTTTATTCTTAACCTGTTCCTGTCTTTCTTCGCCAAACAGTTTTTGAACGCTTTGTAAAGTTACTGGTTGGTTTAAAAGATGATATGCCTTAATCTTTTGAATCAGGCCTCCAATTTCTCTAATGTTTTCAGAAGTATTTTGGGCCAAGAAACTAGCAATTTCATCCTCCAAAATTACGCCCAAGGATTCGGCTTTGGTTTTAATGATAGCCAAGCGAGTTTCAAAATCCGGCAAACCCATTTGCAGCAAAAGTCCGCCCATAAAACGAGAGATTAAACGATCATCAAGCTGGTTAATCTCTTTGGGCGCCCGGTCAGAGGCCAAAACAACCTGTTTGCCTAAGGCTTGCAGTTCATTAAAGGTGTGATAAAACTCCTCTTGAGATGAATCCTTGCCGCCCAAAAATTGAACATCATCAACCAAGCTCACATCAATTAACCTAAAAGAAGCGCGGAATTCCCTAAGGTCCTTTTTGAACCTAATGGCCTCAACTAAACTATTAACAAATTTCTCCGAGGTAAAATAACGGATTCTTAAATTGGGATTTTTAAAAGTCAATTCATTGCCAATGGCGTGCAAAAGATGAGTTTTACCCAAACCAGTGCCTCCAAAGATAAATAAGGGATTGTAAATTTGCCCCGGAGCTTCAGTAATTGATAAAGCAGCGGCATGGGCAATGCGGTTGCAAGACCCAACGACAAAATTTTCAAAAACCAGACTGGGGTTAAGGCCTAAAGCATTTAGGGGTTTGACGGCTTCGGTTCGTTCGATGGCTGTGCCTTCTTTAGGCGCCTGATCAAACAAAGGCCCGGCAATTGTAGCATTGGTCTTTAAGGGTTGGATAACAAGTTCAACCTTAATTTTTTCTTGGGTTAAGCGCTGTAAAATTTCTTCTATCGCGTCCTTGTGTTTTTTTATGAGAAGCTCCCGAATATAAAAATGCGGACAAGCAATTTTTAAAACATTGTTTTGAAATTCTAGGCCTTGAGATTGTAAAAGCCATTGTTTAGTTAAAGAGGTTTCGTCCACAACAATAAAAAGTTCGGCTAGAGTCCTTTGCCAAAGCTCTAAAGGGTTCATACTTTGACTTTATCCACATGTTGATAAGTAATCAAGAAGAAAATTAAGCTGTCAACTCAGCGTCTTTGAAGACGAACTTTTTTGTGCTTGAGATTTGACTAACAGGAGTTGTACATTCGATGAGCTCAGTACAACAATGAGTGAATCGAAGTGTTGCAAACTCAAGCTAGTCGGGTATAATCCATTTGTGCGAAAAAGAACTTATCAGCCCAAAAAGAGAAGAAGAATGCGGGTGCATGGATTTTTAAAAAGAAGTCAGACCCATGATGGCCGTCAGGTCTTAAAGAAACGCAGGCTTAAAGGAAGGAAAAAACTGACAGTCTCTATCTCTAAGAGGTGGGTTTAAATGCTTTCCCAAAAGTTTAGGCTCAATAAAGACTTTGAAATTAGAAGGGTTTGGCGTTTTGGCAAAAAGCTGGAGATAGATTCGGCAAGTGCTCGTTTTATTCGAATTTTTGATCAACCCTTTACCCGCTTTGCCTTTGTGGCTTCCAAAAAAATCGGCAATGCGGTGGTTCGGCATCGGACTTTAAGATTGTGGCGGGAAGCGGTCCGCCAAAAGATGGAGATGCTAAGGGGAAATTTTTGGGTTGTGATTACCGCCAAAAAACCCTTGGCAGAGAAAAAGTTGAATGATATTTTGCCGCAGGTAGAATTTCTTTTAGGCAAAATGAATTCTTTGAACAATGTTTGATATTTGGAATTTTGTCTTTATCCAACCAATAGCTTTTAGCCTTTCTTTTTTGAACGGAATTTTAGGTAATCTGGGATTGGCGATAATTATTCTAACCCTAATCATTCAGTTGATCTTAGTCCCCCTACGCTTGCCTTCGTTAAAATCGGCCAAGAAAATGCAAAGCCTAAAACCTCACCTGGACTCCTTAAAGGAAAAGCACAAAGAGGACAAACAAGCCTTATTTAAGGCGCAAATGGATTTGTACAAAGAACACAATGTTTCTCCCTGGGGTGGAATTTTACCGACCCTTTTATCTTTGCCAATTGTCATTGCGTTATACCAGGTATTGATGGGCAGCTTAGGTCAAACCGGATTGAACACCCAATTTTTGTGGCTAAACTTAAAGAACCCAGACTCCATTTTTATCTTGCCAATCTTGACCGCTATTTTACAGTTTGTGTCGTCAAAAATGATGATGCCGATGAGCCAAACAACGGCCGCGTCATCAGGCTCTTCTAAAGACAAAGGATCAAGCCTGGAGGATTCAATGGTCATGGCGCAAAAACAGATGCAGTTTTTATTTCCACTCTTTTCCGCATTTTTGGTTTTAAGCTTGCCGTCAGGGGTAGGGTTATATTGGATAATTTCTTTGGTTTTTGCTATAGTTCAGCAGTGGTGGATAAATGAAAGGCTTTAATGGAAACTAAGATTTTACAGCAAATTCAAAAACAAGTGGAAGAATTCATAGAACACTTAGGCGTGAGCCCGGAGATTATGGTGGAGTCTGATGAGGAGAACCAAATTAGGGTCAAGCTTTTTGAAAAGGATGACAAGCCTTTGGGGTTTTTGATTGGTTATCATGGCGAAACACTGCGATCGCTCCAACTTCTTTTGAGCCTGATGGTTAACAAGGGCAGGACGCCTTCCTTAAGAATTCTTCTGGATATAGGGGATTATCGGAAAGGAAGAGAAGAGACCTTAGAACAAATGGCTAAAGAAGCCGTGGAAAAAGTTAAAGAAACAGGTGAGCCTGTTGAGCTTTGGCCAATGTCTCCAATGGATCGCCGATTTATCCACTTAACCGTCTCCAAAATCTCCGATCTTCAAACCGAATCGGTCGGTGAAGATTATGATAGGCGGGTAGTTGTTAAACCGGCAGCGTAAAATTTTCCATCACCACCACCTCCATGGCAAGATGATTAAACGATGATTGTTTAAGTAACCCGTCCGTTTTTATCTGCTAGAATTAATCCGTGGAAAGATTTGAAATTGATCAAAGCGGAAAAATTGAACAATTGGATACGCATACTGTTGTGGCAGGAGCCAATAAAGAAGCAAGAGCTATCTGGTTATCCGCCGGAGTCAAAAGAAAGTTGATTCAAAGATTAAGAAAAAGTTTCATTCCCCAAAAGGATTTATTGCCGATTCTTTTTGCAGTTTTATGCTTTCTTCTTCTAAAAACTCTTCCGCAATTACCTAATGTTATCGTGATTGACGAAGAATACACCGCCAAGGATTCAATCATCAAAGAAATTTTACTCAAACTGCTAAACCGCCAAACAAGAGGAAAATGGCAAGGCGGCATTGGGTTTAAACTGATAGGCCATAATTCGCCAGCCCACCGATTAGCGTGGAGCTTGCATCGGTTGAAAAGGTCAAATAAGACGCGGGCGATCAATGAAAATGAGGTATTGGACTTGCTTAAACTGACTTAGATAAAAAATTAGTCGGGCAAAGTTGGCCTCACCGGCCGCTTTTACGGCAGGGGTCCACTGGCTGTCCGACTGTTAGTATTATAGCACATTTACGAAAATTGTCAATAGCTGTATTATCAGACGCAGGTGGTGAAAGGCGGGGTTTGAATTATGGAAAAGGCTGAAATTTATTGCGATGGTGGAGCCAGAGGGAATCCGGGCCCGGCAGCTGCCGGATTTGTTATAATAGGGGAGAGGGGAAGAGAATTAGAGGCCAAGGGGGTTTTTTTAGGTGAAAATCTGACTAACAATCAAGCTGAGTACCAGTCTTTAACTTTGGCCTTGGAAGAAGCAAAAAGACTAAAGATCAAAAACCTAAAGGTCTTTTCGGATTCAGAATTATTGGTTAAACAATTAAACGGTTTGTACAAAGTTAAAGACAAAGGCTTAAAAATATTATTTGAAAAGGTTAAAGTTTTGCTTTTTGATTTTACAACGGTTAGACTTGCCCATATCCCAAGATCGCAAAACAAAAGAGCTGACGCTTTAGTTAATTTAGCCTTAGATCAAAAATTGCACAATCATGGAACTTAAAGAAATCTTAATTCTTTTACAAAAAAACCTCCGTCTGCTTATGGTGTTTTCTTTATTAGGCGCACTGTTGCTTTTTCTTTTGGCGTCTTTTTGGCCGGTTTCCTATAAAGCCATTGTAACCATGTATATCCAGCGCGTGCCGGAAAAAGCGGAAAATGTTTATAGTTATGACGGCTATTACGCTGGTCAGGCCGCGGAGAGTTACACGGATACGGTTAAGGGTTTAGTTGGAACCATGGATATTACCAAAAGAGCGGCCGAAATTGCGGGTTTGCCAACTGATGCAGTTTATATCAAAAATTTAGCCAAAAAAATCAAAATCCAAAAATCCGCGCCGCAATTGGTGGAAGTAACCGTGAGTTTAGGAGATAGGGAACAGGCTAAAAAACTGGCCCTAGGCTTGGCACAGTCCGCTTCAGAACGGGCTCGTCTTTTAAACCAGGAAGGCGATAAAAATCTCACCATCAACATTATCAACCCCGATCCCTTGGTAGAAAAATCCGTTTTTAACCCCTATCTTTTTTCCTTAGTTGGGGCTTTGACTGGTCTTCTTTTGGCGTTGATACTTATTTGTTTTAAAGACTACCTAAAAGAATCTCCCGCTTAGACGTCTTTTTTTGTTTTGCCTTACGCGGCAATTACCGTTTTTATTTTTGGTTGCAGTTTTTCCAAAATCCACATTCTGGCTAAAGTGGTGGGGCCGACACCGATATTTTGGGCTTTTTGACGAAGCTCAATCAAGGTCGGGGTATCAAGTCTTAAGGTTAAAGTATCAGAAAGGTTTTTGGCAAAATGGACTTTAACGGGCTTAAGTTCATCCCAGTAGTCGGTAAAACTGTGGGTATCCCAAAAATGAGCTTCTTCCGCGCGGCTTTTAAAATCGGGAATACGGCTTTTTGGTTTAATATTTTGTTTTGCTTTAGTCATTTTAATTTTAAAAAGACACCCCCTTTTTCGCTTTGAAAAATTTGTTGTTCTTTGCGATTGGCCGTTCGCGCGGTAACAACATAATAAGATTTTTCGGCTTCTTTCTCTAAGACGATGGCCAAAATACGGTTCTTTTTAGTGATTCCAATCAGCATCAGCCTATTTTTGTAAGTTTCACGAATAGCATGCGGAATATGGCAGGCTTCTTCGACTTCATCCGACGAGACGCCGTGTCTGGCAATGTGATCTTTATTCCAGTTGTCCCAGATTAACTTTTTAATTTCTAGCATTTGGCAGTTATCGTAATACAAAGTAACACATCTATGAGTATTTGTCAAGCCCCAGTTTTTAGCGCCTAGATTTTGTGGACAGCGTGTAAATTTCCTCTTACAATGAAGTTGATGTCATTAAAAACTGTCCCAGTTACAATAATGGTTGCCGGCGCGGTCGGATTTTTAGGCGCCAAACTTTGTGAAAATTTTTTGGATTTGGGTTTTGAAGTAATAGGCTTGGATAATTTTTTAAGCTCGCAAAAAACAAATCTTGCAAAACTTCGCGATAATCCCCAGTTTTCTTTTTTAGAAGTTGATTTAACCAAAAAACTGCCGGCCGTAGCCTTTAAGGGGTCTCTTCTAGCAGTCGTGCATGCGGCCTCCATCGAAAATTATCCCAGCGGGCCGTCCTCTCACCTTAATCCTTTAGTGGTTAACGCTTTTGGGGTTAAAAATCTTTTGGATTTTTGTTTACGGAAAAAAGCGCGGTTTGTTTTTTGTTCAACAATTGATGTTTATGAAGGTTTGGCTAGCCGGTTAAGCTTGGATCATTATTATGATGGAAGGCAAGCCTCGGCCAAGTTTTCGGTTCTGGAGGCCAAAAGGTTCTCTGAAAGCTTATGTCAAGAGTATTTTCAAAGTTTTAATTTGGACATTAGAATTGCCAGATTGCCGGAAATATACGGTCCCGCCATGAACCTGGAAGCCGGTTCGTTGGTGGCCAAGGCCCTAAGATTGGCCTTAGACAACAAGGACTTGCTCATCAATGAAGATGGGTCCCAAAAACGAGAACTGTTATATGTTGATGATGCGGCATTTGGTTTGGTCAAATTGGTTGTTAGTCAAACTCCGGATTTAGCCGGGAAAATCGTTTATCTGGGGAGCCGCGAGTATGTCTCCAACCTCTCAATTGTCTATACCCTAAAAGAACTGATCAATTCTTCTTTAAAGGTTGACTTTTTACCGCCTTTGGCAGCACCAGAAAATTTATCTAAGGCGGCATTTTTGGCATCGGATCTTAGCCGGGCAAAAAAGCTTTTAGCCTGGGAGGCAAAAGTTGATTTATCGCAAGGGTTAAGGGAAACTGTTGATTATTTTAAAAATCTCAAAGGTTTAAATTCGTCGGCCTATTCGGGTCTGAGCCCCTCAGGGTCGAAGACTGATGGACAAAACGAAAAGCCCGAGATTTTGCCGGAAAATATAGATTTGTCTCAAGACAAAATTGTTAAGCCAAAAGAGCTCTTCTTAGATTCGTTGGCTTATCCCCTAGGGGTTAAAAAAGGCTCCTTGTTTGCGGGGCTTTTGCCGCCGACTGTTGAAAAGATCAAAGGTGTAGAGGGTAAGAAAAATAAATTCAGGCCGCCGCTTCTTTTTAAGAAAGTGATTCTTGGGTTGTTGCTCATTTTTGTTCTGGCTATGATTGGGCAGGCGTTCCTATTGTTTTCTCTTAAAAACGATTTAAGCTTGATTAACAAAAATTGGCAAAGTAATCAAGAAAAGCCCTTAACTGAGTCGTTGCTGCGCTTTAAAAATGATTTAGCTTGGCAGCAAAAATTTTTGGTTTTGGAAAAGCCGTTCTTTTTGGTTAGTAACAATTTAACAATGTATCAAAATATGAAGGAGTTGCTGGCCGGCAGTGTAGTTCTTTTGGATTCAGCTGAAAAATACGTGGGGCCGTCTTTAGAACTCAAGCAGGATTTATTAAAGTTAGCCGACTCCTCTCCTCTTTTGGGCGGCAGTGATTCCTCCATTGAACTTTTACCGGATATTGTGAAGAACCTTAATAAGTTTTCTGCTATAAAAGATGATATTGACGCAGCTAAAAAACATTGGAGTAAAATTGATGCCTTCAAAATGCCTAGTAGGCTATTGTCATCTAGTCAATGGACAAAGCTGATGGCTGATTTGGATTTAGGGGAAGAAACCCTAACAAAGCTTGTGGCTATTTCAGATCAACTTCCTAAAGTTTTGGCTCAAGATGTTATAAAACACTATCTTTTGCTTTTCCAAAATAGCACAGAACTTAGGGCTACCGGCGGTTTTATTGGAAGTTTCGGTATTTTAACCATTAATAAAGGCCGTTTAGTTGATTTGGCCATTAACGATATTTACAATCCTGATGGTCTTATCAAAACCAAGCTTCCAGCCCCAGCCTTCTTGCAGCAGTATCTCTCGGTTGGAAATTTAGGCATGCGCGATGCCAATTATTCGCCCGACTTTGAAACCTCAGCCAAAAGAATAGCTTTTTTATATAAAGATGCCACCGGTGAGGAGGTAGATGGAATCATAGCGATAAATCTTTCGGTGATGGAGGATTTTTTAAGAGCGGTTGGGCCTTTGTATCTTTCTGATTACAAAGAAACAATTACCGCGGATAATTTATTTGAAAAAGCCCAGATACAGGCTGAAGTTGATTTTAAGCCCGGATCCACCAGGAAAAAAGATTTTTTGTCCTCTCTGGCCGGTCGTCTTTTTGAGATTGCAAAAACCAAAAAGGATTCCAATTGGAACGAACTGATTTTTTCTTTGGCTAAAAGATTAGAGCAAAAAGATATCTTCTTCTATTTTTCCGACCCCCTGGCGCAAAAAGCCTTAGAAAGTTTAGATTGGCTGGGTAGAATGAAAGAGACAGATGGCGATTATTTGTGGTTGATAGATAGCAATGTATCGGCTAACAAGGCTAACCTTTGGGTTAAAAGAAGCGCCAATTATGTGCTAAGTGTAGATCGGGACGGCAATCTTTTGGCCAATTTGACGGTTTCATGGAACAATCAGGCTATCTCGCAAACTTGGCCAAGTGGGGATTACAAAAATTATTTTAGGGTTTATGTTCCATTTGCTTCAGAAATTATCAAAACCGCAGGATTTGCTTCAAAGATAGAAACCGGGGAAGAACAGGGTAAAACTGTCTTTGCCGGATTAGTGGAGGTTCCAATTTCAAAAGTTCAAGAGATTTCAATTTCTTATAAGCTTCCGGTTTCGCTCTCTCTTCTTAAAAAGAGCAATTATTCGCTTTTGATTCAAAAACAAAGCGGGGTAGGGAATGAAAGCTTTTCCTTCAGAATTGATCTGCCAGTTTTTCTTGAGACAACGGGAAAAACTTCTTTTAACCTAAATCTGACTCACGATAATTCTTTTGATTTGACAACGCAACGCCAATTGCCGTAAAATCAGCCACGAATGACTTCTAAGCGATTAATCCTTAATGCTAAAAAACGTCAAGCCTTTGGTAAAAAAAATAAGGCCTTAAGAAGAAGCGGCCTGGTGCCGGCCACGGTTTATGGTCATAAAATTGAACCTTTATCAATTGAGTTAAGCCTTTCTGATTTGGAAAAAATTTATCAAAAGAAAGGCGAAACTGAACTTTTAGATCTGCAAGTTGAAGGTGAAAAAGAAACCCGGCCGGTTCTAATCCATCAAGAACAAAAATACCCGGTCAGCGGCAAGCTTTTGCACTTGGAGTTTTTACAAGTGTCTCTAACGGAAAAGGTCAAAGCTGAGGTGCCTTTGGTTTTTACGGGGGTAAGCCAAGCCGTTAAAGACGGCAAGGGAAACCTGTTAGAGATTTTGCATGAAATTGAAATTGAGGCATTACCGCAGGATTTACCGGCGCATTTGGAGGTTGAGATTTCTAGTTTATCAGAGATAGGCCAGGCTATAAAAGTTTCCGATCTAGTCTTGCCAAAAGGCGTGATTGTCAAAGTTGACCCCAGTGAGTTTATTTGTAAAATTGTAGAACAACAAAAAGAAGAAGAAAAGCCAGTAGTTGCTGAAACTGTCGTTCCTGAAACCCCAACCGAAGCCACAGTCTCAACTGGTGCTGCAGCATCTCCTGAGGCAACAGATGCACCTAAAGACAAGAAAGAGAAAAAAGATCTGAAGGAGAAAAAGTAAGACCGTTCCCCGTTATTGCTATTATTTAGTTTTTTCTAGAGCCACGACTCTCTCCCCTAACACCCTGCTAAAATCATCGGTTTGATTGTTTAAACTAGTAATTGTTGCGATTAAATCCTTGTTATTAGGATCTAGTTTTACGGCTTGCCACCAGTATTTTTGAGCCAGTAGTTTGTTTTGGAGCTTAGATTCAGCCAGCCCGGAATAGACTAAGGCTAGGGGATTTGTGGGGTTTTGAGTGACTATTTTTTGCAAAAGCGGTTGGGCTAAATAGGGCTGGTTGGCCAAGAGCAGGATTTTAGCCGCCCCAAGGTTCTTACTATATTGATTTATAGTATTTTCAAAATCAGACAAAGAACTGTGGAGAATTGGAGGCACGCTGCTGGATTTAATCTTAGCCTCGCTGGGGTTTTGTGAAAGAGTAATTAAAAAAGAAAGAAAGTCCGCTTCGGAAAGACTGGGGTTAAGTTCTTGGGCTTTTTGTAAAAAAGTCAGGGCTTTGCTTAATTGTTTTTCTTGTAAATATAGTTTTCCAGCCAAAAGATATTCGTCGGCTCGAGGTCTAGCCTTTAAGGTTAAGGCCTTTTCAAAGGAGTTAATTGCCTCGTTAGTTTTTTGCGCGTTTGCTAACTCCTGGCTGTTTTGTAAAAGGATTTGGCCATGGAGCGCCAGAGCCTTGTTTGATAGGGTGAAGAGTGCAGATGTAAGATTTAATACAAGGAAAAGGCCGATGGTGATGAAAAAAGCTTGACTCCTAAGCGGTTTGCCAAAAATAATTATCTCTTTGGCCATGGGGAAATAATCAGGGCTTCGTCTTTGATGGGAAGACCGTTTTGTCTTAAAACTTGAAAAATTTCTTCGGTGATATAGGGCATAAAAGGATGCAGCAGTCTTAAGATTGTTTGAAAAGAAGAAAGCATAACTTGGTACGAAACAAAACCTTTTTTATAATCTTCCAAAAACCCATCGGCAAACTCGTGCCAGCTGAATTGATAAATTTTTTCAGCGGCATTGCCTAACTTAAATTTTTCCAGATCGATTGTTACGTCTCTGGTTAGTTTTTTAGTCGTCTTAATCAAAGCAGCGTCTTTTTCTTGCGGCTTATCAATCTTATTCTCTGAAAGAAGTAGGAATCTTCCGATGTTCCAAATTTTAGTGGTAAAGTTTCGGTAGCCGGCAATTCTTTGCTCTAGCTGGTTTTTAGAAATCATCCAATCAGCCGTAATATCGCGGCCGGCAACTAAGGCCAGACGAACGGCATCAGCCCCGTATTTTTTAATCATTTCCATGGGATCAACGCCGTTGCCCTTGCTCTTGCTCATTTTTTGGCCTTTTTCGTCGCGGAGCATGCCATGAATTAAAGCGTTTTTAAAGGGAATGTCATTTTTAATATAAAGCCCAAACATAATCATGCGGGTAACCCACAGCCAAAAAATTTCCCAACCGGTATCCAAAACATTAGTCGGATAAAATCTTATAAAGTCATTTGGTTCTCCGGTCATCAAAGTTGTGAACGGCCATTGTCCTGATGAAAACCAGGTATCAAAAGTATCCGGGTCCTGGATAATATCTTGGCTTTTGCATTTAGGACATTTTTGGGGTTTTTTAACCGAGACAATGGGATTTTCTAGAGTTTTGGGATCAGCAAAAGGAGAGTTTTCTTTGATCAATTGCCCTGCTTTTTTGCCTTTTTCATTTTGGCAATCAATGCAGTAAAAAACCGGCAGTTGATGCCCCCACCAAATTTGTCTGGATACCGGCCAATCATGTAAATTTTTCATCCAAAGATTATATTGGCGAAGCCACCTTTGGGGGATAAATTTAATCTTGCCTTTCTTTACCGCGGCAATGCCTTGTTCAGCCAGTGGCGTCATGTGAACAAACCATTGGCGGGAGATTAGAGGTTCAATGATATTTTTGCACCGTTCACAGGTTTTGACGCTGTGTTTTAGGGGTTCGGTTTTAAGGAGTTTATTTTGTTCCTGCAGCATGGCTACGGTTTTTTCGCGGGCGGCCTTGATGGAAAGACCTTTGAGATCTGCAAAATTCAGATTCATTTTTCCCTCAAAATCAATAATTGAGATTTTTTCTAATTTGTGTCTTTCGCCAATTTCAAAATCTACAGGGTCATGTCCTGGGGTGACTTTTAGGGCATCTGTCCCAAAGCCCATTTCAACCGCGCTATCAGCAATAATAGGAATTCTTTTATTAATTAAAGGGATAATGGCAAACTGGCCAACTAGTTTTTTATACTTTTTATCTTTGGGATTTACGGCTATTGCAGCGTCAGCAAAAATTGTTTCCGGCCGGGTGGTAGCGATTGTAACAATTCCGTAATCCAGATAATATAATTGATCCTCGCGCTCTTTTTCTTCGGTTTCCAAATCAGAAAGGGTAGTGTGGCAAAAAATGCACCAATTAATCATTCTTTCTCCGCGGTAGATAAGCCTATCTTTATAAAGTTTGACAAAAGTTTCTAAGACGATTTGGGAAACCTTGGGATCAAGGGTAAATTTTTCTCTGGTCCAATCCAAAGAAAAGCCCATGGCTCGCAGTTGATTTTCAATTGTGGTTTTGTTGTCTAAGCAAAACTGGTAAATTTGCTTATAAAATTCCTCCCGGCCTAAATCAAAGCGCGTTTTTTCTTGTTCCTTTTTTAATTTGCGTTCAAAAACTGCTTGAGAAAGAATTCCGGCATGGTCAATTCCCGGAACCCACAAAGTGGCATCGCCCTGCATCCTATGATAGCGAATCAAAATATCCTCAATAACAAAAAGAGCATTGCCTAAATGAAGTTCGGCATTGGCGTTGGGTGGAGGAAGAATGATAGAGAAGGACTTTTTTTTGGGATCGGTTTGGGGCCTAAAATATCCGCGGTCCTCCCAAAACTTATAAAGCCGGGGTTCATATTCCAAAAAATCTGGCCGTGTCGGAATCTCCATAATAAGTTGATTTTAGCAGGAGAAGCCAGCGACGGCAAAGGTGAAATAGTTTGTTTCAATGTTTTAAAACATTAAAACAAGGGAAAAATATTTTTTGCATCTATGAATTAATTCATGATAACAAAAGATTATTTAGATATTTAACCCCGGATCAACCTTGGTTTTTGCCAATGAATTGGTTGAAAATTAAAAAAAGCGGCTGAAGTAAAGAGGATAAGCCAATACCATCGGATGGACTGGACTTTGTTGGCAAAAGAAGTTGATGCAACGGCCCTTTGACAAAGTTCATTGCTGTTCAGTTGATCCTGTTGACAAAGTTAATTAGTTATGCTTTAATTTTGTTGATGGATTTAAGTGAACGAATTTCTTTTCAAAATAGTCATTGGGGTAAAGGTGAAATTAACGCTTGGCCGGTTAGACGTGATATTTTTAACCGTCTGTGGCAGGATTTATTCATTAGCCCTATTATTTTTTTGACAGGGTCCCGTCGAACCGGCAAATCAGTTTTGCTAAAACAGTTTGGTCAAGAGCTGATAACAGTTAAAAATGTTAAGCCGACCCAGATTCTTTTTTTTGAATTTGCGCCCCAAGACAGTCAAGAGATAATTTGGCAGGTAATCAACTATTTTACCCGTGAAGTGGCAGAAAGCCAAGAACGCCGATTTATTTTTTTGGACGAATTGCAGTTTGTTTTGGGTTACGAAGCCATTCTCAAAGAGATTTACGATAATGAAACTAACCTGAAAATAGTGGTTACCGGCTCTTTAAGCTTGGATTACAAACGGCGAATGCAAGAAAGTTTGGCTGGCCGTTTTTTTCTTTATCGGCTTTTCCCCTTGAATTTTAAGGAATATTTACATCTGTCCAATGATAAAAATTATGAGCTTTGGGACAAAACGGTTGAGGAGAAAGACAAATTCAGACGTCTGGCGATTTTAAAGGAGTTGAATGATGAGTTTCGCCGATTTTTAGCCTGGGGAAGGCTTCCGGAAATGATTAATTTAACCGAGGAGCAAGGCAAGTCTTATTTGTCTTCGATCACCGGGCAAAGTTTAACTAGGGATGCTTTTAATTACTTTTCAATAGAAAAACCGCAGGCGATTTTAGCTATATTTGACTATATTCGTTTTCAAAATGGGAGCTTGATTTCTATTCAAAATCTAGCGCAAGTTTTGGGAGTTAACGCGGCTACGATTTCACGCTACCTTTCGGTTTTGGAGTCAATGGGTTTGGTGTATTTGGTTTATAATAGTGTTAATCCTCTGGTTAAAGCCAACAGCGCCAAAAAAGCCTATGTCAGTTCAATGTTTGGTTTGTGGGAAGCAAAAGTTGACTGGTCAACAGCCTTAGGTTTTGCCGCGGAATCTTATGTTTTGGAAAGGTTATTGGAGCAAGATAATAGAGTGACTTTTTTTAGAAAACGCAATTGGGAGATTGATTTTTTGCTGCCCAAGGAAAAGACGGCCTATGAAGTTAAATTTCGATCAGAGGGAAGTCCAGTCCCCAAGGCTCCGGCTGGTTACCAGCTAAAGATTGTATCAGCTGATGGTGATTTGCCGGTTTGCCTTTTTTAAATTCCCAATCCCGGATCAACCTTGATTTTTTGCCAAGGGACGGGTTTGAAATTGAAAAAAGAGGCGCTGGCTATGGCGGCTGCGTTGTCGGTGCAAAATTCTAAGGGGGGAACGAAAAGTTGGATTTCTGGAGAGGTCGCACCTGGTCCCCGACTTAGTCG
>Ga0209211_10006058_pt1 | contig 17731 bp, 17 predicted proteins | sample RifGroA2_FD_183992 | JGI IMG/M metagenome (GOLD analysis project Ga0209211, IMG submission 183992) | Groundwater microbial communities from Rifle, Colorado, USA - Groundwater A2 (SPAdes) (version 2) | ecosystem: Environmental > Aquatic > Deep subsurface > Groundwater | place: Rifle, Colorado... | reverse complement strand
GATACGCAACCGCAAGCTGGGCTTCGTCTTTCAGCATTTCAACCTGCTGGCGCGCACCTCGGCCCTGGACAACGTCGCACTGCCGCTGCTGTATGGCGACATACCGGCCGACGAGCGCTACCCGCGGGCAGAACGGCGCCTGAGCCAGATCGGGCTGGCGGAGCGCATCGACCATCATCCGTCGCAACTGTCCGGCGGCCAGCAGCAGCGCGTCGCCATCGCCCGCGCGCTGGTCAACGATCCGCAACTGGTGCTCGCCGACGAGCCGACCGGCGCGCTGGATTCGCGCACCAGTGTCGAGATCATGGCGTTGTTGCAGCAACTCAACCGCGAGGGCATCACCATCGTGCTGGTGACCCACGAGCACGACGTCGCCGACTTCGCCGGTCGCATCATTTCCTTCCGCGACGGCAAGGTGATCGAAGACCGGCCCAACGCGGCCAAGGATGCGGCGGCAGCACTACTATGAACTTCGCCGCCACCCTGCGCATCGCCCTGCTTGCCCTGCGCATCAACAAGCTGCGCTCGGCGCTGACCATGCTCGGCATCATCATCGGCGTCGCCGCGGTGATCGTCATGATCGCCGTCGGCAACGGCGCCCAGGCCCGCGTCGAGGACCAGATCCGCAGCCTCGGCTCGAACATCATCATGGTGCTCTCCGGCTCGATGACCTCCGGCGGCGCCCGTGGTGGCAGCGGTTCGCAGCCGACCATTACCGAGGACGACGCCTACGCGCTGAACCGCGAGATCGATGAAATCCAGGCTGCCGCACCGTCCCTGCGCGGCAGCGGGCAGGTGGTACTGGGCAACACCAATTGGTCGACGGTCTTCTACGGCACCTCGCCGGAGTACCTGGAGGTACGCGAATGGGCCGTGATCGAAGGCCGCAGATTCGAGCAGGCGGAAATCAACGGCGCCGGCAAGGTGGCGCTGTTGGGACAAACGGTGGCGAAGAATCTTTTCGGCGATGCCAGCCCGATCGACCAGGTGGTGCGCGTCAACAAGGTGCCGCTGACGATAATCGGCCTGCTCGATCGCAAAGGCCAGAACATGATGGGCCAGGATCAGGATGACATCATCCTGATGCCGCTCAGCACCGCCAGGAAGCGCGTGCTCGGCTCCAGCCGTTTCGCTGCGGGCCGCAACGTAGGATCGATCATGGTCAAGGTGAAGGATGGCGCCAACATGGCGGAAGCCGAGGCGCGCATGCGCGAGTTGCTGCGCCAGCGCCATCGCCTGCAGAGCGGCCAGGACGACGACTTTTATGTGCGTAACCTGTCGGAGATTCTCCAGGCGCAGGAAGCCTCGTCGAGGGTGATGTCGCTGCTGCTGGCGGCCGTCGCTTCAGTATCCTTGCTGGTCGGCGGCATCGGCATCATGAACATCATGCTGGTCTCGGTGACCGAGCGCACTCGCGAAATCGGACTGCGCATGGCCGTCGGCGCCCGCGCCCGGGACATCCTGACCCAGTTCCTGGTCGAGGCCGTCACGCTGTCATTGATCGGTGGCGCCGTCGGCATCCTGTTCGGCGTCGGCGGCGCCACGGCGATTGCCGAACTTGCCGGCTGGCGCACCGAGCTTTCCGGCGGCTCGATCGTGCTCGCCGCGGGCTTTGCCGGTGCGATCGGCATATTTTTTGGATACTACCCGGCACGAAAAGCCTCGCGTCTGCTGCCCATCGAAGCATTGCGCTACGAATAGGGCCAGTGCTGCGGCATATGGCATGCCAGATGCGCCGATCATGGATAATGGGCTTTTCGCGTTCCGACAACGGCCATGGCTGAAGAAGTCGAACTCAAACTGGCGCTCGCCGAAGGCCACCAATCGCGTTTCCTGCGGCACCCGCTGCTGCGGCAGGCGATCGAACGCCATATCGAGACTCTCGACAATATTTACTATGACACCGGGGACTTGTCGCTGCATCGCCGCGGCATCGCCCTGCGCTTGCGCCGCAAGGGACACAACTGGGTGCAGACGGTCAAGCTGGCGGGCAGTTCGGCCGCCGGACTCAGCAGCCGTCCGGAATGGGAAGTGCCCTACACCGGGCACTTCGATTTCTCTTCGGTTGACGTATCGACCGTGCGCGACTGGCTGCAAAGGCCAAAACTGCTGAGCCGCATCGTTCCCGTCTGCGAAACGCGTTTTCGCCGCATCACCTGGAAATTCGACGCCGCCCCCGGAGCCGTCCTGCTGACCTTGGATCGCGGCTGGATCATCGCCGACGGCCGCCGGGAAGCCATCTCCGAAGTCGAACTGGAGCTTGCTGATGCACCGGTGGAAGCGATTTTCAGCCTCGCCGCGCAACTCGCCCAGCGCGTAGCCCTGACGCCGTCGACAATCTCCAAGGCGGAGCGCGGCTACCGGCTCCACCTCGGAATACCCTCGACGCCATTCAAGGCCGAGGTCGTGGCGCTGTCCGCAACTATGGCACCGTTCGAAGCCTTCCGCTGCATCGCGCTGTCCTGTCTCGACCACCTGCAACAGAATCATCACGGCGCGTTGACCAGCGACGATCCGGAATACATTCATCAGATGCGCGTCGCCACGCGTCGCCTGCGTGCCGCCATGCGGCTGTTTGCCCCCGCCCTGCCCGACCATTTCGCGGAAACCTTGCGGGCACCGCTGTCCGCGCTGACGACGCAGCTGGGCCATACCCGGGACCTTGATGTGCTGCTCGACGAAATCGTCAATCCGGTGCTCCACGCCCTGCCCAACGAGCCGCGGCTGCCGGCGCTGGCCGGCGACATCACGAATCGCTGCTACGCGACACGCGCGCAGGCGGTTTCCATGCTCGCCGCGCCGGACTACGGACGCACCCTGCTGACTGCACTCGAGTCGTTGCACGCCATGCCGGCGGCCGACACGACCACGATCGCGCTGCTCAGCTTCGCCGCCGGACGCCTGCGCCGGCTGCGCAAAAAGGCCAGGCTGCTCGCCGCCGCCGCCCAAATCGGCCAGCCGCAGTCGCTGCATGCGCTGCGCGTCGGTATCAAGCGCCTGCGTTACGCACTGGAATTTTTCTCGCCCCTGGCGTCGCAGCGCGCGGCGCGTGCCTTGCTTGAGCATCTCGCCAGATTGCAAGACATCCTGGGCCAACTCAACGACCTGGCGAACGCCGGCACCTTGCTCATGGAATGCGCGGGCGACGACCCCCGGCTACGCGAAGCCGTGACGCTGATCGGCGGCTGGCACGGGCCGCGGCACGCCAGACTGCTGGCCAGCGTACCGCTCGAACTCCACCGACTGAGCCGCCTGCGCCTGCCGAAACTCAGGCGCAAGCGCTCGTAATATCGTTGTCACGCCCCCAATATAAACTGCGCGCCCCAAAGGAGGTACGAACATGGACCTGATACTCTGGCGACATGCCGAAGCCGAAGAAGGCGAAGCGACCACCCCCGATCACAAGCGACGCCTCACTGCGCGCGGCGAAATGCAGGCGAAGCAGATGGCGCGCTGGCTGCATCAGCATTTGCCGCGCAAGCGAAAGGTCCTCGTCAGTCCCGCCGAACGTACCCAGCAAACCGCGCACGCCCTGGAACTGCCCTATGAGATCGAGCCCAAGCTCGGCATCGGCGCTTCGGCGACGGATGTGCTGAAAGCCGCCGGCTGGCCCGACCATCACGGCGCGGTATTGATCATCGGTCACCAACCGACCCTGGGGCGCGTCGCCGCCCTGCTGCTGGGAGGGGAGGAAGCCGACTGGACGGTCAAGAAAGGCGGCGTCTGGTGGTTTGCCAGCCGCATGCGCAACGACGAAGCGCAAACGGTGCTGCGCGCGGTTCTGAACCCGGATCTGGCTTCAACCTGACCCCGGCGCCGGCAAACCGGTATTCACGGAACCCCGGCTTCCTTGCGTTTCTTCCCGACTCCGGCGATCCGCCGGAAATACTGTTTTCATATCAGTTGCGGAAACCCGCGCCTTTTGATATTTTAGGCATCGATATTTTCATTGCGCTTCGCCTGCGGGCGCCTCAACTTCATGTCCAAGAAATCAGTTTCCGCCGCGTCCGACACCGAAACGCGCGCCACGTCGGAGCACGCCCCCGATCTTCGCCTGTGGCTGCGCACCCTGGCCTGCACCAACCTGATCGAGAACCACATTCGCTCGCGCCTGCGCGCCGAATTCGACATCACCTTGCCGCGCTTCGATCTGATGGCCCAGCTCGAACGCTCGCCGCAAGGCCTCAAAATGGGCGAACTGTCGAAACGCATGATGGTCACCGGCGGCAACGTGACCGGGATTACCGATCAACTGGTCGCCGAGGGACTGGTGGTCAGAGAGGACAGCCCCCAGGACAGGCGCGCCTATATCGTCAAGCTGACGCCGGAAGGCCGTCGCAGCTTTCGCAAAATGGCCGAATCGCATGAGCAATGGGTGGTCGAGCTTTTCGCCGGCATGGACGAAAAGCAGCGCCACCAGCTCTACGACCTCCTCGCCGCGCTGAAAACCAGCGCCTCCAAGGCTGCGGGAAAGCACTAAGCGCCGAAGCGCTCAAGATTCGGCGGAGTTCTGCCGTACAATCGGTGCTGGTTGCGGCTGCTGTGCTTGACGCCCATATCCACAGGGGATACCGTTCCCTGCGCGCTGCGGGGAGATATAGCCGGCGTCAGCCCTCACTGAAACTCGTTTTGCACCCATCGCCCGCGACGAACATGAAACTCAGCTACGGCCTGATCCTGCTTTTTCTGACTCCCTTCCTCGCCGGTTGCGATCAGCTCGGCCTGGAAACCCCTGCCGCCGAACTGGCACGCGAAGAGGCCGAAGGCAAAGCCATCGGCAGCGCCTGCAGGCAGGCAGGTCGGGCTCTGGAAGATTGCTACCAGATCAATCGCCGGGCTCCCAAGGCTGCCATCTTCGCCGGTTGGCGCGACATGGACGGCTACATGCGCGAAAACAAGATCGAGGAAGTCAAGCCTGATTTCCCGCTGCAACCGCTGCCCAGAAAGGGTCGCCCGCTGGAGGCGATCGAGGAATTCGACGAACCCGAAGAGAAGAAGCCGGCGACCGCCGACGCAACCGCAGCCGCCAAGCCGGCGACAAGCGCAGAAGAAAAGGCCGCGCCAGCAAAGCCGGCCGCCACCCCCCCGGTCAAGAAAGGCAAATCGCCGCTTTCGCATTGATTCTGCGGCGCCCTGCCCGAAAGCGGAATCAGGGAGCCGGATTGCAGTAGCGCAAGTGCAATGCCTCGATTTCCCTGACCACCTCGTCCGGCAGCGCGCCGGCACACGCGTCGATGTCCTCGCTCAACTGCTCCAGCGTGGTGGCGCCGATGATGGTGCTGGCAACAAAACGGCGCGAGGCGACAAATGCCAACGCCATTTGCGTCGGCGTCATGCCGTGGGCTCGCGCCAGTTCGACATAGGCCGCGACCGCCGGCTGCACATTGATCTTCGAGTAGCGCTGGGCGAAACCTGGGAACAAGTTAAAACGCCCGCTGGCGCTCGGATCGGCCAGATACTTGCCCGACAGCAAGCCGAATGCCAGCGGCGAGTAAGCCAGGAGCGCCACATTTTCCCGAAAGCCGATTTCGGCCAGCCCCATTTCCCAGGTCCGGTTGAGCAGGCTGTAGGCGTTCTGCACCGAAACCACGCGCGGCAGCTTGTGCTGCTCCGCCATGTGCAGGAACTGCATCACACCCCAGGGCGTCTCGTTGGACAGGCCGACATAGCGCACCCGGCCTTCCCTGACGAGTTCCGCCAAGGCCGCCAGGGTTTCCGCCAGCGGCACGAAGTCGCGCTCCTTGTCGGGGTCGAAATGGTACTGCCCGAAGAGCGGCGTGTTGCGATCCGGCCAGTGCAACTGATACAAATCGACGTAGTCGGTTTGCAGGCGGGCCAGCGAAGCTTCGATGGCGGCGCGGATATTCTTGCGGTTGAACGCCAGTTCGCCATTCCGAATCCATTTCATGCTGCGGCCGGGACCGGCGATCTTGGTGGCGAGGACTATCCTGTCGCGCGCCTGGCGCTTGAGCCAGGTGCCGATATAGGTTTCCGTCTTGCCGTAGCTTTCAGCGTTGGACGGTACCGAATACATCTCGGCCGTATCGATGAAGTTGATACCCCGCGTCAGCGCAAAATCGAGCTGGCGATGGGCGTCGGCCTCGCTGTTCTGGGTGCCGAAGGTCATGGTACCGAGGCAGACATTGGAAACCCTGAGCTCGCTTTGGCCAAGCGTGTTGTATTTCATCGGCAAGATTCCTATTTTGTGCGCGGGAGCGCTATTCTATGGCGCCAACATTGCGAAACAAACCGACCCGAGTTCGCCGTATGCTTGCGCCACACCAGCTCGACCACGAATACAACGCCCGCGCCGCGATCCCGGATCATCCGCAGATATTTGCGCGGTGGCGCGCCGATTCGCACGCGGCGCGCAGCGAACTGCGCTGCGAGCCGAACTACTATTTCGGCCCCTCGCCCGCCGAATCCCTCGATCTCTATCCGAGCGCGACGCGCAAGGCGCCGCTGCTGGTGTTCATCCACGGCGGCTACTGGCGCTCGCTCGACAAGCAGGACTTCTCCTTTCTCGCGCCGGCTTTCGTCCGCGCGGGGGTTGCCGTGGCGATGCCGAATTACGGCCTGGCGCCCGCCACCACGATCGCGGAGATGGTGCGCCAGATGTTGCGGGCACTGGCGTGGCTATACCGCAACCTGCCGCAACTCGACATCGATGCGCGGCGCATCGTGGTCGCCGGACACTCCGCGGGCGCGCATCTGGCTGCCATGATGGTGGCCGCCGACTGGCCACTCTGGACGCGCGACCTGCCGCGGGACCTGGTCTGCGGCGCGGTGTGCATATCCGGCATCTATGACTTGCGGCCCCTGGCCCGCGCGCCTTTTCTGCGCGACGACCTCGGACTGAGCGAAGCCTCGGCGCAGCATGTCAGTCCCATCAGCTACCGGCCGCGACTTGCCATACCCCTGATCACCGCAGTGGGCGGCAATGAGAGCAGCGAATTTCGGCGCCAGAACCACCTGATCCGCGAAACCTGGCCGTATTGCGTGCGCCACGACCTGCCCCTGCCCGGCCGCCATCACCTGGCCAGCGTCGAAGCCTTGGGCGATCCCGACCATCCCTTGTTCCATGCCACCCTGCGCCTGTTGGGAAAAACGCCATGAAAAAGCTCGCCGCTGTGCTACTGCTCCTCGCCGCCGCCATCGGCGCCGTGTTGTTCTGGCTGTCCGGCAACATCGATGGCCTGATCAAGGACGCGATCGCAAATTATGGCAGCGCCATGACCCAGGCCAGGGTCGGCGTCGATGCAGTGAAGATCGCGCCCGCCGACGGCAAGGGCAGCATCAGCAATCTGTCGATCGGCAATCCGGCGGGGTTCAAGACCGCGCATGCGCTCAAGGTTGGCCAGATCGATATCGAGCTCGACCTCGCCTCGGTCGCCAAGGACGTCGTGGTGATTCGCCGGATCGCCATCAAGGCTCCCGACGTGATTTATGAAAAAGGCGAGGCGATGACCAACTTCGATGCCATCCAGAAGAACATCGCGAGCTACGTCGGCGCCGCCGACGACAAGAAGGCGGGCAGGAAGCTGATCGTCGAGGAACTCACCATCCGCGACGCCAAGGCGCAGGCCAGCGCCGCCTTCATGAACGGCAAGACCGTCAGTGTGCCGCTGCCCGACATCATTCTGAAGAACCTCGGCAAGGCCAAGGGCGGTATCACCCCCGGCGAACTGGGACAGGAAGTGGCGGGCGCCTTGAAGGGGAAGCTGAGCAATGCGGTGAGCTTCGACCGCCTGATGAAATCCACCGGCGAGGCACTCGACAAGGCCGGCGCCGTGGTCAAGGGACTTTTCAAATAGGCCCATAAGCAGCCTGCGGTCGTGGGCCGGCGTGGCCTGTAATACAATACGCGCCATGCGCGCCCTGCCGGTTGGCGCCCAGTCCGGCATTCCGCCGCATTTCCCTCAAGCGCTTCGCCGCCTGAACCGGTTCCCCGCAAGGGGCAGGCCGATTCAGGAGTTCATTTGAACGCGACCACACCAAGCAGCATCCCTTCCTTAGACACACCCACAAACGACACCCCGGCCGCCGTAGCGCCAGCGCCCTGCGTACCTTCGGCAACCTTCGACCAGCTCGGACTGCTGCCCGAGTTGATGCGCGCCATCAAGGACGCCGGCTACACGACGCCAACCCCGATCCAGAGCCAGGCGATTCCGATCATCCTGGCCGGCAAGGATGTCATGGGCGGCGCCCAGACCGGCACCGGCAAGACCGCCGGCTTCACCCTGCCCCTGCTGCAGCGCCTGGCGCGCCACGCCAGCAGCTCGCCCTCGCCCGCCCGCCATCCGGTGCGCGCGCTGATCCTGGCGCCGACGCGCGAGCTGGCGATGCAGGTGCATGAAAGCGTGGTCACCTACAGCAAGCACATCCCGCTGCGCTCGGTCTGCATCTACGGCGGCGTGGACATCAAGCCGCAAATCGCCGAACTGCGCGAAGGCCGCGAAATCGTGGTCGCCACGCCGGGGCGGCTGCTCGACCACGTGCAGCAGAAGAGCGTGTCCTTCGCCTCGGTCGAAGTGCTGGTGCTCGACGAAGCCGACCGCATGCTGGACATGGGCTTCATCCCGGACATCAAGCGCATCCTCGCCATGCTGCCGAAAGAGCGGCAGAGCCTGCTGTTCTCGGCCACCTTCTCCAACGAGATCAAGAACCTCGCCGACAGCATGCTGAAGGCGCCGCAACTGATCGAAGTCGCGCGGCGCAATGCGGTCAGCGAGACCATCACGCACCGCGTCTACCCGGTCGCCAGTGACCTCAAGCGCAGCCTGCTGGTACATCTGCTGACCCACCAGGATCTGAAGCAGGCGCTGGTCTTCGTCGGTACCAAGTTCGGCGCCAGCCGGCTGGCGGTCTATCTCGAACGCCAGGGCATCGAGGCCGACGCCATCCACGGCGACAAGAGCCAGCAGCAACGTACCGAAGCCCTCGAAGGCTTCAAGTCCGGCAAGATCCGCGTCCTGGTCGCTACCGACGTCGCCGCCCGCGGCCTCGACATCGACGACCTGCCGGTGGTCATCAACTACGAACTGCCGCACACCGCCGAAGACTACATCCATCGCATCGGCCGCACCGGGCGCGCCGGCAAGCTCGGCAACGCCACCTCGCTGTTCGCGCCCGAAGAAACGCAGCGCCTCGCCGACATCGAGAAATTGATCAAACGCCAGATCGAGCGCGTCGAGATCAGCGGCTTCGCCGAGCTGGCACCGGTGCGCGAAAGCGCGCCGAGCAATCGCGGCCACCGTCGCGAGCACCTCGATCACGCCCGCGAGAAGGCACGCGAGCGCGATCGCGCGCTGACGCTGGAAGGCCGCCGTCCGGCTGGACGCGAGCTGCCCAGCCCGGCCGCCCATGTGCCGCGGCTCGACCCACGTCTGCCGAAACTCGACTTCGATCCGAACAAGCCCTATGTCAGCAAGACCGCTGTCGTCGAAACCAGCACCGAGAAACCCACCCTAACCCGCCCGCAACGCCCTGTCGCAGCCCTGCTCGGCGGCTTGGGCAAACAGAAATGAAACTGGTCCGTTTCGGCCCGAAAGGCCGCGAAAAGCCCGGCCTGGTTGCGCCGGACGGCACCCTGCGCGATCTGTCCGCCCATGTCCCCGGAATCGGCTGGGACCAACTCTCGACGGCCGGGCAAAAACGCCTGCGCGCACTGAACCCCGCCGCGCTGCCAAAAGTGCGCGGCACACCGCGCCTCGGCGTGCCCTTCACCGGCATTTCCAAGATCGTCGGCATCGGCCTCAACTACCGCGCCCACGCCCTCGAAGCGAAAATGCCGATTCCGGCCGAGCCCGTGGTGTTCATGAAGGCCACCACCTGCATCAGCGGCCCCAACGATCCGGTCCTGATGCCGATCGGCAGCAGCAAGCTCGACTGGGAAGTCGAACTTGGCATCGTCATCGGGCGCGAGACGCGTCAGGTCAGCGAAGCCAAGGCGCTCGATCACGTCGCCGGCTATTGCGTCTTCCACGACGTCTCCGAGCGCGCCTTCCAGCTCGAACGCGGCGGCCAGTGGGACAAAGGCAAGGGCTGCGACAGCTTCGGCCCGATCGGCCCCTGGCTGGTGACGCGCGACGAAGTCGCCGATCCGCAAGCGCTGCGCCTGTGGCTGGACGTCAATGGCGAGCGCATGCAGGATTCCTCCACCGCCGACATGATCTTTTCCTGCGCCGAAATCGTCAGCTACCTCTCGCGCTTCATGACCCTGCTGCCCGGCGACGTGATCTGCACCGGCACGCCGCAAGGCGTCGGCATGGGCCGCGGCCGCTTCCTGAAAATCGGCGACCGGGTCCGGCTCGGCGTCGAAGGTCTTGGCGAACAGGCGCAGACCGTAGTCGCCGCAAAGTAGTCAAGAGTCGGCGCTGGCGGCGCGGCGCGCCGCTGCTTTCAGGAGATGCGAAGGCCGCCATGAGCAACGACTACCTCCTCGCCATCGACAACGGCACGCAGAGCGTGCGTGCGCTGATATTCGATCTGCATGGACACCTGGTGGACAAGGCGCAGGTCGACATCGCCAGCTACCAGTCGCCCCAGCCAGGCTGGGTGGAAAACGATCCGGAGCAGTTCTGGGCCGCCCTTTGCACGGCCTGCCAGCGGCTGTGGGCCAATACGCGCGTGCCGAAGGCTTCGATCCGCGGCGTCTGCGTCACCGCCCAGCGCGCCACCGTCATCAATCTCGACCGCCACGGCCAGCCGCTGCGGCCGGCCATCATCTGGCTCGACCAGCGGCGCGCCGACGCCGACCCCAAACTGGCCTGGTGGTGGGAACTGGCCTTGCGCGCGGTCGGCATGCGCGACACCATCCGCTTCTTCGCGCGCGAAGCCGAGGCCAACTGGATCGCCCAGCACCAGCCTGAACTGTGGGCGCGCACCGAAAAGTACCTGTTGCTCTCCGGCTACCTCAGCTACCGCTTCACCGGCCGCTTCGTCGATTCCATCGCCTGCCAGGTCGGCTACATTCCCTTCGACTACCGGCGCGGCCGCTGGGCCGCCGCCTGGGACTGGAAATGGCAGTGCCTGCCGATCAAGCGCCCCATGCTGCCGGACCTGGTGCCGGCCGGCAGCGAACTCGGCAGGGTCAGCGCTGAAGCGGCGCGCGACAGCGGGATTCCCGAAGGTTTGCCGCTGATCGCCGGCGCCGCCGACAAGGCCTGTGAAGTCATCGGCGCCGGCTGCCTGACGCCGCAGATCGCCTGCCTCTCCTACGGCACCGCCGCCACCATCAACACCACCACGCCGCGTTACCTCGAAGCCACCCGCTTCATCCCGCCCTACCAGGCTGCGGTGCCGGACCACTACAACACCGAAATCCAGATCACCCGCGGCTTCTGGATGGTCAACTGGTTCCGCGAGCAATTCGGCCTGCATGAAGAGCTCGAAGCGCGCCAACGCGGCGTCGCGCCGGAAAGCCTGTTCGACGACCTGGTCAATGCGGTGCCGCCCGGCGCCCAGGGCCTGATGCTGCAACCCTTCTGGAATCCCGGCATCAAGGTCCCCGGCCCGGAAGCCAAGGGCGCCGTGATCGGCTTCGGCGACGTGCATACCCGCGCCCATCTCTATCGCGCCATCCTCGAAGGTCTCGCCTACGCCCTGCGCGAAGGCAAGGAGCGCATCGAACGCCGCGGCGGCCCCCGCATCGAGCGCGTGCGCATCTCCGGCGGCGGCTCGCAAAGCGACGCCGCGATGCAGATCACCGCCAACATCTTCAACCTGCCGGCCGAGCGCCCGCACCTCTTTGAGACCAGCGGCCTCGGCGCCGCGATCATCGCCGCCGTCGGCCTCGGCCTGCACCTCGACTTCGCCACCGCAGTGCGCGAAATGACCCGCGTCGGCCAGGTGTTCCAGCCCGAGCCGCAACACGTGCGCATCTACGAACAGCTCTACCGCAAAGTGTATTGCCGCATGTACCAGCGCCTGCAGCCGCTGTATCGGGATATTCGCGAGATCACCGGATATCCGGGGCCGGAACGATAAGCGCCAAGGAGAGTAACGAGTTGCTTTGCTCAGCAATAGTTCATGCGCTGATGCAAGAAGCGAAGAATCTGGATACGGCTCGATGCGATGCAATAAATCAGCGTATGCCCGATGTGAGCGACAGGATATTCGCGAGTACCGGCACGACGTCCGGGCGTACCGATTCCAGGATTCGACGCAAGCAATGATTCGGCGCGTTCGATGCGCTGCATAACGAGCGCGGCATTACGCGTACCGCTGTCTTCCGCAATAAAAGCCAGCGCCTGCAGGTATTCGCGTTCGGCGCGAGCGGTCCATTCAAGCCGCTTGCTTGGCGGCATGACGGGAAATCAGATCGCGGGCCTTGTGTCGCACGTCGGACGAGGGCACCAGCTTGCCGGTGTTAACATCGTCGAGACCTTGATTTACCGCGCCGACAACGTATTCGCAATAGTCGAAGCCGTCGCGCAATACATGTTTCAGCATGGCCTTGGGCGTGCGACCCGCAGCTGCGGCAAGCCGTTCCAAGCGACGTTGCTCGGTCGCGCTGAGAGCAAGGATGTCCATGGAGTACCTCGTGCAATGAATTGAAGTATGGGAATGTTATCACTCGCGCGGCGGCCATCGTGGCCACGCTCGGCCCGAAACGAGCTTGCTTCGGCTCGGCTCTATTTGCGCGACCATGGAAGTTCCAAGAGTCGGCGCTGGCAACACGGCGTTTCAGGCCGCTTGGATAGCAACATAAACACTCGCCGCACTCGGCGGGATGGATGCCGCAGACGCCGGTCATCGCATTGCCAATGTCAGGCCGCAGCCTGTGCCTCCTCACGCCGCTTGCGTGTCGCCTTCGGCTTCTTGATCGTCACCTGGGGCTCCAGCCCGGCGACGGCGGCCATGTCGATCAAGGCTTCCAGCGAGAACAGGCTGATCTTGCCGCGCATGAGATCGGACATGCGCGGTTGCGTGATGCCGAAGAGGCTGGCGGCCTCGGCCTGGGTCTTGCCGCTGTTCTTTACCCAACTCTGCATGGCCATCATCAGTTCGGAGCGTGCGCGCATGCTGGCGGCTTTCTGCGGCGTATCCTCGATGGCGTCCCAGACGCTGGCGAATCGCTGTTCCTTGCTCATGGCTGTTTCCTCATCAATTCCTTGAAGCGAGTGCGGGCGAGCTTGATGTCCTTCTCGCGGTTTCCTGCGTCTTCTTCTGGACGCAGTGCAGGACATAAACCGCACCGGCCAGCTGCGCCAGGTAGATCACCCGGAAGGCATCGGCTTCATCCCGTATCCGAATTTCCCTGACGCCAGCGCCGATAGTGCTCATGGACTTCCAGTCGTCGGCTTGCTCGCCACGCTGAACCTTGTCGAACTGGAATCCGGCCTCCTGGTGGGCGTTGCCGGGAAAGACGCGCAGCGCCTCGATACTGTCGCCAAGGAATTCGACCGGCTTGATCGTCATGGACGAATATACAAGAATTTGTAACTTCAGGGCAAGCGCGCTTTGCCCTCGCTGCGACGGCATCAACCCAAAAGAGTCGGCGCTGGCGACACGCCGATGCGCCGTCCTTAGCTCAGATGATCCAGCCGCAGCCGCTGCTGCAGCGTCCGCGCCTGGCGAAACGCCTCCTTGAGGATCTGCCGATCCAGCTTGTGCAGCCGATCCGGATTGAGCCGGTTCGCGGCACCGGGGAATTCCCCGGAAACCTGGTTCTGCAAGCGCAGCCTCTGGATCTGGTAGAAGGCCGCCGCCATCGCCGCCGCCTCCTCGACCGGCATGCCGAGGGCCTGGCGCACGCCGCGCAGGCGCTCGACGGTATTGGTGTGTTCGACGCCATGATTCAGCGCCATGATGCGGATCACATCGACGAACAGGCGGATGCCCTGCGCCTTGAGGTCCAGCGTGTGCGGAAATTCCTGCCCGCCGCCAAGGCGGAAATCGCGCCACCAGGACAGCGGCGGCTCCTGTTCGAGGGCATTGGCGGCCATCGCCCGGGCAAAGGCCGCATTGCCCTTGGTACGTTGCAGCAGCCAGCGCTGCAGTTCGCCCACCAGCTCTTCGCGCCCGTAGAGCGGACGGAAGTCGAAGAAGATGGTGGCATTGAGCAGGGCCTTGGGTTCCGGCACCGAGATCCAGCCGCCGAAGCGCTGCTTCCACTCGTCCAGCGACAGGCACCATTCCGCGTTGCCGGCCATCACCTGCCCGGTGCACAGCGGAAAGCCGCAGGTATCGAGCGCCGCATTCACGGCCTGGGCAAAAGGCAGGAAGCGCTGCCGCAGGTCTTCCGCTTCGGTCGCCGAGGCCGCCTCGAACACGATGCCGTTGTCCTGATCGGTGACCAGCGTCTGCTCCAGCCGGCCTTCCGAACCGAAGACCATCCAGCACCAGGGCACGTAGGGCAGTTCGAACTCGCCCTCGACCAGGTCGAGCGCTTGCAGCGCGATCAGGTCATTGAGCGCCGAAATCCATTCGCACAGCGCCTCGGCGCCGCTGCCCTCGGCCAGGCGCCCGGCGGCGAAACGACGCACCGCCGCCGTCTGCGTCGCCAGTTCGGCGATGTTCCGGCTGGCCAGGATGCCATTGGCCAGGCTCGCCGAATCCGCCGCCTGCATGCCATACAGATCGCCCTGGGAGACCACGTTGAACAGGCGCCCGTCGGCCCCGGTCAGGATCAGGTGGCGCATGCCGCGGCGGAACATCAGCACCGTGGCCTGATGCACCGTCGCCTCGGCCGACAGGCTGGCCAGCCCGCCGGTCATGATGCCGGCCACCGGTCCCGCAAGATCGCAGTCGTCATTGACGATGCAGCGGACCGCGTCGCGCAGGGTGACGATGCCCAGCGGCACCGAACTCGTGCTATCGACCACGATGGCGACTTCGCCCTCCTGCGCATCGATGGCGCGCAAGGTGTCGCGCACCGAGGTCGCCGGATCGACCACCACGGGCGGCGCCAGCGGCAGGTTGCGCAGCCGCGTGTTGAGGTTCACCGACACGGCGTCGAGCGCGGTCGGCTCAGTAGCGGATTCGGGCATGGTAGGTTTTCTCGCTGGCGGCGAGCGCCTCGCCCAGGCTGCGGATGCCTTTTTCGGCCAGCAGCGGCAGCATTTTGAGGAAGACTTCGGCGGTGACGATGGCATCGCCGACCGCCGTGTGGCGACCGAGCACCGACACCCCCAGCCGCTCGGCGATCGCCTCCAGGCGATGCGATTCCTGGTTGGGGAACAGCACGGCGGAGAGCAGGAAGGTGTCCAGCACGGGACGATCGAAACGAACCCCGGTGGCGGCCTCCTTCAGTTCAAGAAAGCGCATGTCGAAGGCCGCGTTGTGCGCCACCAGCACGGTATCGGCGACGAAGGCGCGGAAAATCGGCAGGACGCGGTCGATCGGCGGCTGGCCGGCAAGCATCTCGGCGGAGATGCCATGGACCTTGATCGACTGCGGCGGCAGGCTGCGCCGCGGATCGATCAACTGCTCGAAGGATTCCTGGCGCAGCAGGCGCCGGTTGACGATGCGCACCGCGCCGATCTGGATGATCTCGTCGCCCGCCGACGGCTCCAATCCCGTGGTTTCGGTATCGAACACGGTGTAGGTGAGTTGCGCCAGCAGCCGCTCGTCGAGCGCCAGGCCGGTCTCCTCACCTTTGAAGAGGTCGAAGTCGTAGAACTCGGGACGGCTGTCGACCAAAGCCGCGCCGAACAGAGAGGAACCCGCCTGCTGCCCGCTGACGGCCGGCAGCAGAAAGCGGAAGTAGGCGCGTTGGGCGGCACGATCGCGCTGAAACCAGACTTCGCCGCCATTGCGCTCGACCACGTCGCGCACCGTCAGCGGCGACGATTCTCCGGCCGCGTTCATCGGATCGAGTTCCCAGGGCATCACCGTCTCGGTGCTCATGAACACGCCCGACCAGATCAGGTCGATGTGCGCCATCGCGCCGTCGCGGCTGAGGCGCAGCGTCAGATCCCTGATCCGGTATTCGTCGCGCAGCCGCGCGGCCAGATAGGTCATCGCCTGCAGCAGGGAAAACCCGTCCACCTTGATCCACAGCTCGGCATCGATCTCGTCGAGACAGACCCGCAGGGAATAGCGGTCCACCATCCGCCGGCAGGCGGCCATCAACAGGTCGGAGCCCAGCATCTCTTCCAGCGGCCAGCGCGCCTTGAGCACTGCGGCATACTTGCGCGCCGCCGCCTCGACCCGTCCGGCAAGGCCTTCGGCTTCATCGCGGACGATGCCGAGGAAGCGCCGATGGTCCTCGGCGTCCATGTCGGCATAGTCGTGCAGCGTCTCGGCGGCGGCCCGCAGATTGGCCACCGGCCCCCGGCTGCTTTCGGTGAGTTCCTGCAACAACTGGTCGCGCGCGGATTCGCTCTCGAAAGTCTCGGTCATGTCCTCGATCATCGTCATGTAGCCGGACAGCCCGCGCCCCGCGCCGGCGTCGGCGGCGGCCCCGGTCTCCGGTATCGGAGCGACCAGGACGCGCAGCAGGCGGCCGGACTCGGTCACGGCCACGAAGTGGCGATGCGCCCGCTTGCGGTTGTCGATGTTCTCCAGGGCGTAGGCGATCAGGTGCCGATCGAAGATGCCGTAGATCGAGCGCCCCAGGCCCAGGGCTGCCATGCCATGCCCCGACGAGCTGGCGAACAGGGCGCGGGCACGGCGGTTGTAGAGCAGGACCCGGCCGTCGGGATTGCAGACGATGACACCCTGCGCCAGCTCCGACATGAGCACCGCGAAGCGGTTGCGGTCGGCCTCTGCCGCGGCATTGGCGGCACGGATGCGCGCTTCGATATCCTCGTCGCGCGTCTGGCGCTGCTCGGCGATGCGATTGACGGCGACCAGCAACGCCCGCAGCTCGCGGCCGCCCTGCACGGTGAGACGGGTCGAGGGCTGTTCCAGCATCGCCGCCGCCTGCTCGGCGGCCCGTGCCGGCAGCAGGACCAGGAACTCGTGCAGCGTGCGCAGCATGAGCAGCAGGAAGGCGCAGGCGGCAAAGGCGACCATCAGTACGCCGCCGAGGCGGCGCTCGAGCACGGCGGCAAGACTCGCCCGTTCCGTCCCTTCAAGTCCCGCGCCAAGGACGGCGCCCGCCGCCGCAAGCACGGTCAACAGGAAGCCGCAGGCAACGACGGCGGCGGCGACGAGTTTGGCCCGGGAGTTCACGATGCACGCAACTCAGGCAGCGGCGGCCGGGGCACTCAGGCCCTGTCGAACAGCGCCTTGACCTTGGCGATGAGCTCCTTGGTCGAGAACGGCTTTGTCATATACACGTCGGCGCCCAGCGCCAGGCCCTTGGATACTTCCGTATCGCGCCCCTTGGCGGTCAGCATCATTATCCGCAAGTCCCGGAACTCGGGGTCCTGACGCAGATCCTGACAGACTTCGAAACCGTTCCGCTGCGGCATCATGACATCGAGGATCGCCATGTCGGGACGCTCGGCATGGACCCGGTCAAGCGCCTCGGCGCCGTTGCGCGCGACAAGCACCTCGTAGCCTTCGCGCTTGAGCAGGAACTCCAGCGAGATGACGATGTTCGGCTCGTCGTCGGCGATCAGAATTTTCTTGGCCATGCGCCCCCTCCTGTTTTTACCGGCTCTTGGTTTTCTTCTGCCTGCGAGAATACACCGCAGCGAGGAATTGGGGGCACGCACGCACCTTGGACGAAGCGGCCTGGACAGCGGTTCCGGAGCCGGCCGCGATCGGGTAGGAGGCGGGGTCACCCCCGCCGTCCTCCCACACCACCGGACGTGCGGTTCCGCATCCGGCGGTTCAT
>Ga0209211_10006054_pt1 | contig 17741 bp, 19 predicted proteins | sample RifGroA2_FD_183992 | JGI IMG/M metagenome (GOLD analysis project Ga0209211, IMG submission 183992) | Groundwater microbial communities from Rifle, Colorado, USA - Groundwater A2 (SPAdes) (version 2) | ecosystem: Environmental > Aquatic > Deep subsurface > Groundwater | place: Rifle, Colorado... | reverse complement strand
TATGTCACCTCAATATTTGTAACTATAGTCTAACACTGCGTATGGTAAACTTCAAGAAAGGCAGATACTATGAAACAATCATGTTACATGTTAACACAAAGGACAATGAAAATGGGCGTAGACGTAGGGACAGACCTTTAGGTCTGTCCAACAGGAAAGGGACAAACCTGAAGGTTTGTCCCTACAGCGTTGTGTTCGGGGGGGATTTTCGGGTGAAATACATAGGGTGTGTTATTAACAGACAAAGAGTGCAGGGACAGACCTTAAGGTCTGTCCCTACGTCTTTACAGATAAGTAAGCCAATCTTTATATCGAGTGTCTTTACCGTAAACTATATTGAAAAATGTCTCCTGAAGATTTTTTGTTACAGGGCCTGGTTTTCCACTTCCAATAACACGGTTATCTACTTCTCTAATGGGTGTCAGCTCAGCAGCAGTACCGGTAAGAAATGCCTCATCAGCAATATAGAGGTCATCCCTTGTAAACCTCTCCTCAATGACTGAAATACCCTTATCGCGTGCAATCTGAATAATGGACTCTCTTGTTATACCCTCCAGTATGGATGTAAGGGGGGTAGTCTTTATACGACCCTTCCTGATTATAAAGATATTCTCTCCGCTGCCCTCTGCAATATAACCGTCAGGGTCAAGCAGGACAGCCTCATCATATCCGGCAGCCTTAACCTCTTTCTTGGCAAGTACGGAATTCACATAATAACCCGGCACCTTGGCCCTTGTCATAGATATATTCACATGATGCCTGGTGAAGGAGGATATCTTCACCCTAATCCCTCTTTCAAGTCCTTCATCTCCCAGATAGGAACCCCATGACCATGCTGCAATAGCAACATTTACCGGGTTGTCCTCAACATAAAGCCCCATTGAGCCATAGCCAATATAAACTATTGGACGTATATAACATGCCTCAAGCCTGTTTGCAGTTACTGTCTCTTTTATAGCCTCTCTAATTTCTTCTCTTGAATAGGGCATGTCAATGTTCACGATATGGGCAGAGGAAAATAGCCTTTCAACATGGTCATCAAGCCTGAATATAGCCGGGCCATTAATCGTTTTATAGCATCTTATCCCCTCAAATACACCCACACCATAATGCAGTGTATGGGTCAGAACATGTACCCTCGCATCCTTCCAATCTACAAGTTTACCATCCATCCATATCTTTTCTGACTCTTTTAGCATGACCTTCCCTCCGCTTGAAAAATAATCTCAATATAATCACAGCAGCGCTATATTGTCAATTTTTTTATGAATATAGTAACATGAAGCAGGAGATTAATATGAGAAGACTCTTTCACCTTATATCAGGCCTTTTCCTTATATTTATTACAGCCTATTTAGACAGTATGAAAGGGATACTTCTTGTATTATCACTATTCTTACTTATGTCTATTGTTGAAGTTATAAGATTATATCATCCTGATGTGAATCGCCTCTTTCTCCGGTGTTTTAGTCTGCTGGTCCGGCCGCATGAAGAAAATAAACCAACAACTACTATCTATTTCCTGTCAGGGATGCTGATATCCCTGATATTTTTCAACAGAGATATAGCATTGTATGCCATAACTATCCTGACCATAGGAGACCCGGCTGCTTCAACATTCGGTAAAAGATTTGGCAGGCATCTTTTCAAAGGGAAAAGCCTTGAGGGGAGTCTGGCCTTTCTTTTTGTCTCATTTATAACAGGATTAATACTTCACAGGTTATGGCCCGGGTTATCAACGGAAATAATGATTGCAGGGGCTGTTGCAGGTACTATTGCAGAGTTATTATCGATAAGAATAGATGACAATCTTATAATCCCTGTTGCATCATCGGTTGTAATGCAGGGCTTGTCATCACTTATTTAAACCCGTCTGACTCAATCTTATTTACCTTATCCATCTCTCTCTGAATTATCTCTGCACTCCTCAGGTCCACAATATGGGGAGTTATCACTACAATTGTTTCGGTCCTGGACAGGTTCTCAGTCTTCCTTTTAAATAAGTAACCAAGGATGGGAATTCTGCCAAGCAGGGGTATCTGCTTATCAACCTTCTCTTTCCTGTCCCTTATCAGGCCTCCGATAAATATAGACTCTCCATCTCTCACAGCCACTTGAGTTGTAACCTCTGTTGTAGTCTCTGAAGGAAGACCCTGTGTTACTACACCATCACTGACCTTCGGGTAGATTGTCAATAGAATATTCCCGTCATTGCCAATACGTGGTGTAATCTTCAACATAGTACCAATCTCCAGAAACTCAACATCCTCAGTAGTCACCTGGTTTGCAGTAGTTGTAACCCTGTATCCTAATCTCCCGCCTATTATTATCTGTGCCTCCTTATTATCAAGGGTAACAAGTTTAGGTGTGGCAAGGGTTTTAAGATCCCCTTTTTGCTGAAGTGTATCAAGAAACATCTTAAAGCTTGGTGTATCTATATTAAAGTATAATCCTGGCGCTCCTGTTGTGGCAGGATTAAAAAAGTTTGATCCCTCTATTGTAAAAGTGGAATCTCCTTCTGTAACAACCTTACTCCAGTCCACACCGAGCTGCAGATCATCACTGAGCCTTATCTCAAGTATCTTCGCTTCAATGAGAACCTGTTTTGGAACTACATCCATATTGTTTAATACGGTTTCAATCCTGTTAAGATTTTCAACTAAGTCCTCAACAACTATCAAATTATTGGAAATGTTTACAGTGACCTTACCATTCGTGGAACTATATTCCTTTATAGATGCGGCTATATCAGAGGCATTTATATAGTGCAGCTTAAAACTCCTTATCTGACGATGCGGGGTAAACGCCGGTTGCGTTGGAGAATCCTGGGTTGTCAATTGACTTGCAGGTTTTATAAATATTATCTCTCCCATCTTTTCAATTCCATATCCATTTATTTTAAGGGCAGCCTCAAGGGCATCCTGGATTGTCACATTATGGAGATCATAGGTTACCTTTCCAGTAACATCATTTCCAACTACAACATTATATCCACCCTCTCCTGCCAGGATCTTTACAACATCACGGAGATCAGCATCTTTAAAACTAATAGTAATTAAGTTTGTATTTCCCTGGCCATAGGAAGAATAGAATGGAAAACAGGTAAGAACTATTGTGATAATAAGAGAAATAAATAAGTTCTGTAACTTTATCTTCATGTTAAAAACCCTCTGTCAGGCCTGATAATCTTCCCATATAAATATCACTCAATGGTAAACCTTATAACTATATCCCCCTTTGAAAGGGTAACACCTTCAGCAGATATCTCTGAAACTATATAATCCTCGATCATATCACCTGTCTTAACTATTTTATGACTCAAAAGGGCTGCTGCTTTATCATTTCCTGTCAATATCCCTCTAAGTCTTAAACTCTTTAACGGAACATCCCCTCTATCTCTCTTTACATTCCCTGTATCTGTATTCGTACCTGTTCCAGCAGTGGCCCTTCCCATCCTTCCATATGGCGCACTGATAAAAGGGTTCCTTGTGATTGACGGTTGTTTATTATCATTTGAATTTTCTGAAGGCACAACCTGTTGATTAGTCCCTGTAGCATCTTCGGCAAAAGCAGCAGACAACCTGAACATATCAGAATAAAATACAAATATCATAAAAAATATAAGTGAAAAATATCTCATTATCATTTACACATCCTCTTTATTTTTATCCAAAGAAAGTACTATTAGTTTTAATCTGACATTCACACTGTTATTTTCCGGGTCCTTATCTATTGAGAGAGAATCTATCTTTACCCCCCTCCAATCATCCTCCAGATGATATAGAAAGTTATACGCATTAGGAAATCCACCTGTAATCTCTGCAGTAAATGAAGTCTTTCTGATTGTATTATCACCAATCGAACTACCTGGTTCTAAAGATACAATCTCCACCCTGTGTCTCCTGGCAAGTATTGAAACATAGTTTATAAGGTATGGGACTAATTTATCCTTTGTTATAAAAAGATTTTGTCCTTTTACCTCCTTTTCCATATCAAGGACGCCTGCTGCCTTATTTTTCTCCCTCTCCAGTGTAATAGAATTCTTTCTGATATCCTCTTTGAGGGAATATCTTTTATTTTTCATTAAACGATAATCAGAAATATCATCTTTGAGAAGGATGATAATAGATAATATAATTGAGATTACTATAGCGATAATTGAGATTATGTCTATCTTCCTCTTATCCATTTTCCCCTCTAAGTGCCTCAGTTCATAAATACGGTGACACACCGAGGTAGCCGAGCCGCCCCACCGGCAAGGCGCGTGACTGAGACATAGTCTTTGCACTATGTCGCAAGGAGCGCAACGCAGCCAGTGGGGATGGATCGGCTACCGAATGTAACCGTATTTGTGAATTGAGGCACTAAGTCTGCACTCAATCTCGAACATTATGGTTTTGCCCTTTTCTGCTTCTCCTGTTTTCAGATATTTCAATGTAACATCACTGAACATTGTTTGATCTGATAATTGTGACAGTATAGATGCCAGGGCTGAATTAGACTGCGATGTCCCCTGAAGTATCAATATATTCCCCCCTGTCTTCTGTATATTAGTCAGGTTTGATGGAGGATTACTATTGAAATACCCTCCCTGTGAAGGCCCTTCTTTATTCACTAAGATATTCGGATTATCATATCTTGCCTCTAAATGTGTAAGGATAATACCATCATTTATAGAGTTGTCGATTGCGGCAAACATATCCATCATCGGTCCTTTTTGTGATAACCGGCTTAACCTTTCTTTAATATTCACCATCTCCTTCTCTTTAATTTCAATGAGGTTTAATTCAGTCACTTCTGTTGACAATCTTTTAACTTCTGATTCGAGTCTGTTAATGTCCCTGCTTATAGAATTATTTACTACCTTAATCGCTATATTGGTTATGAGCACCAATAAAAAAGATCCGATAAATACAAATATCCAGTATCTTATTCTCTCTTTAAAGACCTCGTGTTGTATTATGTCAGACGGTATCAGATTTAGTTCATAATCGCGCATTGTGTATCAAATCCTCTAAGGGCAAGCCCTATTGCAATAACAAATATTGGAAAGTTATCCTTTACTGTCTCCTTTAATGTCTCAACATGACTGAATATCAAATCTGGATCAAAGGGCTTGACTCCTATACCAAATGACTTATGTACATAGGCATTGAGATGTTTCAGGAGCCCTCCGCTGCCGATTATATATATCTGATCAATCATGGCCCCTTTCATCTCAGAGGTACAATATATGAGTATCTTTTCTATCTCCCTATTAAGTTCCTCCATCGCCGGAGAAACAATTTCATACAAATGTGCCGGGATATCTTCATCCTGCATGACACATGTTTCATCATCTATCACTATTCGTGGAGCAGAAGACCAGTCCACTCCATATCTGTGCATAAACTTTCTTGCCTCATTAATGTCAATATCCAGGTTTGATACCATCTTCTCAGTGATATTATTTTCACCCCATCCCATCTTTCTATCTATAAGGATCATGTCATCCCATAATATTGTTGAGAAACTATTAACATCGCCAATATTAACTACAAGAATACGCTTCTCAGACGGGTCCTTGAATTTCTTTATTGCCCTGTTAATTGCATTAGGACCTATATCTATAGCTTTTACTTTAAATCCAACCCTTTTAAAAATATTCAGATAATTTACAACATCACTCCTCTTTGTAAATATCAGGAGTATCTTTTTCGATTCATCCGACCCTCCGGTTACACTACTTACGGGAAGATAATCAATTACAGCCTCTTCAACAGGGTATGGAATATATTCTTTCGACTCTCTTAATATGGCCTGTTCTACAGTCTCATTCTCCCTCAAAGATATCTTCACAGGGATAATACTGACAAGGGATGGAGGCATACGAGTTACAACCTCTTTACCCCGGAAATTATCCTGTTTTAAGATTTTAGTAAGTACATCCGGTACTATAGTGCCCTCACTTAGGTTATCATCAGGCAGCATCATAATATCTGCATCCTGTATATATAGTCCATTAGATGAAGCAGCCAGTTGAACAATATTTACTGACCGTGTCCCGATATCAATCCCTATAGGTGAATAAGCTGTCCGATTTCCGTTTTTAATATACATCTGTCACCTCGCGAACTCTGTTATTATCTGTATCGGCAATTATTATATGTCCATCCACATCATCAAATGCTATAACCTTGTTAGGTTTGTTCAACTGCGCATCGATTGCCGGACCATTATCCCCTAAATTCCCTGCTGTATTTGAACCAGCATGGGTTGTTATATTACCTGTAGTAGAGTCAATCTTTCTAATCCTGTTATTATTAGTATCAGCAATGTAGATGGTGCCAAACTGGTTTACAGCCACTCCGTAGGGGGTGTCGAGTTTGGCATTTACCGCCAATCCTTCATCGCCGCTATACCCTGCGATTGACCCTGCAATGGTTGATACTGTCATTGTTGTCATATCTATCTTTCTTATCCTGTGGTTATTAGTATCTGCCACATAAATATTCCCTGCTGCATCAAAGGCTAAACCTCTTGGCCTGTTAAACCTCGCGTTTGCAACCGGTCCATTTGCAGATCCACAAGCTCCACCTGCAAAGGTATTAATAATGCCTGTTGCTCCATCTATCTTTCTAATCCGGCAATTTGCAGTATCTGCAATGTAGATATTACCATTTTGGTCAACGACCGCCTCCCTGGGATTATCTAATCGGGCATTTGTGGCAGGCCACCCATCCCCGCTGAATCCAGCATTGTCCAACTGCCCAGCAACATCAACAACATTACCACCGAAAATAACCTCCCTTATAAGTTGATTATTCCTGTCTGCAATGAATACATTCCCCCCCTGATCTATAAATATGCCTTCTGGTCTGTCAAACCTGGAGTTAATTGGATTACAACAGGAATAACCGGACTGACCAGGCCTCCCTGCAAAACGATATATCTTTTTATTAACTGCATCTACATACCTGATATAATGATTATCAGTATCAGCTATATAAACATCTCCTGCTGCATTCTTATGTAATCCCCTCGGTTTCCTTAAGGTCGCATCTATCGCAGGACCATTATCCCCGGTTCTTCCTGGAACCCCCGTACCTGCGAAAGGAATAATTATAAATACCTTGATTGGTACGGGTATAACCCTGATAATACTGTGTTCTGTGCCATTATAAGACCCAACGGCTGTAATTGTGAGATCATCTATGGGATCTGCCTGGCTGACATTAATGCTATAGGTGCCTCCTTCAAATTGCTGATCCAGCAGCTCACCTGTCCATCCCGGGTTTAGATTGAGTCTGAATAATGCATGCTGAAAGCCTGCCTCTGCAATATAATATGCCTGTTTTCCTTCCCCGGCATTATACATGGAGATTGCTGTAAGCGCCCCCATCTTGACTGCAACAATAGCAAGTGAAGAGAGCATTGCCACAAAAACCATTACAATTACAAGAGAAAAACCAGTGATATCTCTTATCCCTGTTTTCACTCGAAAATCCCCCCCAAACACCACGCTGTAGGGACAAACCTTTAGGTTTGTCCCTTTCCTGTTGGACAGACCTAAAGGTCTGTCCCTACGTCTACTTTCCTGTTGGACTACGTCTACGCCCATTTTCATTGTCCTTTGTGTTAACATGTAACATGATTGTTTCACGGCATTATCCACTTGGGGTGTAACCTCGGATATATTTCAGATTCTAACATTACATTGTTCCCTCTTCCTGCTGATACCTCTATTCTTACATTTATAAGGGTCTTCCCATTTGCACCCAATAATCTTGTTACTATAAACTGGCTCACATTATCTATTAATTTCTTTTCAGTTACCTCTGATAAGGATGTTGATGGGTTCCATTTAATCTCTCTCTCATAAATCGCCCCATTCTTAACGTAAAATATTAATGGGTCAACAGGATCTTCATCAACCATGCCATCTTCATCATCATCGTTTATATTGCCTTCATCAAATGAACCATCACTATCATCGTCTCTAAAACATAACCCAGGGCATCCATCACTATTCATATCAGCCTGGAACTCCTCATCATAATTCCCATCTGGGATTGCACCACCACCTGAATCATCATCAAGTCCGTTCTTAGGACTATCCTCATCATCATAACCATCCTCATCATCGTCATCTTTACGGGCTACACCACCCTCATCTGTTGAACCATCACCATCATCATCAAATCCGGCAAACCCTGGCTGATTATCATTGGCGATATCCGCTCCCCAGTCCTCATCCAGCACTCCATCTTCATCATTGTCTATCATCGCACTTATTGCAAGCATACCCCTCACAGGGTTTGAGTTATAGGGTATAAAGACCCAGTTCGTATCTCTTGCTGCAAATATGATCCTGTCCATAGCAAAATTGGCATCATCTATTAAACCGGTTTTTACCCTGTTATCTCTCGATGCCTTTAACCCTCCTGACAATAATTCACTTAATCCAACCACAATAAAAGAGAGAATAACTATAACAACCAGAAGCTCAAGTAGAGTTACCCCCCTTTTGTTTCTTATGCAGGTTATAATCTTCACTCGAAAATCCCGTCGACCACCCCGCTGTAGGGACAAACCTTCAGGTTTGTCCCTTGCCCATCGGACAGACCTGAAGGTCTGTCCCTACGTCTATGTTGCATAGTAAATGCCTCAGTGATTATTTTCATGACCATTTGTGATCCCGCGGCTGATGTCGGTTCATTAAAACAGTGCATACGGATAATCGGCCTTTAATGTACTTATTGATATATTATTTATTGTGATAGTTATCTTCTTTAATCCTGTATTAGGTGTAGGGACTCCATTTTCATCCACTGATACAACATTGACATCCCTGTTCACTGTCTGGCCATTTATAGTTACAGTATCTGAAAGCGAAACCCCTTCCGGAATGGCAGAAAAGTCCATAGCTGATATCTCTTCGATCTTACCTATTACATAAAACATCTCTTTGGTTACAGTCTCTGCATCAGAGTTTGATTTTGAGGCGCTCTTAATGGATACAAAAAGCGGGGTGACTATTATAGAGAGCAACAATACTGCTACCAGGATCTCGAGCAGGGATACACCTTTTTTTGATTTTAATATCTTACTGGACTGATATATTCCCTGTTCCAGATTCCACAGCGATCGTTTTGGATCTCCCTTTATAAGATAAAACAATGCTGCCTCCTGAATAAGGTGCCCCATCCGGATAGAAGAGGACATCATCAAGACCACTGAAATTTGCAGAAACAATGTCTACACCTGAAAGTCTGTCTGAAGTATTAAAGTTAATGGCATACAGCCTCTTATCCAGTGCATTCCTGATAGAGACATCTCCTATAATTACACTAGGAAGGTCAATATTTCTTGACTTTGTCCACTTATCATTTGACCCTTTTCCAGCATCAGCAACCTTTACGCCATTGAAATAAATAGCTATCTCATCAGCAGTATCTGCATCATTCACACTATATGCCAGCTTGAGTTTCTGCCCCTCGCCATTAAAGTTATAATCTTTTTTATCTACACCCGGGTTATACAGATAATCATTATCATCCTGAAAAATGACTGTCTTTCCATTAGAAACCTTTACATTTCTGACACCCCAGTTGTCATTGCCGGGCGGATTTAATACATTATCAAAGGTGAGGAGATTATTTCCTGATGATTGATACCCTAATAACAGGGTGCAGGTCTCTTGATCTGGGTCGAGGTCTACCAGCCTTGTGGTGTTATCCTGAATTGCAAGATTCCTTGCATATCTTAATGCATTAACAACCTCCTGAGCGGCCTCGTCAAGTAGAGTCTCATCCATAATCCCCCGTATAGAAGGAACTGCAACTCCTGCTATAATGCCGAGGATCAGGATTACAAGTATAAGCTCTATTAGGGTAAATCCATTGTCTTTCCTATAATTAATATATCCATTAAGACTATCTGTCATCATAAGTTGTATTATTGGCGTAAAACTCCCCTGTTGTCCTCACAAAATACCATCCGGCTGCAGTCCCGTCAGCCGCACTGTTTTCATTTCCAAGGGTTACAGTAACAGCGTCAATAGTAACTGTAGATGCCTGGGCATCGGTGGTTGTAGCCGCATTTGGAAGTGGATTCCTTGGGACACCCTTCTTTAAATACGGCCCGAATCTGAATGTATTATCACACGTTGTGTCAGTATTGCCGCTTACATCAGAACAGAATGTGAGTTGTTTTACAAAGGCATCATAAGTACTTGTATGGTTTGACCCTTCGTGATCGTTCACAACACCAGGATAGATACTATTATGCTGATGATAGTAAAGCTCTATTGAATTCCGCATTGCACTCAGATCCGTATCCAGGGCCGATAGTTTCGCATCCTGTGATGATGATCTTAATTGTGGTATTACCATAGCCGCAAGAACGGCAAGGATTATAACCACCACAAGCAACTCAACCAGTGTAAAACCCCCTTGATCTCTTAAACGCCCCTTGATGGGAGGGGATAAAGGGGAGGGTGAATTTCCTATCAATGTAATGTTTTAGTAAGTTTAAATATCGGCATTATCAGTGAAATAACAATAATACCAATTATCCCTCCGGCAGTTACAAGCAACAGAGGCTCCATAATCATGGTAACCTTCTTAATATTCCTGCCTATCTCCTCATCATAGTAGTCAGCAAGTCTCGGCATGACCTTATGGAGCATCCCTGCATCCTCTCCTGTCCTTATCATCTGTTTGACTATCTCCGGAAAGTATTGGCTCTCTGTAACAGGTTTTGAGAGGGGCTTTCCCCCTTCAACGTTTGCACGTATATTATCGATCATTGCTGCAAAAACTTTATTGCCAACTGCTCCCGAGCATATAGTAAGTGAATCAAGTAAAGGCACATTACTATTAATAAGTGAACCGAGTGTCCGGGTAAACCTCGATATATATATCTTTATGAATAAATCTCTAAAAATGGGGACTTTTAACTTCAGGTTATCTATGTAAGATCTTCCCTTATCCGAAATAATAATCTTATATGCTGCAAACCAGCTTATGGCTATAAAGATTATAATGAGGTACCAGTATGAGACTAAGACCTTACTCGATCCCATTAATATCCTGGTCGTTATGGGAAGACTATCGTGTATCTCCTCAAACATCTCTCCAAATTTCGGGAAAACATATATTATAATAAACAGTATAACTGAAACAGCAAAGATACTTAAAAATGCAGGATAATATAAGGCGGCCCTGATAGTAGCCATAAACTCCTGATGTCTTTTCTCCAATATTACTATCCTGTCGAGCATCTCTTTTAAGAACCCTCCACTCTCACCGGCCCTGATCATACTTATATAAATCGTATTAAATGTATCGGGATATTTCGCTAAGGTGTCTGATAACAATCTCCCATCTTCCATATCCTTTTCCATAGCCTTCAGTATATTCCTGAATTCAACATTTTTAACCTGCAGACCTATTGACTGGATACTTTTATTCAAAGGTGTCCCTGTCTCAAGCATAAGGGAAAGCTGATCCATGAAAAAGATCAATTCATAAGCTGAGACCTTTTTTGTAATCCTTAAATTTATAGAAGGCAATTTAACAGATTTGCTTATCGCATCTATTGACCAATCTCTGTTACTATCTTTGCTTTCTATAGTTGAGATTGCCATTTAGCCCCCTAATGTTACAACCCTCGATACCTCCTCAAAGGTTGTAACCTGCTCACGTACCTTCTTGATACCCTCACTCTCCATTGTAATATGCCCCTTATTTCTCAGGTGTTTTCTTATTTCATCAAGGGATGGATTGGAAAGAATGAGTGATTGCAGATCTTCAGAAACTTCCAGTAGTTCATATAACCCCATCCTTCCTTTATAGCCGGAATCATAACATTCAGGACATCCTTTTCCCTTTGCAATCTGAAGCCGTCTTTCCTCAGTCCAGCCATATTTTTCCATGATAGACGTAGAGGGATAAAATAGTGTTTTACACTTCGGACATATGTTTCTGATCAATCTTTGAGCTATTACACCAGTGAGAGATGATGTGACAAGATATGGCTCTAATCCCATATCAAGAAGTCTTGTTACAGCGCTTGCACTATCATTTGTATGGAGCGTGGATAAGACAAGGTGACCTGTCAGGGATGCCTGAATAGCAATCTCCGCAGTCTCTTTGTCCCTTATCTCTCCAACCATTACAATATCAGGGTCCTGCCTTAAGGCATGGCGCAGAATTACGGAAAACGTAAGACCTATGGATTCTTTCACCTGATTCTGATTGATAATCTCCATCTGATACTCAACAGGGTCTTCAATGGTAATAATATTCTTCTCAATTGTATTAAGAAGGTTCATTGCTGCATAAAGTGTTGTTGTCTTACCGCTGCCTGTTGGCCCGGTAACAAGGATAAGGCCATACGGATACATTAGCAGGTGTTTAAACCTGATAAGGGTATCTTCAGAAAAGCCCAACTGATTGAGATCCAGTATTGTACTCTTTTTATCGAGGATCCTGAGAACGATCTTCTCACCAAGTATGCCCGGCATGGAAGATAATCTCAGGTCTACTGCCCTCCCCTCCACCATAACCTGTATCCTGCCATCCTGTGGCATACGCCTTTCAGCTATATCGAGATTTGCCATAACCTTTAACCTTGATACTACAGCAGGATGGAGGTCTATCTTCTGTGTCATTACCTCATACATTATTCCATCCACTCTGTACCGTACACGGAGTTTCTTTTTATCCGGTTCAATATGTATATCACTTGCCTTATCTTTTATTGCCCTGAGTATTATCATGTTTACGAAGTTGATAATAGGACTGCCATCAGCCATCTCTTCAATCCTGGCAAAATCAAATTGTGCCTGTGATTCAACAAGGCGTATAGCCCCTTCATCAAAATCTCCAACATAATCAGGAATCTCTACAGCCCCTCCGTAATACTCTTCGATTGCCTTATCTATATCACCTGATCTGGAAAGTACAGGCTGAACAGACAGACCTGTCATCTCTTCTATCTCATCAAAGACAAATATTGCCTGGGGATCTGATGTGGCTAATATCAGATTATTCTTGACTTTGAACATAGGCATAATCTTATAAAGTCTTGCCTTCTCACCCGGGACAACATTAATAATTCCGGGATCTATCAGTCCCTTCCTCAACCATATATGCGGAAGGTCCATCTGCTTGCTGAGAACCTGTAATAACTCATCCTCTTTAACCAAACCAAGTTCAATTACAATCTGGCCAAGCCTTTTACCGGTTTTTTTCTGGAAATCCAATGCCTGCTTACACTGATCTTCTGTAAGCACGCCTTTTTCTACAAGAAGCTCTCCCAGCCGCTTTGGCTTGGAACGAAGGGCAGATATCATAAAAAGCTCCTCCCGGCCTTGTCAACATTAGTGAATATTTCAAATAGTGTATTAAATCTCGCAGCAACAAAGATGTCATTGCAGACCGGATTTGGATCGGAAATCTTTATACTCCCGCCTCTCCTCCTCACCTCTCCTAATGTGTCAAGCAGCGCCCCGAGGCCATCACTATCAATATAAGGAACAGAGTGAAAGTTTATAACGATCTTGAATTCATTATCTTTAAAACAGTCTTCTAACACCTTTTTAAGTTCCTGCACCCCTTCATTGGCAATGGGAATTTCAGGTTCTATGTAACTTATCAGACCAATCTTTGATTTTTTTATTTTCATCCCCTTCTCCTCTGATGAAATCAGGCTGGGTTTTACATATCTCTTTGAACACACGTACAATCTCTGAATCAAGCTGAGTACCGGATATCCTGTTTATCTCCCTGATGGCATTTATGTGTGTATTGCATGCCCTATAGGCCCTTGAACTTGTTATTGAATCATATGTATCAGCTATAGCAATAATCCTTGCATAAAGAGGTATCTCTTTACCTTTCAGTCCTTTTGGATACCCCTTGCCGTCATACCTTTCCTGATGATATAAAATGCCCGGTAATGCATCCTGAATCTGCTCTATATGCCTCATTATTTCATATCCCTTTTCAGGATGTGTCTTAACTATATTATATTCCTCTCTGTTTAGACTTCCCGGTTTTGTCAGTATCTTATCAGATACTCCTATCTTGCCAACATCATGCAATATTGAAGCCCAACTGACATTTTCTATATCTTTCTGTGAAAGTCCCATGGCCTTGGCAATCATTATTGAAATTTTATTGACCCGCTCAGAATGGCCCCGGGTGTAACTGTCTTTTGCCTCAATCGCCGATACCATGGTTTTCACAAAATTCATGAGAAAGTTTTTCAGATTATAGTACAGTTCATCATTTGTAATTATTATAGATATCTGTCCTGAGAGTGCCTGAAGAAGTTTTAAGTCACTTGTAGAGTAATCTACCCTGAGAGTATTACTCAGTATTAAGAACATACCTCTGCTCTCACCTTTTATCTGCACAGGATTTGCAATAAATTTAAACCAGTTCTTATCTTTAAATCCAATACTTCTGAAATCCCTGAGATTATTTATAACAATCTGCTCTTTCCCTGTATTGCATTTTCTTTTTACATGACTGACAATTTTAACCAGATCATCTTTGGAATATTTTATTCCGGATAATAAAATCTCAATAATTCCCAAATCAGGTACATAAAGGATACTTGCATTACTATGTAACCTATACAATGCCTCATTGATTATGTACCTTATTGTACTGTATGAGTCTTCTGCTACCTTAAGTTTGTCTCCTACTCCATATATCAGGGTAAGCTCTTCATAGCGTGTTGATAATTCATTTGTCAGACTATCAAGGTCCTGTTGCAGCGATGTCTCATCATCTATGAAAACAGATATCTCAGTAAGCATATCCTGAAGATTCCTGACAGATGCCGGGACACCTTTATTCATTCCATTTCCATATCCGGCAACAAGAATCCCTCTCAAATGAGGCCATGTACCAACCGGTACCCCAACAATCCCAAATGAGTTGTTTTTGCCGTTTTTTGAAAATGGGATTCCTGACTTTTTTACCTCTTTATATGCCTTTTGTAATATTTCAGGGGTCAGGTCCGGGAACCCTGGTTTATGACCATTATATGATTTGATTTTACAATTACCGGCTTCATCTAAAAAACAAATATCAGCCTTAAATATCTTAGAGATATTTGAAAGACACCTTTTGTATCTTTCTAAATTAATAATTATACTTTTCTCATCCATACTCTTTTAAACTATACAAAAGAAGGCTTGTTTAAATAGTCTTCCACAATTGTCAGCAGGTGACCTGGACTTATTGGTTTTTCAAGGAGGACTGCATTCTCTGTCTTATTTACAAATGACCTTTCTCTCTTCTCCACTGTTGATGTAATAACTATTGTAAGATATGGTCTGCCATTACTTACCTCCTTAATATATTTACACATCTCATAGCCGTTCATCCTGGGCATCCTGATGTCAGAAATAACCACATCAGGACATTCAACCATAAATTTACTCAATCCTTCTTCACCATTAGAAGCCGTAACTACTTTGTATCCTGCATTCTCAAGCTTCAATTTAAGAATCCTGCAATTAAATGGTTCATCATCCACTATAAGAATTTTGTGTGATTTTTTATTACCCTCAGCCATTTTACTCAAGGAAATATCTTTCACCTATTGGAAGGATGATAGAGAACTGGCTCCCTTCACCTTTTTTACTGATAACCTTAATTTCTCCATTATGAAGTTCTACAATCTGTTTTGTTATCGGGAGTCCGAGCCCATGACCCGGCTTTTCTCTGACCTTATCATCAGGAGACCTGTAGAATTTCTCAAATATATGCTGCATATCATCTTCAGATATACCAATCCCTGTATCGATAACGTGTATCATTATCTTATCTTCTTCCTGATCTTCCTCAACCCTTAAGGTTACTCTCCCATGCTCAGGTGTATATTTTATTGCATTACCTATGAGGTTTATTAATGCTATCCCCATAAATTCTTTATCAATATTTACAGGAGAGATCTTATCTGGCAGGATAATTTCATGTTTTATATCCTTCTTCTTCTGGGATATCGCTATCTTAAACGCATTTTCTATAAACTCTTTTGTTTTTGTCATTGTCATAGACAAGGTCACACTACCCATCTCTATCCTGGAAAGTTGCAGAAGGTTATTAATAAGGCTGGCAAGCCTGTCAACTTCTCCATTGACGATATTACAGAATTCAAGAATGGTCTCCCTGTTGTTTGTATCAATCAGCATCTCTGTATAGGACTTAATCGTGTTTAATGGTGTCTTGACCTCATGAGACACCTGTGAGATGAACTCTACCATAGCCTGCTCAGTCAGTTTATGTGATGTTATATCTTTGGCTAACAAAATAGTTCCACATGGATTCCCATCACTCCTTATAAGAGTTTTATAAGAGACCCGAAGATTACTTGTCCCTATACTCATCTCCTCAGTCTTTTCCACCAGTTTATTAATAGACTCAAAGTTCTCGAGGATAAAGGAAAATATCTTATTATCACAATTACATTCCCTGATATGTTTACCTTTAATATCTTCTCTTTTAAGGTTAAGGAGCTGCTCCATTATATGATTAATTGCAAGGATACGGGTTGAAGAATCGAGGACTATAACACCATCATTCAGATTATCGAGGACTGTCTCAAACTTATTGATATTATAAGCTAATAACTTGTTCGTAAGTTTAAGTTTTGATATTATTTCCTCTTTGTTATCCTCTTTCAGAAGGGATTTGTCAGTAAAATCCGGAATTTCTTTTGCAGATATTTCCGTGGTTAAATTCGTGGTACCATTAGATTTGTGAAAAAGAGATGAGAGTGGATTAATTTCTTGCAGCGGTTTTAATATTTCAGTTATCTTCATTTTTAAATAAGAAATTACTCCCGGAAATATTACTACGAAATTTTACTATTATTTCGGCAAACGCATATAAGGACTTGATATTTTTTAGAAAAAGATATTATGAAAGGATACGGGATAAAGGATAATGGGACAGGTTTTTAATTATTCCTCAATGCAGCATCTCTATAATGCCCTGTATTTTATCTACTTCTACTTCACTGACTTCTCTGGTCGTCCTGTTCTTTATTTCAATAACCCCCCTGTTTAAACCTTTATCTCCGATTACTACCTGATAAGGTATCCCAAGCAGGTCAGCATCTTTAAACTTTACCCCTGGCCGTTCATCCCTGTCATCCATGACCACTTCAATGCCATCATCTTCAAGACCCTTATATAAGACCTCTGCTTTTGACATGGTTCTTTCAGAGTCCATATTCAAGGGTAGAATTATAACCTTAAATGGTGCAATAGCAGGAGGCCATTTTATTCCATCTTTATCATGATTCTGCTCTATAGCAGCAGCCATAGTCCTTCCTACGCCAATTCCATAACAACCCATAATTATATGTTGTGGTCTCCCTGACTCATCAAGGTATGTTGCACCCATTGCCTCACTGTATCTGGTTCCAAGTTTAAATGTATGTCCAACCTCTATGCCTCTGACAATAACAAGCCTTCCATTCTCACATCTTACACACCCATCCCCTTCTTTAACCTTTCGTATATCAGCAAACTGAGCCGGTGAAAAGTCACGGGACAGGTTTACATTTATTAAATGTATATCCTTTTCATTTCCGCCCACAACAAAATTTACCATCCCTTTTATGGCATGGTCTGCAATAATTTGAATCTTTTTTAAACCTACAGGTCCGGAGAAGCCTGACGGGGCACCTGTAACCTTTTCAACCTCTTCGGGAGATAATAACTGTACATCAGG
>Ga0209211_10006052_pt1 | contig 17751 bp, 15 predicted proteins | sample RifGroA2_FD_183992 | JGI IMG/M metagenome (GOLD analysis project Ga0209211, IMG submission 183992) | Groundwater microbial communities from Rifle, Colorado, USA - Groundwater A2 (SPAdes) (version 2) | ecosystem: Environmental > Aquatic > Deep subsurface > Groundwater | place: Rifle, Colorado... | reverse complement strand
CGTCAATCCTCCCTGTACCCCTGTCTGGACCCTCACCACCGTTGATTCAACAGGTGATGTTGGTTATGTCACCTCCATTGCCACCGGCTCTGATGGCTTGCCGATGATATCGTATTATGATTTGACTAACTTCGACCTCAAAGTGGCCAAATGCGGCAATGCCGCTTGCACTTCAGGCAACACCCTCACCACTGTTGATTCAGCAGGTGTTGTTGGTGGTTACACCTCCATCACCATCGGCACAGACGGTTTACCGGTGATATCGTATTATGCCGGGACGAACGCCGACCTCAAAGTGGCCAAATGCGGTAATGCCGCTTGCACTTCAGGCAACACCCTCACCACTGTTGATTCAACAAATTCTGTTGGTGGTTACCCCTCCATCACCATCGGTACAGACGGTTTACCGGTGATATCGTATTATGATTTGACTAACTTCGACCTCAAAGTGGCCAAATGCGGCAATGCCGCCTGCAGTTCAGGCAACACCCTCACCACTGTTGATTCAGGAGGTGATGTTGGTAGGACGTCTTCCATCGCCATCGGCACGGATGGCTTGCCGGTAATATCGTATTTAGACGGGAATCCGAACTGGGACATCAAAATTGCTAAATGTGGCAATGCCGCCTGCACATCAGGCAACACCCTCACAACCGTTGATTCAGCAGATAGTGTTGGTTCTTACACCTCCATCGCCATCGGCACAGACGGTTTACCGGTGATATCGTATTATGATTCGACGAACGCCGGCATCAAAGTGGCCAAATGCGGCAATGCCGCCTGCACATCAGGCAACACCCTCACAACCGTTGATTCAGCTGGTACGGTTGATTATGACACCTCCATCGCCATCGGCACAAACGGTTTACCGGTGATATCGTATTATGATTCGACGAACGCCGACCTCAAAGTGGCCAAATGCGGTAATGCCGCTTGCACTTCAGGCAACACCCTCACCACTGTTGATTCAGCAGGTAGTGTTGGTCGGTATGCCTCCCTTGCCATCGACACGGACGGTTTGCCGGTGATATCGTATAATGATTTGACTAACGCCGACCTCAAAGTGGCCAAAGAAGACAACTGTGGCGGCGGGACGCCGCTGCCGGCGATTACGCTCAACGCGGTCCCCTCGACCATCAATGGAGGAGAAACATCCACGCTGACATGGACATCCTCCGGTGCCGCATCGTGTTCTGGTTTCTCACCGGCGGGGTGGATAACGGAGGGCGGTGGTGGTGGAGCCTGCAGCACTACGACTTCGCCGTTTTTAAACGGCTGTCAGGTTGTCCAGCCGTCTTCAACGACTATATATACTATTATGTGTCAAAACGCTATCGGTGACCCCGCCTATCAGTCCGTGATGGTGACCGTCAACGGCGGCGGTGGCGGCGGCTGCGGCCTGCAGATGTATGACGGCACCGCGACGGTGACGCTCACCTGCGAAGACCCGCCGGTCTCGCCCCTGCGTATCTACAAGGGCACCACCACCTACGGCATCGGCGTGGTCGACACGACCGACCCCAACGCCTCCCGCATCCGTATCCAGACCTCTCCCGGCGTCATCAAAGCCCTGCGCAAGCAGTGAACAGTAAATCAGTGACAGGGACTAATTTTCAGCAATTTTCAGCAATTTGACAAAAAGAAAAAAATTGATATAATAAAATCCGCTTTAGATAGTCCAACGTCAATGTAATCCCCCCTATGTGTCTCGTTGATTCCCCCGGAAAGGAACCTTATGCCACGCTATGCCCGCATTGTGATCCCGGGGTATCTCTACCACATTACCCAACGGGGCAACTACAAACAAAATATCTTTGAAGAAGACCAGGATTGCGTCATTTATCTGAAACTTGTCCAGGAATACAGCAAAAAATATGGCGTTGAGATATATGCCTATTGTTTAATGGATAACCACGTGCACTTCATCGCGAAGCCAAGACATGAAGAATCCCTGGCGCGGACATTTTGTGTCGCCCACCAGAGATACTCGCACTACTTTCACAAAAAAAGAGGGATCCGGGGCCATCTATGGCAAGAACGGTTTTATTCCTGCATATTGCATGGGAGCCATTTAAAACAGGCTGTCAGATATGTTGAAAATAATCCTGTCAGGGCAAACCTTGCCGCGCATCCCTGGGGCTATCATTGGTCCAGCGCAAAGGCCCATCTTGGCCTGGCCTATAAAATCATTGAGTTATCAGATATACGGGAATATATCAACTGCTCTTCCTGGAAGGAATATTTGCTGGAGGAGGAGAAAGATGAGGAGTTAAAACAAATCCGGAAAATGACTCTCAAGAATTCTGTTTTAGGGCCTGTTGAATTTATAGAAAAAGTCGAGGAACTGCTAAAAAGAAGAATATTATCTAACCCGCGCGGGCGGCCACGGAAAATTAGTCCCTGTCACTGATTTAGCAAAAGTACGAATTCGCCGCGGGGTTTCTGTGCGCTGAAGTGCTGCCGTAATTCACTTGCCGGAGCTTTTTTCACCTCTTCAAACTTCTTGGTCAATTCGCGGGCGCAGACAACGGCCGGGTTTCCCAGGACTTCCTCGATATCCTTCAGCGTCTTGGTGAGCCGGTACGGCGATTCGTAGAAAATGACCGTCCTCTCCTCGCCTTTGAACTGCTCGAGTTTCTTTCGCCGGGCGGCGGATTTCACCGGCAGGAACCCTTCAAAAATAAAATTGTGGCACGGCAGGCCCGAGGCGGTCAGCGCCGCGATCAAAGCGGTCGGTCCCGGGATAACCGTCATCGGGATATCATTATCCCGGGCCAACTGGATGAGCTGATACCCGGGGTCGCTGACCCCCGGCGTGCCGGCGTCCGTCACCAGGGCGATGTTCTTCCCTTCCTTCAAAAGCTTCAGGAGATATTCACCTTTCTTAAATTGATTATGCTCGAAATAACTCGTCAAAGGCGTATCGATCTGGTAATGCTTCGTCAGGATCTGCGTGTGGCGGGTGTCCTCGGCGGCGATGAGGTCCACGCTCTTGAGCGTCTCAAGGGCGCGCAGTGTGATATCTTTCAGATTGCCGATGGGGGTGGAGACGATGTAGAGCATAATAGTCGTAAGTGGTAAGTGGTAAGTCGTAATAAAAAATTATAAATAAAGAATATCCGGCAGTGTCCATTCAAAAAATTACAAAATCAAAAATTATTTTATATCTTTTTTGCTTACGACTTATTACTTACGACTTACGACTCATTCCACAGTTACCGACTTCGCGAGGTTGCGCGGCTGGTCCACGTCGCAGCCGAGCTTCACCGCGATATAATAGGCCAACAACTGCAGGGGGATCGCCACCAAAAGCGGTGTCAGAAGCTCATGCGTTGCCGGGACGTAAATGGTCTGGTGGGCGTGATGGGCGATCGCCTTGTCGCCTTCGGTGGCGATGGCGATGATGTTGCCCCGGCGCGCGCGGATCTCCTGCATGTTGGAAACCATCTTCTCGTAAACGGGCGACTGCGGCGCGACACACACGACCGCCCGGTATTCGTCGATCAGGGCGATGGGCCCGTGCTTCATTTCCCCGGCGGCGTACCCTTCGGCGGGGATATAAGAAATTTCCTTGAGCTTCAGGGCCCCTTCGAGGGCGGACGGGAAATTGACGTTCCTCCCTAAAAACAAAAAACACCCGAAATGCGAGTTGGCCCGGGCGATATCCGCGACCGCGTTCTTATTCTTTAAAATTTTTTCATAAAGCGCGGGGATATTTCTCAATTGCTTGATCAGCAGATGTCTTTCCCGGGGAGATACCGCGTGTTTGAGCGAGGACAATTTCAGGGCGATGAGATACAGCATGCACAACTGCGCCGTGTACGCCTTGGTGGAGGCGACCCCGATCTCGGGGCCGGCGTAGGTGTACAAAACGCCGTCGGATTCCCGCGCCAGCGAAGAACCCAGGACATTACAAATGGAAATGACCTTCGCGCCTTTGGCCTTGGCCTCGCGCGCGGCCGCCAAAGTGTCCGCGGTCTCCCCGGACTGGCTGACCGCCATGACCAGGGTTCTTTTGCCGATGATCGGCTGACGGTAACGGAACTCGCTGGAGACATCCACGCTCACCCGCACGCCGGAGAGCGATTCGATGATATATTTGCCGACGAGACCGGCATGGTAGGCCGTGCCGCAGGCGACGATGACGATTTGATCGATGGCCTTCAACTGCCGGTCATTCAGGCCTAACCCTTCCAGATCAAGCGCCTCGCCCTTGAGGCGTTTCTGGAGCATCTGCCGCAGCACTTCGGGCTGTTCGTGGATCTCCTTGAGCATGAAATGCGCGTAGCCCTGCTTCTGCACCGCGTCGATCTTGAATGTCACGGTATCGACTTTCGGCCTAACCGCTTTGCCGCTGAACGTGGAAATATCAACCTTGTCTTTGCGCAGGACCGCCAACTGGCCGTCTTTGAGGTAAATGATCTTGCGGGTGTGTTCCAGGATGGCGGGCGCGTCGGAGGCGATGAAATTTTCGTTCTTGCCCAGGCCGATGATCAAGGGCGAGCCCACGCGCGCCGCGACCAGCGTGTCCGGGTGGTCCGCCGAGATGATCCCCAGGGCGAAGGCCCCGCGCAACCTTTTGATGGCCTTGCGCACGGCGGAGATTAAATCTCCCCGGTAATTTTCCTCGATCAGATGGGAAACGACCTCGGTGTCCGTTTCGGAAGCGAACCGGTGGCCCTTGCGCCGGAGTTCTTTTTTGAGTTCCTCGAAATTCTCGACAATGCCGTTGTGCACGACAAGGATCTTGCCCGCGCAATCCGCGTGAGGATGCGCGTTGACTTTATTGGGCACGCCGTGGGTGGCCCAACGGGTGTGGGAGATGCCGATGGAACTTGCCGGGACGGGATGTGATTCCAGAAGGGCCTGGAGGTCTTTGATCTTGCCGCGGGTCTTGTACAGGAGCATTTTACCGTCATCGCTGGTGATGACGCCGATACCGCTGGAATCATAACCGCGGTATTCAAGCTTTTTGAGGCCGTCCAAAAGGACCGGCGAGGCCTGCTTTTCTCCGATGTAACCGACGATCCCGCACATAATTTCTCAAAGACAAAAGACTAAAGACCGAAGACTAAAGACCGATAAACTACCAGTCTTTGGTCATCAGTCTTTGGTCTTTGGTCGAATATTAATATACGTGGACGCTTTTTTGTAATGATCTTTTTTGTGGGTGAAATACACTTCCCCGTCGCAAGCGGCCACGAGGCTGGTCCGGCCGATGATGTTGATGCCGGGCTTCCAGCGGTGCCCCTGACGCGTGAGGATCGTGCCCGAGCTGACCTTCTGGCCGCCGGAGACCTTCAGGCCCCGCGTTTCCGTGTAAAACTTGTTTGTTATGCCGCCTTTTCGTGCCATTAGTAAATCTCCCTTCTAAAATCACGTTAGATTATTGGGACATCAGGGAATCAGGAAACTGGATATTGGGCAACAGGGATATTAGATATAAATATCACGAATTTCCTAATACCCAAATTACCTGTTCCCCAATTTCCCAATAGCCAAATTTCCTTACTTTATTTCTTTTCTTTCAAGGCCTTCTCAATCTCCTGGTTCCAGCCCGCCACGTCGCGCGCGTTGGTCTTGCGGCCGTTGATATAAAACGTGGGCGTCCCGCGCACCTGCACCTGGTTGCCCAGGTCGATGTCGTCCTGGATGTATTTCTCCCACTGGGCGTCCTTGCCTTGATAATCTTTCCAGAATTTATCCACGTTGAGACCGATATCCTTGGCCAGCTTCTTGAAGAGTTCTTCGCCCAAGTTTTGGTTATTTTCCAGAAGGGCGTTGGCCATTTCGGCGTATTTGCCCTGCTCCCCGGCGGCCAAAGCGGCCTTGGCGGCGGGTTTCGCCTGCGGATGAAAAGAAAGAGGATAATTTTTGATCATATAATTGGCCTTGCCGGGAGCGGCCTTGATCGCCTCAACCATCGGGGCGTGGAAGCGCGCGCAAAACGGGCACTGGAAATCGGTGAACGCGACAATGGTGACCGGCGCGTTCTTCTGGCCGATGATCGGCGTATGCGTGAGGGGAATCGTGTAAACGGTCGTGAAATCTTCCGGCGGAGGCTGTGGGGCGGCGGCCCCGGCCTGCTGGAGAGCTGTCAACTTGGCCTCCATCGCGGCCACCCGCTGTTCGAGCGTTTGATATTTCTGCATGAATTGCGCGGACGGCCCAATTTCAAAAGAAGGCTGCTGGCCCGCGGTCAAATTCTTCTCCATACGCTGCTGGGCGCCAAGGATATCCGCCTGCTGCTTTAACAACTGACGCAACATCGGATCTTTCGCCTGCTTTGAAACAATCCCGACACTGATCACGACCGCCAGAACTCCCGTAAGGACAAGTGTAAAAATCCGGTTTTCCATCTTATTTCCTCCCGTGTTTTTGTTGAAATTAAACTGCTACAAGGATAGCATGTTTCACACTAAATTTCTATAAGAGATTCCGTAACAAATATTCCCCGGCGTGGCGGACATTAAAGTCCAACGCCGCCGTATTTGGAAACGACCCTTTTAATATACCCCCAGCGGTCGGCGCATCCAAAGACCCCGATGACCAGCGTGTTCCCGCGGTCGTCGAGCGTCCCCACGAAACACGTCCCCGCGGCCCGGGTGTATCCCGTTTTGCCGTAGATCTCTTTTTTCCATCCGGAGAAAAGGATCTTGTTATGACTTTTCAGCACGATCTTGCGTCCATCTTTGGAGTAGATCGTCTTATATTTCCGCTTGATCGCCTCACGAAAAAAAGCGTGTTTCAGGGCTTTTCTGAAAATAAGATACATGTCGTACGCCGTTGTGTATTGACCGCGCCCTTTCGTCGGCAACCCGTTGGAATTGGCAAATTTGGTATTGCGCGCGCCCAACTGTTTGGCGCGTTTGTTCATCAAGGCCACAAATTTTTCCTCGGAGCCAGCCACGGCCTCGGCCAGGACAACACTGGCGTCGTTGGCAGACTTCACGAGGATGGCGTAAAGAAGGTCACGGACCCGGTATTGTTCTCCTGGCTTTAAATCGAGTTTCGTCGGCTGCACATAGGTCGCCGCCAATCCGACGGTCACATACTGGTCCAGCGGCAACCGCTCTAAAACGATGAGGGCCGTCACGACCTTGACGGTGCTCGCCGGCAGGACCTTTCTGTCCACGTCTTTGCCGAAAAGCCTTTTGCCTTTGGTGCTGTTGGAGAGGATCGCGCTCTTGCAGGTCATGGCGGGTTTCGCCTTCGCCTTTTTGGCATCAGCCGGACAAGGACGTAAGGCCGATACCGCGAAAACGAAAAGCAGGACCAACGCCGTCTTTTGGAATAATTTCATCCCTGTTTCTTTCCGGCTTCGTAAACCAGCTCGATCGCGCGCGCGACGGCCGGGGTTGGCAGGACATTCTGCCCGTCGGATTTGCACACGCGCCATATTTTCCCTTTTTTCATCACCGTGATCCAGACATGCTGGGTCAGCTCTTCCTCGGCCGCGACCACATGGACCATCGCTTTTTGCCTGGCGGGGTCAAAGAGCATCTCCTTGAAAATGACCGAAATGGCCCCGGCCTGATTTTCGAAACAAAATCGTTGGGGGTCGAATTCTTTCAATTGATAGGCCTGCAACGGCGCATCCTCCTTGACGGGCACCGCGATGGATTCCGTCCTGGTCAAGTCAAGTTCATAAAATTCTTTTTGGCCTTCTTTTTGCCACTTGCGCTCGAACTTGGTATCGTAGCGCGCCTCAATAGTCCCGGCGGCGACCTCAAAACCGCTGCCCTCCATCTCTCCCCAAATCCATTCCCGGTAAGGCAAAAAATCGGTGACGATCTTGACCCGCCCTCTTTGCTTTAAACGGCTGTTAACAAGCTTCAGAAACGCGTTGGAAAAAAGGCGGTGCTTGATATGCCCTTTTTTCGGCCAGGGACACGGGAAGAGACAATGCACATGATCAATGCTCCGGGGAAGGAACAGCCGTTCAAAAGCCACGCGCGCGTCGATTTTTAGCAGACGAATATTTCTCAACCTGCCCTGTCGACGTTCCGCCGTGATCCCCGTCAACGTTTTGCAGATCCTCTCCCAATTCAATTCAATACCGACGTAATCGCGACGGGGATGCGCCAAGGCGCTGCGGATGAGGAACTCACCGAGGCCGGAACCGATCTCCACTTCAAGGGGGGCGCGACGGCCGAACTGTTCATGCCACAGGACAGGCCGCTGGATCCTGTGATAGGGGATAATCGGGCTAAACAAGAGTGGATATCTTTACTTCGTGGTTGCCTGGTTCTTGAGTTTATTTAAGAAATCCCAGCCTTTGCCGATCAGGATATCATTTTCAAAGACCAAAGGCGTCAGTTCGTCGCTGGAGATGATCCCGTCCGCCCTCTGGATATGCGAAAAATAATAGAACACGTCGCAAGTCTTGTCCGCGGTCCGCAAGAATTCTTTGTGATAAGGATTATTCACCGTTACCGGGTGATAGGCGTTCGAAGCGACCCCCGGACGCTCGTAGCCGATGACCGTCTTTTCTCCCATCGCCGCGGCCACCTCGCGGGACGTCATCCCGACGCGCGCGCTGTTGACGCGCGTCAGACGGGGATCCTGGGCCGCGCCAGCCCCTTTACCGCCGAGAACGGGTGGTTCGGAAAGCGTCTGGAACGCGCATCCAGCAACGAAAAAACAACACAAAATAAAAATATTCTTATTCATCTTTATGTCCTTTTCCATCCCGACTTGAAACGAGGTTATTGTATCCTAAAATAAAACGTGAAACAAGCCAAAAGGTGAATTTCCCTGGGAATTTCTCCAAGAATTTTCTTTCCAATTACCCCGACTCTGATATGATGAATCCTATGTTCGAACAAATCGTCTTGGGAACAATCCAGGGGATCGCCGAATGGCTTCCGGTGAGCTCCACCAGCCTTTTGATCCTGGCCATGCAGAATCTCTTTGGCCATCAGGACGGCTTCCAGGCCATGACCCAACACACCATGTTCCTGCACATCGGCACTTTTATGGCGGCAACGATCTATTTCCGCAAAGACGTCGCCCATCTGGTCCTGGCGCTGTTTCGGTACCGCTCACAGCCCAGGGAGACCCGGAACCTCGCCGTTTTTCTCATCGTCGCGACAATTTTTAGCGGCGCTGTCGGGCTTATTCTGCGTCAACTAATCACGCAATGGAGCGGCCAGTTTTCCTCGACGGCAAAACCGATCACGCTGGTCATCGGTATTTTCCTTTTGATAACGGCCTGGGGACAGTTGAAGATCAAGGATCTTAAGGGGCACAAAACGCTCAAAGATTTGAGCGTCAAAGACGGGACCATTCTGGGGATCGCCCAGGGATGCGCGGCCATCCCCGGGCTCTCGCGTTCGGGGTTGACCGTCGCCACACTTCTTTTGCGAAATTTCGACCGGGCCCACGCCCTGAAGGTCAGTTTTCTGATGAGCCTGCCGGTCGTGCTGGGGGCGAATATCCTGTTAAATCTGCGCGCCGCGGCCTGGACGCCGCTGGCGCTTGTCGGGGTCCTTACCTCATTCGCCGTCGGACTGACCAGCATCCACATCCTCCTGCGCCTGGCCGAAAAGATCAACTTCGGCTATTTCGTCCTTGTCTTCGCGATCCTGACAATACTTTCCGTATTTATTTAACGTATCTCGTATCTCGTATCTCGTATTTCGTATCTCGTTAGAAATCTTTGCGAGATACGAGACACGAACGACGAGATACGAATTGCTTATTTCAATTTTTCTTGTATCTGATACAAAATCCCCTGCGCCGTTTCGGGCTTGGGGATCAAAAGCTTGCGCGCCGCGGTGACGACCTGCGTTTTGCCTTGTTCCCCTTTGGTCAACTTCACGGTCACACTCTGCCCGCTGACGTCGGCTTTGATCACGCCGTCGGTCCTGCTCGCGGCGGTGATCGTCCCGGTCTTCCCAAGGATATCCAGGGCCGTTTGGTAGACCCGGTCTAAAGGAACGCCGAATTCCGCCTGGGCGCTGTCTTTGCCCAGCAGCGTCCCCGCGATACCGGCGGGCAAAAATCCGGCGCCCAGGATCGTCGCGACCCCGTAAATTTTTGCCCCCTTGATGGCCGTGGGCTTCATTGCCTCCACCATGATCAGGGCGGCGAGCTGCTGCGCGCTCTGGATATCTTTATAGGTCTTGTCCTTCAAATTCACGTCAAAGACCTGAACGAGCGGCTCTTTCCCCCGCGTGTAATCCTTAAAGACGACCCTGTTGACGTTCAGACGCAACACATCAATTTTAAGAGAAAGCGGCTCCGACGGCTTTTCCGGCTTGGCGGCCGGCGCGGCTTCCTTTTTTTCGGCGACTTTGAGGGCATCGACGTTCAAACCCCCGTCCGGGTTCTTGACGACGACCATCTCGTTCAAGTCCAGAATGACAAGCGGGAAATGCAATTTCCCGGCCAGCAACGCCGGCAGATCATAGTCCACGCCGACCTGTGCGACATCCAGCATGTTTCCTTGGGGAAACCCTTTGGGATTTTCAATCTTAAAGGCCCTGACGCGCACGGATTGGCGCAGGATCCCGAAAGAAAAACCTCCCACCCGCACATCCGTACCCAAAAGTTTCGAGGCAACAGCCTCAACGGTAGCCTTGATCGCGATATCCTTAACGATACCCAGGACGGCAAAAACGATAAAAATAATGACCACAATTTTTACGGCCTTGCTGTTCTTCCAGTCCATGCCCATGGCTGCCACCTCCTAAGGTTTTCTTTTACCCATGCGGATGATAAGATTGTCCCCCTGGACCTCGGTCTCGACGGATCCGCTGTCGGCGTCCTCCGGCAGGGGGATCGTGCGCAAAAACGAATGGAACTGCCGGGAACGAAAAGCGCCCTGCGGCGAGGTTTGTTCTTCCATCCCGGACCCCTCCCCGGAGATCGTCAGAGAACGGTCATTGACTTCGATATCGATCTTATCCTTATCCAGCCCGGTCACGTTCAACTTGATCTCATAGCCCTGCGGCGTTTCCTTGACGTCCAGGCCGCTGTCATAAAATATATCCGTATTGAACATGCCCCATTGGTCCCGCGGATCCCGGCGGCCGAAAGCGCCGCTGAACATCTGGTCCATTTCCCTGCGTATGCGCTCCATCTCGTCTGAAGGGTCCCACCGCTTGTCTTCGTTCAACCCCGTTTGGGGCGCCGGGGCAAAGGGCTGGACCGGCCGGCGCTGTTTGAGGACAAAGGGCTTATTATGCGCGTGCGCTTCCATGGCCTGTTTGATCTTTTTGACGGGGACCGCGAAGCCGATACTCTGGGAATTCTGGACAACGGCCACGTTGATGCCGACCAATTCGCCGTTTAAATTAAGCAAGGCCCCGCCGCTGTTGCCGGGGTTGATGGGGGCGTCGATCTGAATAAGCTCATCAGACACTTTCTGCCCCTCGGAGGAATAGATCTCCCGCCCTTTGCCGCTGATGATCCCGACGGTCACCGAATTTTCCAGCCCCAAAGGATTCCCGATCGCTACGACCGTTTCGCCGATAATAATGTCATCGTCCGCGCCCAACCGGACTTGCGGCAACGGCTTTGGGGCGTCGACCCTGACCAGGGCCAGATCGTCCTGGATATTTTCATAGACGACTTTGCCGGGGACTTTCGTGCCATCGTTGAAGATAACGAAAATATTGCTGGCCATATGAACGACGTGGGCGTTGGTCACGACCAAACCGTCTTTATCCACGATGATGCCGGAGCCGACACTTTGCAATTTTAAAGCGCGGGTGCGCGTCTGGAAGCCGAAGAATTGGTCGAACAAATAATCGAATTCACCGCCATACTGGCCCCAGACCGGTCTCTCGCGCAAGAGGACAATCTGTTCGGTGCTGATGTTAACGACCGCGGCGGCGTTTTGCCGGACCACCCGCACGACGGGCGTCTCGCGGGGGTTATTGGAATTCGCGTTTTGTACAATGGCGACGGAAAAAATAGCGGCAAGCAAAGCGGGCAGGATGCCAAGTCTGGTATTCATGGTCATGCCTCTTAACGTCGCCCCCTGCTGATTTACGCACTTTCAGAAAACAAAAGTGCGTAAATCAACGCGCAGGGGGCTAAAATTTTGTTTTATCTAAAACAAAATTTTAGCCCCAACCGGATTTTCCCGACGCGCCACTTCGTGTCGGTCGGGACTCCGACCGAGTCCGCCTTTGGCGGACGAGCGTCGGAGGAACCGGTAGCGTGCAATACTAGCCCCAAGGGGATTCGAACCCCTGTTCCTTGGCTGAGAACCAAGTGTCCTGGACCTGGCTAGACGATGGGGCCAAATTTTTTGAAAAAAAATTTGGCTTCGAGGTTTTGACAAAAACCGGGAAGCCCTGCAGATGAAGAGATCCTTCGCCCTATGGGCTTCCGGATAACCCCCCGGGTAAGGAAATCCAGAAAACTCCCCGAGGGGTCATTTATTCGATTTACTATTTAACAACAGAATGGTTATATAGTATACTTTTTACGACACAAAAAATCTGTGTGTCAATATACCATATTGTGTGAGGCGGTCAATCATTTTCCTAAAGACCGCATGAAAGGGATATCAGAAGTGTCCACACAGATCGGCATCGGGTTCAGCCGTCATCTTGACAGCCAGCAGGCCGCGCGCGAAGCGGCCATGCAGGCCAAAACGGGCTTACGCGGCGCCGATGCCGCCTGCGCGATGCTTTTATGCACAGGCCATTACGACCCTCATAAAATCGTCCCTGTTGTCAATGAAACACTGCGCGACCCCAGGATGGTCGGTTGTTCTACGGCGGGGATCATCCTCTCCGGTTCCATAGAAACGCGCGGGGTGGCTGTTCTGGCGATCGCCTCCGATGAAATGAAATTCGGCGACGGCTTCGTCGAGCACATCGACACCATGAGCCCCCCCGACGTCGGAACGGAACTCGCGAAGCGCTGCCTCAACGATTTCGGCGCGCATGGCCGCCAGGTCTTTGTCTTTTTTGTCGACAGCCGTTTAAAAAATATCTCGCCGCTCCTTAAAAGTGTCCAAGGGACACTGGGGGACATCTTTCCCGTGGTGGGCGCGGGAAGCTGCAACCATCTCCAGGACAAGGACGCTTTCAAAATTTACCGCGACCGGGTGCTGACCAACGCCGTCAGCGGGGTGATCATGGGCGGACACATGACCGTCGGGGTGGGAAGCCGGCACGGCTGGCGGCCGTTGGGAAAACCGCGCACCATTACCGGCGCGGCCGGCAACATCATCGGGTCCATCGACGGCAAGCCCGCCTACAACATTTATGAACAATATTTTGAAGAAGAAGCCGCGCAATTGCGCGGCCGCCGCTCCGGACAGATGGCCATCCTTTATCCGCTGGGCATCTATATCGAAGAAAGCCGGAATTATCTGCTGCGGAATGCCGTTGACATCCGTTCCGATGGGAGTATTGTATGCCAGGGAGACATCCCGCAAGGGACGCGGGTCCACCTGATGATCGGCAACAAGGAATCCTGCAAGCAGGCCGCCCGCGGCGCCGCGGAAGAGGCCCGCCAGAACCTGCTGGGCAAGGACCCGAAGCTTATTATCGTCCTGGAATCGATGTCCCGCCTGAAACTTCTGGGCAGGATGGCGTTCCAGGAGATCGTCAAGATCAAGGAAGTTTTCGGCTCACGGATCCCCGTCATCGGCATGTACACCAACGGGGAAGTTTCTCCCATGCAGTCGACGGAGAGGTTCAAAAGGCCTCACCTGCAGAACGAAAGTATCACTATATTGGCCATCGGTTAAGGATAAAAAACAGATATGACGACTTTTCCCCTATTGCTCGCTGTCGGTGTTTTTACAATCATCCTGGGGACTGTTCTTATCCTGCTTTTGGTAAGCAAGACCGAGCAGTTAAGCCGGCTTCAGACCTCCTTGCGGGAAATGACGAAATCGTTCAACGACCTCGATGAACAGGCCAAACTGATCGTGCGCACCGACCTGGAATTGAACAAGGCCCAGGAAGAGCTCGACAAGCGTCTTAACGGGCTGGACGCCCTGCAAAAAACCTCGCGGCTGATCAGCACCACCCTGGATGAAGAAGAAATCTTCAAGCGCCTCGACCAGTCCCTGATCGTTGACTTGGGCTTTGAAAAAAATCTCATCTGCGTTTACGACAAGGACCAGGCCTTGCAGTGCCGTTTGAACGTCGGGTTTTCCCCGGAAGATGTCCAATTCGTCGTCACCAGCCTGGAAAAAGAAAGGAGCCTGACTCAAGCCCTCAAGGAAGGACACGCCTTTACATCGGCGGCCTCTTCCAAACAGGCCAAGGAATCCATCATCCGGATCTTCGACGTGGAACATTTTGTCCTGACCCCCATCCTGACCCAAAACAACATCTCCGGGATCCTTTTTGTCGGAAACCGTTCCAACGCCTCCGCGATCACGGAAGGTGACGAGGAACTCGTTTCGGTTTTGGCCAACCAGATCGGCCAGGCGCTTGAGAACGCGCGGCTCTTCGAACAGGCCTACGTCGCCAGCCAGGTGCTGGAATCCAAAGTGCAGGAACGCACCAAACAGCTGGCCCTGGCGCTGGAGGAGGTCAAAGAGATCAACAAAATGAAATCCGAATTTATCTCCGCGGTCTCCCACGAGCTGCGCACGCCGCTGACCTCCATCAAAGGGTACGCCTCATTGCTCATCACGGGCAAACTGGGCGCCGTCCCCGAAACGGTCAAAGAGCGTCTGGAAAAGATCAACGCGCACTCGGACAACCTGGTGAAGATGATCAACAACCTGCTGGACATCGCGCGTATCGAATCCGGCCGGGTGGAAATGAAAATGGAAAAATGCGATATCGCCGCGATCATCGAGACCGCGCATGACCTGCTGACGCCGCAGATGAGGGAAAAAAATCTTCAATGGAAAACCGACATCAGCGAAGGTATCCCGGCATTGGTCCTGGACAAACACCAGGTGGAAAGGATATTCATCAACCTCGTCGGCAACGCCATCAAATTCACGCCGGAAAACGGGACGATCACCGTCCGGGTCCGCCACGATCCCCGCGCGGCCGCCATCGAGGTCTCGGACACCGGCATCGGCGTCTCCAAGGCGGACCTTAACAAACTCTTCGATGAATTCTACCGGGTGGATAACGAGATCAACCAAAGCGTCAAAGGGACCGGGCTGGGGCTGTCGCTGGTCAAAAAGATCGTCGATGTCCATAAGGGGAAGATCTGGGTGACCAGCGAATTAACCCGCGGGACGACGTTTCACTTCACGCTTCCTTTTGACCCCGCGGCGCCGGTAACGGGATAAAAGAGGCACCTGCCATGCGCAAAATGAGAGTTTTAACGGTTGACGACGACCCCGACATCCTGGACGTCCTCAATTTGACGCTTTCCGGGCACTACCAGGTCTTTCAGGCCAATGACGGGAAAGCCGGACTGGAACTCGTCCTGCAGAAAATGCCGGACCTTGTGATCTGCGACTACATGATGCCGGTGATGAACGGCCGGGAGCTCTGCAAGACGCTCAAAAAAGACATCCTGCTGCGGCACATCCCGGTCATTATGCTGACCGGCAAAGGCGAGGTGCAGGACCGCATCAGCGGCATTGAGGCCGGCGCCGACGATTACATGATCAAACCCTTCGACCCGGACGAGCTTCTGGTGCGGATTAAAAGTATCCTGAAACGCACCGTCACCTCCCTGGACGCCAACCCCCTCTCACATCTGCCCGGCAATACCTCCATCATGGAAGAGCTGCAGGCCTGCATCGATTCAAAGAAAATATTCGCCGTCGGGTACGCCGATCTGGATAAATTCAAGGCCTATAACGACAAATACGGCTTCGAGAAAGGCGACGAGGTCATCAAGGAACTCGCGCGGATACTGATCAAGGTGGTGCGCGAAGAGGGCGGGGCGAACAGCTTTATCGGCCATATCGGCGGAGACGACCTGGTCTTTATCGTCGACGACGCGGTGGCGGATAAAGCCTGCGCAGGGATCATCAAAGAATTCGATACAAAAGTGCCTTCTTTTTATCCGCCGGAAGACCACAGGCAGGGATACATCGTGGCCAAAGACCGCCAGGGCCACGAACAGAAATTCGGGTTGCTGGCCATTTCGATCGGGGTTGTGAGCAACGTCAACCAGCCCATCACCCACGTGGCGCAGATCAGCGAGATCGGCGCGGAGCTGAAAAAATACGCCAAAAGTTTCGAGAAGAGTATTTACGTGCGGGACAAAAGAACCCCCAGACACATACCGTAACCTTAATTATTTTTTGGCCCCGGCTTGATTTTCCTTAATATTCTGCCGACATCCTGCTCTAATCTCTCAATAAATTTTTCTTCTCCCAAGGGTCTTCCGGTCAATATATGCTCGCGAAAAATACGGACGCGATCTTGATCATCTGTTTCCGCCAAATAGCGCCGCCAATCTCTTATCTCCTGCATCAAATAAAACGGATCAAGGAGAGAACCCTTGTTCCCTGATATATGCGACCCTGCGCTGGAAAACAAATAATCCTCCGGCCTTTTAACGATGCCCGCGCGTACCGGGTTACGCTCCACATACCGCACGCAATAATATAAATAACTTGCATCCAGCGGAAAACTGCTAAATCTCCCCTGCCACAAATAACCTTTCCATCCTTCCCGGAAGTTTACCATTCTTGTATACAGCCGATGCGTCTCTCCTATCGCCCTGGTAAGGCTTCCTGCTTTTTCAGGCAAAACCACCAAATGGATATGGTTCTTCATCAGGCAATATGCCCACACCTTCAAACCAAACAGATCTGATTGCAATTTCAATATTTTTAAGTATTCGTGCTTATCCCTGTCGCTAAAAAATACGTTCTGCCTTCGATTGCCCCGTTGAATAACATGATGCGGGTGTCCAACCGCCTCTACTCTGGCCATTTTCGCCATAAAAAATCCCCCTTTCGATTTTTAGGATAAATCGGTCGGGGGATGTTGACCTCTTTTAGATTATCGTATTATATTATTGTTTCTCTATTTGTCAACCTGCTTAATTCGGGTTACGGTATGTGTCTGGGGATTGATTGATAGGGTACAATCATGGGCAAGGAACAGTTATACTTTGCCGATAAACATAGCAGTTGCTGCTAGCAGAACAATCACATCCGCCGGGAGAAGCCCCGCTTCCAGGAAAGGCACCTGAAAGCGTAAAGATGTCTGTACACATTGTTGATGGACATATAGAGAAACATGAATTCGAGAATTGAAAATTCGGGTCCCCATTACAGGTATCAACACTCCCGGGTGGCCAGACGTCAGAAAATGGGTGACACCCTATAAAGACAATAGACCCATAAACACAACAGGCACCAACAGTACAGCTCGTATTCGTATAGGTCCCGCCTAAGTTGCCGTCATTGCAGGTCCTCACCTCCGATTGGCACGAATCCCCGCAGAGAACGTTGCTGTCCCGGTAATACGTCCGGCTGGCGTTGTGGGCGAGGAAGCCTCCGGGCGCTGTTGGGCAATCCAAACACCCCGTCTCAGTACAGCTCAAATTCGTATAACTGCCGCTCAAAAAGCCATTATTACAGGTCCTGGTCTGGGCAATCGAAGCACAGTTGCTCCCGCAAGGAACACTGCTGGCTGAATAATACGTCCGGCTTGCGCCGTGGGCGAGGGCGCCTCCTGGGGCCGAAGGGCAATTGCTGCACGAGGGACTACAGCTCGTATTCGTATAACTCCCGCTCAATGTCCCGTCGTTACAGGTCCGTGACTCCGACACACACGAATCCCCACACGGGACACTGCTGGTTAAATAGTAGGTCCGGCTGAAGCCGTGGGCGAGGGGGCC
>Ga0209211_10006051_pt1 | contig 17752 bp, 17 predicted proteins | sample RifGroA2_FD_183992 | JGI IMG/M metagenome (GOLD analysis project Ga0209211, IMG submission 183992) | Groundwater microbial communities from Rifle, Colorado, USA - Groundwater A2 (SPAdes) (version 2) | ecosystem: Environmental > Aquatic > Deep subsurface > Groundwater | place: Rifle, Colorado... | reverse complement strand
AAGGCGCGCTCCGAGCCGGAGGAGAAGTCCGTGGGGACCAGGATCCGGGCGATCCCGGCGTCTGTCGTCATGGCCGCGCCCTCCTCGGGCTCACCCCGGTGCGGCAAGCTCCCTGCCCCCACGGACGTGCATGAACCCTGCCGAGGTCCGCGGGGCCCGCGGCGGCGGCGCGCGTCGCGGAAGTGCCCGCCACGGCGTGCGGCCTCGCCGGGCGCGCGCGGACCGGCGCTCGCGCCCGGGGGAAGGCTCCCGCGGGGGCGGGGCAGCCACGCCACACGGCCGCGCCGGCGCGCAGCCCCGGTCTGCAAGGGCTCTGCGTGCTCGCCCGGGGCAAGGCTCCCCGCGATCACGCCTCGGGGGAGCTCCCGGCTGGGGCGAGCCGCCGGGCGGCCTGCTGTCCGCCGTGAGCTTCCTCGGCCACGACTTCATCCTCGCGAGCCTCGCACGCGAGACCCTGGAGCGAGCCCGCGCCGACGCCGCGCGGCACCGGCTGGGGCGCGAGGCGCGGCGGGCCAACCGCCGCGAGTCGCACGCCATCCCCCGGATCGCCGCCGGCAGGAGGATCACCGGCGTCGTCGCGCTCGTGATCCAGGAGCTCACTCGTGCGACGCGTCGAACGGGCCCGAGATGCGGACGACCTCGTTGACCGGCCACGCCCCGCGGCGGATCGTGACGACGAGGAGATCCCCCGCGATCCCCGCCTGGCGGGTGGCGGGCGTGACCGGCACGAAGCCGAGGCTCCGCGGCGCGTCGCCGTCGGTGAACCGCGCGAACTCGACCGCGCGGCCCGCCTCGTCCACGACGAGGATCCGCTCGCCGTGGCGGTCGGCCACGTAGAGCCGTCCGCCCGGGCCGAGCCCGATGCCCGCGGGCATCGGGCCCCGCAGCACGAGGCGCGCCTCGCCGTCCGGGCCCACGCGCCAGATCTCCCCCTCGCCGCGCTGCCACGGCGCCTCCGCGCCCCCGTCGCCGCCGATCCACAGGCGGTCGGCGTCGTCCATCGCGAGCACGCGCGGCCGGCTCACGCTCGCCCAGCGCGTGTCGAGCACGCGTCCCGCGGCGTCGAACCGGACGACGACGCCGCGCTCGCGATCGGCGACGTACACGCGGCCGCTGCGATCGACGGCGACGCCCTCGGGCTGCACGAGGAGCGGCGCCGCGCCCCGGGGCGGCGTGCCGCCCGCGAACAGCTCGGCGCGCCCGTCGAGCAGACGGTAGACGGCGCCGATCCGCCGGTCGCGCTCGAACGTCGTGACGAAGATCTCGCGGCCCGCGCGCCCGGCGGAGACCTGCGGGTTCCAGAGCGGCGGCCCCCAGGCGTAGCGCGCCTCGTCGCCGGGCGCGAGGCGCGCGCCGCCCGCGGCGATCCGGTAGAGGCGGAGCAGATCGACCTCGTCGCCGAGGTAGCGGCGCCCCGTGCGCGCCAGGAGGAGCGCGCCCGCGTGGTCCACGGCGAGCGTCGACGTGGACGGCAGCCCGCGCGCCGCGCGCGTGGAGGCCACGTCGAAGCCCTGGCCGGTGACGTAGACCGCCGCGCTGAACCCGGGGAGCACCCTGAGCTCGGCGCCGGCCGGAGAGGCCAGGAGGACCAGGGCGACCGCGAGGACCGCGCACGTTCCCACCGCGGGCCGTCCCCTCACCCGCCCGTGACGGCGGCCAGGACCTCGCCGAGCTCCTCGAGCGTCGCCGGGTCCAGGCCGGCAGCGGGCGGGCGCACGCACGCCGTCCGGAGCCAGCCGCGCAACCTCAAGACTTCCTTGCGGATCGCGAGCGAGGTGCCGGGCACGGCGCCCGGCTGGCTCTCGTAGCGGATCAGCGGCAGCCACCGGTAGAAGCGCGCCCGCGCCTCGTCGCGCCGCCCCGCGACGAAGTCGTCGCGGATCGCGCGGAGCGCCTCCGGGTACGGGAACCCCGTCATCGCGCCGTCGGCCCCGCGCGCGAGCTCCTCGTAGAAGTACACGCCCCCGAGCCCGCCGAAGATCGCCACGCGCCGCCCGGGGAGCGCGCGCAGCCGCGAGATCTTCGGCAGCGTCGGCGCCTCCTCGAGCTTGAGCGCCTCCACGGCCGGGATCTCGTCCGCGAGCCGCGCGAGGAACGGCGCCGGCATCGTCACCTGGGTCGTCACCGGCTCGTCCTGGACGACGAGCGGCAGCCCGACGGCGGCGGCGACCGCGCGATAGTGCTCCGCGACCGCGTCGAGGTTCCGGACGCCGCCGGGCGGCGCCACCATGAGCGCCGCCGCGCCGTGCTCCGCGGCCATCCGCGCGAGCGCGACCGCGAGGTGCGTGCCCGGGGCGGAGACGCCCGCCACGACCGGGACGCGCCCCCGCACCTCCTTGACCACGGCGCTGACGACGGCGCGGCGCTCCTCGTCGGTGAGCCGGTGGGCCTCGCCCGCGATCCCGAGGACGGTGAGCCCGCTGACGCCCGTGCCGAGCACGGACTCCACCAGGTGCGGGAGCCCCTCCACGTCGAGGCTCCCGTCGGCGCGGAACGGCGTCGCCAGGATGTGGAAGATGCCGGACCAGTCGAGCATCGCGGGGGTGCGCCGACTATATCACGCCGTGGACGCGGCCGACCGTGACGAACGCCTGGACGGCGCGCTCGAGGTGCGCGGGCTCGTGCGCGGCGCTGACCTGCACGCGGATCCGCGCCTGTCCCTGGGGCACCACCGGGTAGGCGAAGCCGACGACGTAGATCCCCTCCTCGAGCAGGTCGGCCGCCACCCGCTGGGCCAGGCGCGCCTCGCCGAGCAGGATCGGCACGATCGGGTGCACGCCGGGACGGATGCGGAAGCCGGCGTCGGTCATCGCGCGCCGGAACCACCGCGTGTTGGCCTCGAGCCGCTCGCGCCGGTCCGTGGTCTCCGAGAGCAGCGCGAGGCAGGCGAGCGACGCGGCGACGATCGCGGGCGCGAGCGTGTTGGAGAAGAGATAGGGCCGCGAGCGCTGGCGCAGCAGCTCGACGATCTCGCGGCGGCCGGTCGTGAACCCGCCGCTCGCGCCGCCGAGGGCCTTGCCGAGCGTCGAGGTGACGACGTCCACGCGGGAGGCGACGCCGCAGTGCTCGGGGGTGCCACGGCCCGTCGGGCCGAAGAAGCCGGTCGCGTGGCTGTCGTCCACCATCACGAGCGCGTCGTGCCGCTCGGCGAGCGCGCAGATCTCGGCGAGCGGCGCGACGTCGCCGTCCATCGAGAAGACGCCGTCGGTGGCGACGAGGCGCGTGCGCGCGCCGCGCGTGGCCCGGAGGATCCGCTCCAGCTCGCCCATGTCGCCGTGGGCGTAGCGGTGCCGCTCGGCGCGGCAGAGGCGGACGCCGTCGATGATCGACGCGTGGTTGAGCGCGTCGGAGATCACGGCGTCCTCCTCGCCGAGGAGCGTCTCGAACAGGCCGCCGTTGGCGTCGAAGCACGAGGTGTAGAGGATCGCGTCCTCGGTCCCGAGGAAGCGCGCGATCGCCGCCTCCAGCTCCTTGTGGATCGCCTGCGTGCCGCAGATGAAGCGCACGCTCGAGAGCCCGAACCCCCAGCGCGCGAGCCCGTCCTGTGCGGCGCGGACGAGCCGCGGGTCGTCGGCCAGGCCGAGGTAGTTGTTGGCGCAGAAGTTGAGCACGCTCCGGCCGCCGACCGCCACCGCCGCGCCCTGCGGGCCCTCCAGCACGCGCTCGGCCTTCCAGAGCCCGGCGGCGCGGATCTCGTCGAGCTCGGCCGCGAGCCGCTGCCTCACCGTCCCGTCCATCGCCCTCCCCCTCCGCGGAACGCGCCTGCGTCCGTCCTAGCGCGTCGCGTAGCGCCGCGTCACGTTCGGCAGCAGGTAGTCGTTGAAGGCGCGCTCGAGGTCGTACGCGGGCCGGAAGCCCCACTCGCGGCGCGCCCGCCCGTCGTCCACCTCCTCCGGCCACGTGTCCACGATCGCCTGGCGGCGCGGATCCGGCGCGAACGCGATGCGCGCGGCGGGGAACGCGCGGCGCACCAGCCCCGCCAGCTCGCCCGCGCTCGGGTTGAACGCGGTGACGTTGTACGCGAGGGCCGTCACGGCGTCGTCCGGCGCGGTCATGAGCGCGAGCAGGGCCTCGACGGCGTCGGGCATCGCCAGGAACGGGATCCGCGTGTCCTCGCGCACGAAGCAGGCGTAGGGGCGGCCCTGCGCGGCGGCGTGGATCATCTCGGGCGCGTAGTCGCTCGTGCCCCCGCTCGGCAGCGTGAACGCCGAGATGAGCCCCGGGAAGCGGATCGCGCGGAAGTCGACGCCGCTCGGCTCGCCCTGCGCGGCGAGCTGGCGGTAGTGGCGCGCGAAGTAGCGCCCGAGGTGCTCGCAGTAGAGCTTGTTGCACCCGTACATCGTCACCGGCGTCGTCCACTCGTGCTCGGCGATGGGCCCCGCCGTGCGCTTGGCCGCGAGGTCGGGGAGCCCGTAGACCGCGATCGAGCTGGGGAAGAGGAACGTCACCCGCCGGCCGAGCGAGCGCGCCTCCTCGAGGGCGAGTCGCAGCAGGTTGAGCGTGCCCTGCACGTTGACCTCGTGGGCGGTCTCGGGCACGAACTCCGCGCGCGTGGAGAGCAGCGCCGCCAGGTGGAAGACGATCGCGATCTCGAACTCGCTCTGGAGCCGCTCGAGCAGATGGCGGTCGAGGATGTCGCCCTGCAGGGTCGCGGCGCAGCGCCGCGCCAGCTCGGGCGGGAGCGGGCGCACGTCGAGGGCCAGCACCTCGAAGCCCCCGGCGTCGGCCAGGCGGTGGATCAGGCTGTGCCCCATCTCGCCGCTCGCGCCGGTCACGAGCACGACGGGCTTGCGCGCCATCGCCCTGCTCCTCCCTGATGTTCCGTCCACGGAATCATGTCAACGGTCGCGGCACGACGGGCCGCCAGGCGCACGCGCCCGTCGGCCCGGACTCCACGGGCGACGGGCTGACATGACTTCGAGAACGGCACACTGGTCCTAGCGGACCACGTCCATGATACCCGGCGCGGCCCGCGCCGAGCGCGAGGTGGCGCGGCGCAGGAGCGTGCGCCACAGCGTGGCCGGGTCGGCCTCGAAGATCGTCGCCCGGTCGGCGTCGAGCACGTGCCAGCCGCCGTGGTGGATCTCGGCCTCGAGCTGGCCGGGCGCCCAGCCCGCGTAGCCGGCGAACACCCGGAGCGCGGGCGGCGGAGGGCCGGCGAGCAGGCGCTCGAGCAGCGCGGGATCCAGGCTCAGGTAGATGTCCTCGAGCACGGGGAGCGCCTCGGGCGGCCGGACGGCCGAGCGGAAGACGAACACCGGCGTCGTCCCCGCGACGGGACCGCCCTGGAAGAGGACGTCCCGCCGCCCCCGGAGTGCTCCGTGGGACGGGAACGCCTCGGCGAGCGTCCGTCCGGTCGAACGGTTGAGGATCACCCCGACGGCGCCGCCGCGGGCGTGGCGCGTGACCAGCACGACGGTCTCGGCGAAGTTCGGATCCGTCAGCTCGGGCCGGGCCACGAGGAGCACGCCGTTCGGGCGCTCCCGCGCGGCGGGGGCGCCGGGAACGCCGAGCGCGAGTACGGTGAGGAGCAACGCGCCGATCACCGGCGACCGCCGTGGCTCCGAGGGCGTGGAGGAACCGAGCACACGCGATCCCCTCAAGGGGTGTTGGGGGGAGCGGCGGGCGCTCACCCCGACGTCGACTTCAGTCGTCGTCCCAGGAGCGCGAGCGCTGCAGCGCGCGGCGCCGCTTCTTCCGCGCCTGCGCCTGCTTCCGCTTGCGCTTGACGGACGGCTTCTCGTAGAAGGCGCGGCGCTTCATCTCCTGGAAGGTGCCGTCCTTCTGCATCTGCTTCTTCAGCGTCTTCAGGGCGGCCTCGATCTGGTTGTCGAACACCTCGACCTTCAGCACGCGCACGGCCCCCCCGGCGTCATCGGCGTCTCAGGTGCGAGGTTGTGCGGTACGTGGGCTGGGCCATCGAGCGGTCCACGACGTTCATCTGCACGAGGCGCTTCGTCCCCGAGGCCACGGCCGCCGAGATCGTCGGGAAGCGATCGTGCGACTCCTCGATGACCTCTCCCGCGTAGTTGACGATCCGCCAGCGCCACTCGGGGCACGACGGGGTCGAGAACGCCGTCACTTGCACGCAGCCCTCCTCTCACAGTCGTGACCGCGGCGCCGGCCGCCTCGGCCGTCGCCATCTCGACGCCGCCCGCCCGCGCGAACCCCCTGCGCAGACGCTCGCTGGACGTGGAAAAGGACAGGCCCCTGCCAGAGACGCGGTCCGATGGAGGGGGTCCAGGCCCCGATAGCATGCCACATTTCGGGGCCGGACGCCGCGGGAAACGGGCCCGGGGCGGCCCGCGCTAGGCGGCGCCTGGCGATTCCCGGGGCTGGCAGGGCAGCTCGAGCGTGAACACGGCGCCGCCGTCCGGGCGGTTCGCGGCTCGGAGCGACCCGCCGAGCCGCTCGACGATGCCGGAGGACACCCAGAGCCCGAGCCCGGTCCCCTCGCCGGGCGGCTTCGTCGTCGTGAACGCGCCGAAGATCCGCGGGAGCACGTCCGCCCGGATGCCGGGCCCCGTGTCGAGGACCTCGACGCGCACCCGCCCATCCGCCTCGGACAGCCGGACGGTGAGGCGGCGCGCGCCCGCGTGGGCGGCCATCGCCTCGTGCGCGTTCTGGACCAGGTTGAGCAGCACCTGCTGGATCTCGCCCTCGTCCGCCAGGACGGGCGGGACGCGCGCGAGCTCGGTCGTCACCTCGACCCGCGAGCGCCCGAGCTCCGGGCCCTTCAGCTCCAGCACCCACGCGATCTGCTCCTCGAGCCGGCACGGCCGGGGCGCCGCCGCCTCGCCGCGCGAGAAGCGCAGGAGGTCCTGCAGCATCCCCGCCGCCCGCGACGTCTCCCTGACGATGACCCGGAGGCGCTCGCGCGCCTTCTCCGGATCGTACGAGCCGACCAGCATCAGCTCCGCCTGCCCGAGGATCATCGCCAGGCGGTTGCGGATCTCGTGCGCCACGCCCGCGGCGAGCTTCCCGACGGTCGAGAGCTTCTCGTACGCCTCGAGCTGGCTCTCGGCGTGCTGGAGGTCCTCGAGCTGGCGCCGGGTCGCCGAGTAGAGCTGCGCGTGCTCGAGGGCCAGGCCGATCTGGTGCGCGCTGGCCTCGAGGAGCGCGACCTCCGACTCCGTGAACCGCGCGCGCGTCCGGCGGCCGAGCGACAGGGTGCCGAGGATCCGCCCGTGGCTCTGGATCGGCACGCAGACGAACGCGCGGATCCCCTCCCGCGCGACCACGGCCCGCGCCGCGGGCAAGAGGTCCGGCGCCTCGGCGGCCTCCGGCAGGCACGCGGTCTGGCCGCTCGCCGCGACCCGCCCGATGACCCCCTGGCCGACCGCGAGCTCGCGGTTGACGTCGCGGAGCGGCGGGCGCAGCCCGCGGTCGCCGCGCAGGTGCAGCGTCCGGCCGTCCGGGGACAGCAGGTGCAGGCTCGCGATCTCGTGGCCGGTCACCTGCGTGAGCGCGTCGAGCGCGACGCGGAGCACCTCGTCGACGTCGAGGCTCGCGCCGATCGCCCGGCTGATCGTGTGCAGGATGCGCAGGTGCGGCTCCACCGACCCTCGCCGGCTCGCCGCCCCGCGCTCGACCAGCTCGGCGAGGCGCTCGATCTGCCAGTCGCTCGCGTTGACGAAGTAGAAGGCGCTCCCGTCGAGGTCGGTGCGGACCACGACCGACGCGATCTCCAGCCGCACGGCGCCGCCCGGGAGTGGGAGCGCGAGCGTCGCCGATTGCCCGGGGCTGAGCCCGGCGCTCGAGCGGACCTTGATGCCGCCGGTGCTGAGATCAACCGACGTCGCGTCCCATTCCGGCCCGTTGCTCTCGTGCACTCGCAACGACAGCGCGACCGGGGCGCGCGGGGCGCCGCGTCGCTCGGTCGGTGGCCGGGCGCCGGGCGGCGTCCGCCCGCTCGGGCCGAAGCACCCGAGCACCTCTTCCAGGCGCTCGAGCGCCACGGGCTTGCCGAGGAAGTCGAACGCCCCGAGCGCGAGGCACTCCTGAGCCTGGCTCTCCGTCACCCGTCCCGAGATCACCACGATCGGCACGCGCAGCTCGCGGACCGTCTGGAGCCTGAGGAAGTCGAACCCGCTCATCCCGGGCAGGTAGATGTCGAGGAGGACGACGTCGGGGGGCTCGGCCAGCAACACGTCGAGCGCGGCCTCGGCCGTGTGCACGATGCGCGGCTCGTGGCCGATCTCCGCGAGGAACTCCTGGAAGATCTCGCAGAGGTTCTCGTCATCCTCGATGACTAGGACGCGCATGGCGGGCCAGCCCTGGTCCTCGGCGGCCCCGAGGGCCGGCACCGCGGCCGGCCCCAGGGTTGCGCCCACGCCCGAGCGAAGTGCTCGTCGAGTCGTTGGGTAAGCAAGCGATGTACCATGGCAGGAGAATCTCCTAACCCGTTGCAGGACAAGACTATTTTGCGCTCGCGCCCCGAAGTGCGGCTGGATGATTCCTCTTCAGCCAACCCGGGACGAACGTACTGGGCTTCCGGAATACGCGTTTGTTAATCGCCGCTTAGGGGCCGTGCGGTCGAACCTGGAAAGCCTCTTGTCACTTGCCGCCGACTACCCTCAGGGGCGGACGACGAAGGCCCCCTTCGCGATCATCCACTTGTGGCCCCACCCGCAGGTGCCGGTCCCGTCCATCCCCGAGTCCACGCAGAGCACGTCGAAGGCCCCGACGCGTCTGGCCGTGAAGGTGACCGACCGGATCGAGGCGTCCTTCTGGCTCACGGCCTCGGCGAGCGTGGCCGGGCCGCCGTTCCTGAAGGGCTGGCCGTTGAGGACCGCGGCGACGTTCGTCGTCACGTACACCGGGTGGGCGGCGATCCCGATGATGTGCTCGACGTTGCCGAGGGCCAGGTCCTCCTGGACCTTCGCCGGGACCCTCGGGTCGCCCGGCGAGAGCCCGCCGACCGCGAGCTTCAGGCTCCGCTTGTTGTACTCGAGGAAGACCTCCCGCGGCAGCGCCTGGGCCGGCACGATGACCAGCGTGACGGTCTCTCCCACCTTCACCTCGATCGCCTGGCGCTCCACGAGCCCGCTGTCGTAGAACGCGTAGCCGTAATGGTAGGGCACCACGTAGAAGACGATTCCCGTCCCGCTCGGCGCCGGGGGCCCGAGCGAGATCTTCCCGAGGAAGGCGAGCCCGGTGATGCCGGTGAGCCCGGCCAGGACCAGCGCCGCCGCGGCGGTCGCCCACGGGAGCGGCCGCGGGCGCGCCGGTGTGGGCGCCGCGGGCCGGAGCCCGGCTAGAGCAGGCCGCTGCCCAGGGTCCACAGGCTCGCCAGCGTCAGGACCAGCGCGAGTCCCGCGATCGGCAGGAACGAGGCGACGCCGCTCGCCCGGTCGGCCGCCGGGCCCGGCGCGGTCCGGCGCAGCGCCTCCAGGCTCCAGAGGAGCCCGCCGAGGAGCAGCGCGACCTGGAGCCCGTACACGGCGAGCGGCCCCAGCAGGTCAGTCGCGCTCGCCCGCTCGGGCATCACGCGGTTCCACGGGAAGTCGAGCAGCAGCGCGCTCGTCACGTTCGAGAGGACACCCCAGGTCCTGAAGGCGTGGTCGAGGAGATCCGCCAGAAGCTTCGAGAGCCCGACCGGGATCAGCGCGTAAGCGTAGCGCGTGAAGAGCGCGCGGGTCGTCACCCGCGCGGAGCCCGACGCCCACCGCGAGAGCAGGCTCGCGGCGTGGAGGAGCCCGAGCGTGGCCCCGAGACCGACCCCGAACACGAGCACGACCGCGGCGAGGCGCGGGGGGTCGTTCGGCGGCACCCCCGCGGGCAGGAGCCGCGCCAGGAGGGAGCGCAATTCGGGGAGAAACGCCAGCGCGAGCAGCGGGACCACCGTCGCCAGCCCCACGATGACGGCGGCGGCGCAGGCGCCGTCCAGGCGCGGCCGCGACATCGCCCAGAGGTCGCGCCCCGGCGCGCGCCAGCGCAGGGCGATGTTGTCGTGGGGGCAGCTCTTCACGCACTCGGTGCAGAGAATGCAGTGGAGGTTGCTCTCCAGGCCTCCGCCGGGAAACTCCCCCATCGGGCAGCCGTAGCGGCGCGCGTTGCCGCGGTAGCAGTCCTTCGTCGGGCAGGCGTTCCGGCAGGGCGCGGGATCGCGGCGCCGCAGCTCGAACACCGAGGTCAGGGCGCAGGTGCCGATGAACGCCGTCAGCGGGCAGAGGTACCGGCAGAACGCCCGCCGCTCGAACACGAGGCTCACCCACGCGGCGCCGAGCGCGAGGACGGCGATGAGCCCCGCCGTCATCCGCGGGCTGTTCGACATCCCGTACCCGTTGTCGAGGAACACGAAGACCACGAACAGCGCGGTCGGCAGCCAGAGGTTGCGCAGGCGTCTCGGCCACGGCAGGCCGAGACCGGCCGTGTAGCGCGACCCCCACCACGGGCTCAGTCGCTGGAGCCACTCGGGGATGGCCCCGATCGGGCAGACGAGGCACCAGGCGCGCCCGACGAGCACGAACGACACGAGCAGGCCGCCCCACCAGACGATCCAGGTGACGACGGTCCCGAAGTTGGCGCTCGGGTGCTCGAGGCCGACGGCGGCGGAGACCAGGACGACGACGACCAGCGCCAGCGTCGGCAGGACGGTCCAGAACTGGAACGAGGGAAGCAGGACGGCGCGGCGGACCGGCCCGAGCCGCGTCAGCTCGCGCCGGTCGAGCCCGGCCCCGGGCGTCGTGCTCATCCGCGGGGCCTGCCCGCGCGGAACGCGACGCCGACCACCACCGCCAGGCCGAGGAGCGAGGCGATCCAGGGCGCCCCGCTCCCGGGCGCCGCGCGGGGCGAGCCCACCACGAGCTTCGCCTTCATGGAGGCGTGGCCGAGGCCGCAGAACACGCTGCACTGGATCGTGTAGACGCCCTCGGGGAGGTTCACGGTGACGGCCGGCGAGCGCGCGACCTGCCCGGCCCGGAGCTGGAGGTTCACGCCGAGGTCGTTGATGGCGAGGCCGTGCTGGATGTCCTCGCTGATCCCCGCGAGGCGGAGCGTCTCCCCGGGCGCCACGCGGACCACCCTCGGGCGGAAGCCCCAGGCCTGGGCCCGGATCGCGACCTCCCGCGTCGTCCCGGGAGTGGGGGCGTCGGCCGGCGAGGCCGTGGCGCCCGGTCCCTCGGCGAGCCAGACGATCCCGAGCGCGAGGAGCAGCACCGCCGCCGCGGTCGGGAGCAGCGCGCGGAGCACGGGCCTCACGCGCGGCTCCCCTCGCCCAGGCCGAGCTCCCGCCAGACCACGCGCTTGAGCGCCGTGAACGCCGGCGCGAGCCTCGTCTCCAGCGTGCGGGGTCTCGGCAGGTCGACCCTGACCTCGGCCCGGACGCGGCCGGGCCTCGGCGAGAACACGACGATGCGGTCGGCGAGCCAGAGCGCCTCCTCCACGTCGTGCGTCACCAGCACCACGGTCCGCCGCCGGTGCGCCCACACGGCGTGGAGCGCCTCCTGCATCCGCGCGCGGGTCTGCGCGTCGAGCGGGCCGAAGGGCTCGTCGAGCAGGAGGAGCGTGGGGTCGGTCGCCAGCACGCGCGCGACCTCCACCATCTTCGACATCCCGGTGGAGAGCTCAGCCGGATACGCCCGCTCGTAGCCCTGGAGCCCGATCAGGCCGAGCAGCTCGCCGACGATCGGCTCCCGCGCCGGCGCCGGGACTCCCTTGGCCAGGAGGCCGAATTCAAGATTCTGGCGGACGGTCATCCACGGGAAGATGGCCTCCTCCTGGAAGACGTACCCGCGCTCGGGGCTCGGCCCGGCGACCGGGCGGCCGTCGCAGAGCGCCGTGCCCCGGGTGGGCGGAAGGAACCCGGCCACGATGCGCACGAAGGTCGTCTTGCCGCAGCCGACCGGCCCCACGATCGCCAGGAACTCGTCGTCGCCCACCTCGACGGTCACCCCGTCGAGGGCGCGCGTCGGCGTGCGCCCCTCGTAGGTGTAGGCGAGGTCCGCGACCTGGAGCCGCGCCCGCCCGCTACCCAACCCGCCGCCTCATCCAGCGGGTCGCCCACCGGTAGGCGACGAGCACCGCCACGTCCGACGCGAGCACCAGCACGCCCGTCGTCGCGATCGCGACCACGATCGTGGGAACCCGCGGGTACGCCCCGGCCAGCGCCAGGAGGTAGCCGAGGCTCGGCATCGCGGGCTTGATCAGCTCGGCGACCACGATCGTGACCCACGCGAGCGCCGTCGCGATGCGCACGCTCGAGACGAGGGAGGGCAGCGCCGCCGGGAGCACGAGCCGGCGGAGCACCAGGACGCGCCCGGCGCCCAGCGAGGCGGCCGCGTCCAGGTAGACGCGCGGGATGCGCCGCGCCCCCTCGAAGGCGCCGTGGAGCGTCACGATCGCGACGGCCGTGGCGATCAGCCCCACGCGGGGCCCCTCGCCGAAGCCGAACCAGAGCACGTAGAGCGGAAGCAGCGCGAAGGCGGGCGTGAAGCGGAAGAAGGCGACCCAGGGCCCGAGGAGGGACTCGAGCCCGGCTGCCCGCCCCATCGCCAGCCCGAGCGGCAGCCCCACCGCCGCCCCGAGCAGGACGCCGGCGAGGACGCGGCCGCTGCTCACGAGGACGCTCGCCTGCAAGATCCCCGCGCGGACGAGGAAGACCGCCTCCTCGGCGAGCGAGGCGTAGCGCGGCGTGAGCTCCACGTCCTCGATGTAATGCGTGGCCATCCAGATGCGGCGGGGAAGCACCCGGCTGCCGATCTCCGACACCACCCCGTAGAGCAGGGCCAGCGCCACGAGCGCGACGAGCGCCCGCCTCACGGGGGCCGACGCGGCGGCCGTTACCACCGCCGCGCCGCCTTGCGCCAGCCCATGAGCCGGTCGCCGAGCACGCGCGCGGCCGCGTCCATCGCGGCGCCCGCGGTGGCCAATCCGACGATGCCCACCATCACCACGGCCGGATCGACGGCGACCTGGAGCCGCGAGGACCAGAGGCCCCCCCCCACGATCAGGTGGCCGAGGCCGTTGTTCGCCATCAGCATCTCGACGCCGACGGTCGTCATCCAGGCGATCAGGAGCGCGTAGCGCAGCCCGGACAGGACCGAGGGCGCGACCGCCGGCACGAGCACCCGCCAGAACAGGAGCCGGCCGCGGGCGCCGAGGGCCCGCGCGGCCTTCACGTAGATGTCCGCCACGTCGCGGGCGCCGTGGTAGGTCGGGATCACGGCCGTCGTGAACACCGCGTAGACGATCGGCACGAGCAGGTGCGCCTCGGCGTGGCCGAGCCAGAGCATCACGTAGGCGATCAGCGCGAGGGGCGGGACGGATCGGAATAGGACGTAGACGGGATGCAGATACTCGGCCGCCGCGCGGTTCCATCCCATCCAGAGCCCCGTCAGGATGCCGAGCAGGCCGCCCACGACCATCCCGACCAGGACTCTCGCCGTGCTGGCCAGCAGCGCCCCCTGGAGCGTGACGCCTTCCTTGATGAGCCCCGACAGGTGGTCGAGGCCGTGATGCGCGTGGAGGCCCGCGCCGGCCACGGCGGCCTGGCCCGTCAGGAGCCCGTGGAAGGCGCCGAGGAGCGCTCCGAGCGTCGGGAGGATCTCGGGCTGTCCGTAGACCTGGGCGGCGAGCCCGTACCCACCGACGAGCGCGGCGACAGAGAGGAGACCGAGCGCCGCGCGTCGCCCCCCGGAGCTCTTCATGCCGAGGAGGACCGGGCAAACGGAGTGCCAGGGTCCGACGAGCCCAAGTGCCCGAGCTTCAAGCGCTCTTCCTGACCCCACGGACCGCCGCGCTCCGCCGACGGGGGCATCGCGGCCCCACCAGGGGCACGGCCGCCTCCCTGGGCCTGGAGAAGGGCGAAGAGCCCGGGCGCGGTCACCGGCAGCTCGGTGACCGCAACGCCGAGCGGCGCCAGGGCGTCCTCCACGGCTCCCGCGATGGCGGCCGGCGGCGAGACGGCCCCGCCTTCTCCGAGGCCCTTGACCCCCAGGGGATTCCGCGGCGAGGGGAACTCCAGGTGAACGGTCTCGATCGGCGGCACCTCGCTCGCCGCGGGCACGTGGTACTCCATGAAGGTCGTCGTGAGCAGGTGTCCCGCGTCGTCGTAGCGGATCTCCTCGTGGAGCCCGCCGCCGATCCCCTGCGCCACGCCGCCGTGGACCTGCCCCTCGACGATCGTCGGGTTCACGACCCGGCCGCAGTCGTGGGCGACGACGTAGCGCAGGAGGCGGACCTGGCCCGTGTCGAGGTCCACCTCCACCACGGCGGCGTGGACGGCGCTCGCGTAGGTCACGGTCGGGACCGAGTGGTAGACCGTGGCTTCGAAGACGGGCTCGGCGGCCCCGGGGCCCGCGAAGGTCGGCAGGCAGCCCTGGATCACGCGCGCGAAGGAGAGCGCGCGGTCCGACGCGCCGCGGACGAAGACCCGGCCGTCGGCGACCTCGAGGTCCGCGGGACTCGCCTCGAGCAGTCGGGCCGCGGCGCCGATCACGCGCTCACGCACGCGGCCCGCGGCCTCGGCGACGGCGTTCCCGGCCAGCACGAGGCTCCGGCTGGCGAACGTCCCGATGCCGAACGCGATGGCCGCCGTGTCCCCGCCTGTGACGCTGACGTCTGCGAGCGCGCAGCCGAGGGCATCGGCGGCGATCTGGGCGAAGACCGTCTCATGCCCCTGGCCCTGCGAGCAGGCCCCGGTCGCCACGACCGCCCGGCCCGTCGGGTCGAGCCGCACCGCGGCGCCCTCGTAGGGCCCGACGCCCGTGCCCTCGACGTAGGCCGAGAGCCCGACGCCCCGCCACACGCCCCGGGCGCGGAGGGCCGGCTGAGCGCGCCGGAACTCCTCGTAGCCCACCGCCCGGAGCGCCGCCTCGAGCGTCGCCGGGAAGTCGGCGCTGTCGTAGACGAGCGGCTGGCCGTCGCGGTAGAGGAGCCCCACGTCGTACGGCAGCTCCTCAGGCCTGACGAAGTTCAGCCGCCTCACCGCGGCGGGATCAAGACCCAGCTCACGGGCCAGAGCGTCGGCGATCCGGTCCATGACGAACACCGCCTCGGGCCGGCCCGCGCCGCGATAGGGCGCGTGGGGCGTCTTGTTGGTGACGACCGAGCGCGCCTCGACCGAGAAGTTCCGGATGCGGAACGGCCCCAGCATGTGGCCGACCGTGTTGTAGGGCTGGACGATCCCCCACGGGTTATAGGCGCCCTGGTCGAGCAGGAAGCGGTCCCGGAGGGCGAGGATCGTCCCCTCGCGCGTGGCGCCGAGCTCGACCTCGTGGAGTTGCTCCCGCGAGTGGGTCGCGCTCTGGAGGTGCTCGTGGCGGGTCTCGATCCACTTCACCGGGCGCCCGAGCGCCGCGGCCAGGATCGGGATCAGGAGATCCTCGGGGTAGATGGAGCACTTGGTGCCGAAGCCGCCCCCCACGTCCGGCGCCACGACGCGGACGCGATGGGCCGGCACGCCGAGGGCCTCGGCCAGCACCCGCTGGAGCCAGTGGGGAACCTGGGTCGAGGCCCACACGCGGAGGCCGCCGCGCGAGTCGGGCTCGGCGAGCACGCCTCTGGGCTCCATCGGCATGCCGGCGTAGCGCTGCATCCTGAGCCGCCGTCTCACGACGACCGGCGCCTCGCGGAGCGCGCGCGCGGCGTCGCCGAGCTCGACCCGGAACGCCACCGCGACATTGTCGCCCCACTCGGGATGGATCAGCGGGGCGTCGGGGGCGAGCCCGCGCTCGGGATCCGTCACGACGGGGAGCGGCTCCCACTCGACCTCGACGAGCTGCCGCGCGTCCTCGGCGGCGTAGCGGTCGGTGGCGAGCACCACCGCGACCGGCTCGCCCACGTAGCGCGCCCGGCCGCGCGCGAGCGGGTACTGGGGCGCGGACCTGAGCTGGAAGCCGACGCGCGACTGGAGCGCCGGCGGCGGCGTCCCGGCGGCGGGCAAGGGCACCATCCGGGCCCGGAGGTCCTCGAAGCCGAAGACGCCGACGACGGCCGGATGGCGCCGGGCCCGCTCGCTCCGGATGGCGGCGATCCGCGCGTGCGCGTGGGGGCTCCTGAGCAGGACGGCGTGGAGGCAGTCGCTCACGCGGAGGTCGTCCACGTACCGCCCGTGCCCGGCGAGCAGCCGGGGATCCTCCACGCGGCGGACCCCGGCCCCGACGTACCTGGCGCCCACGGTCCCCGCGGCGCCGGCTACGCGAAGCCCCGCACGACGTGCCTGGCCATGAGGTCGATCTGGCGCGGGTCGTCCGTCACGGGCCCGAGCACCAGGTACTTGAGGCCGGCGTCCATCAGGTCCTGGATCCGCGCGTTGATCCGGTCGATGGAGCCGACCATGTAGCACTCCTGAAGGTGCTCCCAGGAGCGATGCCGCCCCATCGTCCTGAGGAACGGCGCCTTGGACCGGGCCACCGCCCGCTCGTGGCTGCGCTCCTCCGTGAGATGGATGAAGTTGCAGTGGCCGAAGGTGAGGCGCCCGGGAGCGAGCCCCTGGGTCCGGGCGTGCCCCTGGAGCTGCTGCCAGTCGCGCTTGACCCACTCCTGCGTGCCGGAGCAGCGGGAGAGCCAGTGGCCCGCGCGCACGATCCGGTCCATCACCGTCTTGGCCAGCACCGGCACGTCGTGCTCGTCCGGGTCGGGGACCCGGGAGCCGCCCGACACCCAGATGGGCGGCATCCGGGGCGGGCGTGGGTCGATCGTGACGTCCCGGAACCGGTAGTAGCGCCCCTCGTAGGAGACGTTGGGACGGGTCAGGAGGAGCGTCACCGCCTCGATGATCTCGTCGGTCCGGCGGCCGCGCTCCTCGATCCGCGAGCCCGTCACCTCGAACTCCCGCGCGTACCAGCCGGGGCCGACGCCCCACACGAACCGGTTGTTCGAGATGTGGCAGAGCGTCGAGATCTCCTTGGCCAGCACGACCGGGTGGCGCACGGGCACCACCAGGATGCCGGTCGCGATCCTCACCTTCTCCGTGAGGGCCGCGGCGTAGGCCAGCATGCCCAGCGGCTCGAGCCAGGCGTGACCGTAGAGACCGGGCGCCGACAGCAGGTGGTCGATGACCCAGACGTCGATGCCGTGCTTCTCGCAGCGCTCGATGGACTCGCGGATCCGCCGGATGTTCTCCGGGCCCGGCTTGCGGTCGTTCCAGGCGTAGGTCGGGATCCAGGCGCCGAACTTGAGCTTGGCCATGGCAGTCGCCTCGTGGGGTGTCAGGTGGAGGGCTCGGCCCGCCGGCCGTAGCGGATCTCGAGCGTCGTGCAGCCGCGCGGCACGCGGTAGGGGCCGTGCACCATGCCCGGCGGGCGGCAGGCGTACATGCCGGCGGCGAAGGTCTGGCGCTTGCCGAGGTCGATCAGCTCTCCGTCCAGGATCCAGACCTCCTCCCAGAAGTCGTGGGCGATCGCCTCGCTGGTCTCGACGCCGGCGTCGAAGCGGAGCAGCCGCGTCACGTCCCCGGTCTCGGGGGCGTGGCTCAGGATCTTCTGCCGCACGCCGGGTCCGCCCGCCCCGCCCGTGGCCGAGGCGGCGACGGACTCCCACGGCAGGTGATCGGGCCGGAAGAACTCGAGCTCGGGCTTCGGCATGCCGGTCCTCCCCGGGCTCGCTCAGCCCCGCAGCGTCTTCATCACGTCGGTGTTCGCGAGCGCGCTCCGCGGGTCACCCTGGAAGATGATCTCGCCGCGGTCGATCGCGTAGAGCCGGTCGGCCACCCGCGCGGCGTTCGTGACGTTGGACTCGGCGATCAGGAGGGAGATGCCCATGGCCTTGATCCGCTTGGCCGCCTCGACGAGCCGCGTCACCACCACCG
>Ga0209211_10006050_pt1 | contig 17755 bp, 16 predicted proteins | sample RifGroA2_FD_183992 | JGI IMG/M metagenome (GOLD analysis project Ga0209211, IMG submission 183992) | Groundwater microbial communities from Rifle, Colorado, USA - Groundwater A2 (SPAdes) (version 2) | ecosystem: Environmental > Aquatic > Deep subsurface > Groundwater | place: Rifle, Colorado... | reverse complement strand
GTTCCCTTCCCCCGGCTTCCACCGTGCGCCTTCCCTTTATTACCCTGCCTATACTGAGGCCGAAATCCGACTCCACGACGACGGAATCCCCTTCCTTCACCTCTATTCCGTTAACCTCGAAATCGTATATCTTTCCGCAACTCTTAAATCGTATACCTACAACATCCGGCATCTATACCTCCATTACCCCTTTCATTATCGTTGACACATAATTCCATGTTATGGATTTATTGAGATTAAAATCAAGCAGTCCTTTTAACCGCTGCATTTCCTGATACGCGTCTAAAATATCCTTCGCTTCTCTTCTAACGCCTATTATCGATTGCCTATTGCCTAATATCAAATCGGTCTCTTTTCCGGAAATTCCATAAACAACCATATCTCTTAACAGAACCGATACCGTATCGAGCCATGAATTGATTTCACCCTTATCCGCCCACGCGTCCTTCGACTCACCGCGAATCATGTTATTGAGAGTCCCCGTAAACCGCTCCCGTTCTTTTACGAGATCCATCGACACCGCAAGACCCGGCCTTCCCATCGCTAAATTGAGCACAAAATCCATATCCTTCCCGTCGATATGCTCCGACATCACGCCTTTACAGCCGTCCAAAGGCAGCGGATAAAATTTTATGTTCACGCACCTCGATCTTATAGTGTCGGGCAGCCTGTCCGGATTGGCGGATATGAGTATTATCAAGCTGTCCGGCGGCGGCTCCTCAAGGGTCTTCAAAAAGGCATTTGCGGCATTGATATTCATAACATCGGCGTCGTCGATGATAATAATTTTTTTCCTGCCTTCATAAGGGCTTAAATAAAGAATTTCTTCGATCTTATGCACGGCCTCTATCGGATACTCATACCTGTTCTTATCTTTGCCTGTCTTCTCTTTTAAAGAAAGCGCGTCTTCTACGCTCTCAAGGGTAATGGTCAAGACATCTGGATGGGTTGCCGAGTCTATCTTACGGCATGATACGCATTCATCGCAGCAGTCGAAACCTTTAGGCTGCATACAGTTAATCGCCTTGGCATAATTAATTGCAGCCAGTCTCTTTCCAATGCCTGAATCTCCTGAGAACAACATAGCGGACGGCACTCTGTCTCTCCTGAGAGTGCCTGAAAGTATTCGCAGCGCCCGCTCCTGCCCTATGACATCTTTAAGCGCCATTCTACTATCTCCCAAACCTTTTCTCTTATCTGTTCCGGCTGCATTGACGCATCCACTATTTTTATCCTTCCCGGCTCAGCCTCTAATATCTTTAAATAACCTTCGCGAACTTTTTTATGAAACTCTATATCTTCGAGTTCAAGCCTGTCCACCTTATTGGCTCCCTTGTTCCTCATCAAACCGGTTTCAACGTCGAGATCAAAAAGTATTGTCAAATCCGGCCTTATGCCGCCTGTCGCGATAAGGTCGATTGATCTCAAAAACTCTATATCGATCCCTCTGCCGTAGCCCTGATAGGCGATTGTAGAATCGGTAAACCTGTCTGTAATAACGATCTTTCCATTATTCACAGCCGGCAGGATCTTTTCGTTTAAGTGCTGCGCCCTGTCGGCATTATAAAGAAGAAGCTCCGCAAGATACGACATCTCCGTATGATCCGGTTGAAGCAGTATTTCGCGAATCCTGCTTCCGATAACGGTGCCTCCCGGCTCTTTTGTCAGGACAACATCGTATCCTTCCTTTGAAAGCCTTTCGCTCAAGAGCTTAGCCTGAGTGGTCTTGCCGGTTCCTTCTATACCTTCGAGGGAAATGAATATGCCTTTTCCCATCCTACGACATCGCCTCTTTCAGCCTCATGATCAACTGGAAGACCTTGATCGTCTCCTCTATGCTCCTCGAACCCGTGCCGCACGAAGGGGTAATGATGATGCGCGATCTCACAAGCTCCGACGGCACATGCCGGCACAATTTATCGACATGGTCGCGCATAAGAGATATAAGCCGGCCGTCATCAACGCCCCTTATTGCATCCGATGTCGGCACTATTCCCCACGCGAGATAGCCGCCGCCTTGAAGGAAGTCTTTCAATTCTTCATTATATATGGCAATGGTATCGAAATATTCAAAGGCGTCGAAATTAAGTATCCTGACGCCGCTCTTAATCACCAAGGGCCAGTCCGCCCTTCCGCAGCAATGGATTCCGGGTATGCCGCCGGCATCTTCTATAGCAACGGCTGTATCTTTGAGCAGCCGCAGGACTTCTTCCCCGTCAACCCCTAAATACGAAGAGCTGCCTATCGCGGAGAGAATCGGTTCGTCTATGAAAATAATCACGTTCTCCGAATGCTGTTTTAATATGTCCACCTGCCAGCGAGCCTTTGCCCTGAGCAGCATGGATGAAATTTCGCGCAGTTCCTCGTCAAAATACACCAACCTTCCGTAATGGTCTTTCAGGCCGAGGGTGAAGGTAACCGGCCCGGTGATATGCCCCTTGATCGCATCGAATCTCCTGCCCTTTATCATCTTCAAAAATGCGTGCAACCCGGCGGCATAATCCTCTGATACGGCTATCTTCGCGTTGTCGGAGTAAGATTCGTAAAACCTCTCGAGTTCGTCGCTGCCGTCCCTCATAACCCATACTGTCTGCTCGTTTTCGTCGATCCTTAGATACGGCATGCCTTCGGAATACTGAACTGTCATCGATTCCTTGAAAGAAACCGCAGGCAGTTGGGGCCAGAAAGGAATATCAAACGTCCTGAGGATAAGCTCGCACGCCTCGCGGGGATCTTTATGTGGAAGGCTGCCGATGCCTGTGGTAGAAAAGGGTTTGATGATATTCGACATGTGGTATTATAGCACATGAAATTCATTCTCCTGCCGGCTATTTATTTTTCATTACTGCTATACCCGGCTCAACCCTGCCTTGCCCTTTCGGACGGAGAAATCATCGGATTTCAGTCAAAACTGAAAAACAAACCCGTCGGTGAACGTATAGCTTTCTGGGCTGAAAAATTCATAGGAGTTCCTTATGATAAAGACCCGCTCGGAGAATATGTCTCGAGGGCGGTAATTAAGGCGGACGAAAGGGTTGACTGCATGTATCTTACATTCAGGGCCGTGGAACTTGCGCTGAGCGGCACGCCTGAGGAAGCCGTCCATATCGCCCTCGACAAAAGATTCCATTCAAAGGGCATTATTAAAGACGGAAAGGTCGGCAATTACGATAACCGCTTTGAATACGGCGAGGACATGATACACAGCGGCAAGTGGGGCAGGGATATAACGGCGCACATCGGCAGGGTCAAAAGAGCAAACGGCTCCAGAGGGAAGGATTTCATAGAGTTCCTGCCGCCCGATGAATTGAGGGCAAAGGTGAATGCCTTAAAAAGCGGGGATATTATCTTTTTCATAAAAGACCCCAGGAAAAGATCACATAAGGACGAGATCGTAGCTCATATGGGGATAATCAAAACAGAAGACAAAAAGGTTTATCTGATCCACGCAAGCGGAATAAAGGGCAAAGGAGGAATTGTAAAAAAGGCATTATTCAAAGACTATATTAAGAAAATGCCCTTTGCGGGAGCCGAAATCACGCGCTTTCACGAACCGCTATAATTTTTTGACTATATCCGGGAATTGAGCCTTAAACTCCGGGTGCACCCTTCCCAGAAAGACCTTCAACCCTCTTATTTCAAGCTTGAGATCGTCAACTTCTTTTAAAGACAGTTCCAGCTTGATAGCCTTATCGGCAAGGGTTTTCAACTCCTGATCCATAAGAGACAGCCTTTCCTGTAAAGCGATTATCTCTTTCATTATAGGCTCCTGTCTTGATTTCGGATTTATGATTTAAGACCGATGATTTCAACATGCGATCATCAGCCCGAAATTACTTTCTTCTCTGGGCCCTTGTCTTTCTGCGCAACTTTTTATGCTTATGCTTGCGCATCTTCTTCTTACGCCACTTTGCGACGTTCCCCACACCATCACCTCCTTATTTTTGCCGCTTCCATAAACGCCTCGATCTGAAGCGCCGTTGCCGGCGACTCAGTGCCGTCATACGGTATGCTTATGCACGGCACGCCGTAATCCTTGCTTACCGCCTTCATAAGCGCTGTAACGATGGTTCCCGGCATGCAGCCGAAGGGCATAGCGTTGACGATGCCCGATGCGCCCCTATTTATAAGGTCTATCGCCTTGCCCACGCTTAATACCGTTTCACCTTCAAAGGAATCGTGAACGTACGGCGACGCCTGCTTCAATATCTCTTTTGTATCCGGCTCCTTCAGCGTCTTCAAAAAACCTCTAAAAGGTTTCTCTAATCCGTGCTGAATGCGCTTTTGAAAGACCCGTTTCAAGAAGATATTCATGATAGCAGACCTGTCCTTTTTTATCAAGGCCTTTCTCTGAGACATGGCGTTCACATAGTATATCCATTCCTCTATCGGCGCAAGCCACGCCTCGCCGCCGAGGGATTCTATTTTTTCAACCAACTGCTCGTTGGAGAATTTGTGAGACCTCACGAATATCTCCCCGACAATGCCGATGAGCGGCCTCTTCTCCTTTCTGAGCGATATGGACATAAACGAACGCCCCATATCCTTGAGAAGAGCTTTAATATCCCCGTTCCTGCCGCTTATGCTCAGACCTATCCTTTCGCTATAGTTTTCATAAAGGCCTTCGGAATCGCCGCGTGTTTTCTCGTACGGTCTCGTCTCATGGAGGCATTTCGTAAGCATCTCATATGCGATGATCCCGCGCCACGCCCTCATTGAAAAATCCTTGCCTGCTATGCCGAGATCCCTGTAAAACTCGATGTCCTGATTGGGAGCGAAAATAGGCACCTCCTTAAGTCCGAGTTTTTCAAGGATGAGTTTTTGCGCCACATTATACTGGCCGAACCTGCAGGGCCCTGTGCCGGACGGCATAAAGAAAGCCGATTCTTCAGGCTTAAAATCCGCTGAAAAGACCTTCTTCAACATATCGCCTGCGGTTACCAGATAAGGGTAACACTCCTTGCCGGATACGTATCTCCTGCCGGCGTCTACCGATTCTTTATCCGATTCGGGCAGAACCTCCGCGGGAACGCCGCAGTATTCAAAAGCAGACTTAAGGGCAAACGCGTGATCCGCCATGCGCGGGATGAAGACGGTCTTCTTTTTTAAGTTCGGAGTTCGGCCAATGGCCGCTTTGCGGAGTTCAGAGTTCGGAGTTTTATGTTTTTGAGTTTTTAAGTCTTTAAACTCATAACTCTTGACTCTTAACTCATCACCGCCTCTCCTTTGCTGTTCTATGCTGTCCAAAAACGCCTCGCACCTCGTTACAGCGCCCGCATCGGCGCTGTGCTCGTCTATCTCTATGTGCAGGAAAGGCTTCTCTTGCATCTCCTCTTTGAAATATTTAAGGATAAAAGAGTCCGGGCCGCATGAGAAGTTTCCTATATAGATCGCATAGAGATTGGGCGTATTCTTCACGATCCGCGCCGCTCCCAGTATCTTCTGGCCCGACTTCCAGTACATATTGGGCCATGAATCAAGAAGCCTTTCATTATCCGCCGGAAGCATATCCATGGGGATCGATAGCACATCTATATAGGACAGTTTCTTAGGGATCTCAAGATTGACCCCGGAATCGAATGCATTATACGCCCTTCCGATGATTACGATAACCGATTCTCCGTTTCCCCGATTTTTCGTTTCTCCGGTTCCTAATATATCTTTTCCCTTTTCCTTAATCGCACTCTGAAACTCCGCCTGAGCGGATTCGGCGCGCTGCAACGCCCTCTCGATATCCTTGCCTCTTACATCGTATTCTTTTAGAGCCCTTTTCAGTTCCCTCTTAAGGGACTTTACGCCCAACTCAAAATTAACAACAGGGCTTAGTATTTTGATTCCCTGTATCGCTGCCTTTGAGACATACGGGATCGTCTGTGTATGCGGGCATGCCGTTCCCTTGTTATACTCTTCGCCGCGCCGGTTCAATCCGATAAAGCTCGGGATAAATATGGCGTCTGCGCCCGCGTCTTTAAGCCATTTTATATGGCCGTGCGCGACCTTTACGGGAAAACATGCCTCGGAAAGGACGTTTTCGACGCCGAGGTTCACGACCTGCTTATTTGTCTTTGGAGAAACAATGACCTCAAATCCGAGTTCCCATAAAAACGCAGACCAGAAAGGAAGATGGTCGTGGAAAAAGAAAATATAAGGAATCCCTATAATTCCCTTTGTCTTTTGCCCGTTGCCCTTTGCCGTTCTTGCGTTATGTTCCTTCCATAGCATCTCTTCCCTGAACGCGAAAAGGTCCGGAAGTTCGGACTTTTTCGCCCTTCTCACGTCGTATTTTTCGCATCTCCCGCCGTAAAACAAATAGCCTTCTTCATCCTGAATTTTCACCCTGTTGATCTCGCATACATTCGGGCATCCTTTACATTCAAAAGAGCTTATCTCATACGGCTTTCTTGAAAATTCAAAACCCTTAAATCGTGATGCGCCTTTGACCTCATTACTCATCACGGATAACGCATTACGGTCTTTCATATGCCTCATGGCTATAAGCGCCATGCCGATAGCGCCTGTTACGTCGTGATTCGGCGGAACTGTTATCTTCCTGTCCAGATACTTTTCAAACGCGGCGACAACCGCCTTATTGAAAGCCACCCCCCCCTGAAAGAAGATATTCTTGCCCGCCGGCTTTCCTGCAACGACCCTGTTTATATAGTTTTGAACAATGGAATACGCGAGCCCAGCAAGAAGGCCGTCTTTTTCAGCGCCTCTCTGGAGATTCGCCATAAGGGAATTTTCCATAAACACCGTGCATCTCTCGCCGAGCCTGCACGGGCTCGCGGCACGAAACGCGCATTCCGCGAACTCTTTCTTTACCGAGATATCGAGTTTCTCGGCCTGCTCCTCTATAAAAGAGCCCGTGCCTGCGGCGCACGCCTTATTCATCTCGAAATCGACGATAATGCCGTCACGTATTGAAATATATTTGGAATCCTGCCCCCCTATCTCGAAAATGGTGTCCACAGCGGGATCTATGTATATCGCGGCGGTCGCTTGAGCAGTAATCTCGTTTTTCACTATATCCGCGCCGACATAATCCGCTATCATGTATCTTCCGGAACCGGTAGTCCCGACGCCCGCAATCTCAACCCGGCTTCCGATTTCCTCGTAAATCTCCTCAAGCCCCTGCTTCACCGCTTCGATAGGCCTTCCTGCCGTCATCAGATAACGCTTGGCGAGAAGATTGCAGTCTTCGTCAATTACGGCGAGGTTGGTGCTGATCGAGCCGATGTCGATTCCGAGATACGCATTAATTTTAGAAGGCGATAGGTTTTTATTTTTTTCTGACTGATGACTGCCTTTACTGTGTCTTTCAAAAAAATCATCCCCCTTCGTTATTAAAGGCGCATGTCCTTGTTCGGAAAACTTCGCGGATAAAACAAAGGATTCAAGCGCATTAATATCAAACGTATTTATACAGCCTTCATCCATATCCTTCAAAACAGATCCTAAAGCTCCCATAAAGGCGAAATCCGGAGGAATAAAGAGATCATCGAGATCAAAGACCTCCTTAAAAGCCCTTATCATTCCTTTGTTGGCGGCTACGCCTCCCTGAAAGGCCATCGGAGATTTTACATCCCTGCCTTTGGCTATCGTGCCCTTGAAGTTACGCGCAACCGCAAAACAGAGGCCTGAAACGATATCCTCAACAGGAGTCGCTATCTGCTGAAGATGTATCATGTCCGACTTCGCAAAAACGCTGCATCTGCCCGCAATCTTCGACGGCCTCTTCGACCGCGCAGCAATCTCGCCGAATTCCTCGATGCCGAGCCTCAACCTCTCCGCCTGCTGTTCCAGGAAAGAGCCTGTGCCTGCGGCGCAAACGGAATTCATAGAAAAATCCTTTATATTTCCATTTTCTAAAATAAGGAGCTTGGAATCCTCTCCCCCGAGTTCGATAACGGTTTTAATATCCGGGAACATTTTTTTTACCGAATAGGATTGAGCGACTATCTCGTTGATAGGCCGTATCTTGAACGTGGAAGCGATGCTCTTTCCGGCAGAGCCTGTAACGGATAAGGAGGTCTCGGGAAATTTTTCTTTTATGCCCTTAAAAAGTTCGAGCGCCGCTCTGACGGCATGTCCGTAGTGCCTGACATAATGCCTTTCAATAACCGACCCGTTTTCATCGAGGATAACAAGCTTAACGGCCACGGAACCGGCGTCAAGTCCGATAAAATGCATAATCCCCCCCTCCGGTTACAGAGTAATGCATTCGCACAAAATATCTTCAAATGCCCTATTGTCATTATGATAGCAAATGAAACCTATGTCAACAGGGCTTTACGGTTCAAAAACGGTCATATTCCTGCAGAATCTTATTTAAGGGCTTCGAGTTCTTTCCGCGCATCTTGATAATCGGGTTTCAGTTTTATGGCTGTCTGAAATGACTCTTTCGCCTTCCCTGAAAGTCCTTTCTCTTTATATATCATTCCGAGGTTATAGTATGCCCTTTCCATGTCCGGGTTAAGCCGGATAGTTTCCTTGAATTCCTTTACAGCCTCGTCAAGCCGCCCCATTTTCTTCAGCGCCAGACCAAGATTGTAATGAGGCTGATCCATGTCAGGCTTAAGTCCTATGGCTATGCGGTATTTTCTTTCAGCCTCTTTGAACCTGCCTTGCCTGAAAAGCCCTACGCCGATATTATTCTGTTCCTCTGCAAATCTCGGCCTTTGCCTTAAAACAATCCTATATTCCTCGATGGCATTCCCCAATTGCCCCTGCCCCTCATATACGCCGCCAAGATTATAATGAGCATCCGGATCATCAGGTTTGATGGTAATCGCCTTTTTAAATGCCTTGATTGCATCATCAAGGCGGCCTTGCTTGATATATACCACGCCTAAATTTATATAAGCGTCAGTATAATCTGGATTACGTTTTATTGCTTCAAGATATTCCCTTACGGCATCATCAAACTGATTCTTTTTAAAGTAAACCCATCCCATGTTGTAATGAAGACTGCCGAAATCCGCCTTCTTTACAGCATACAAAAATTCCCGCATAGCATCGTCGAATCTGTCTTTTTTGGAATAAGCCAGCCCAAGAATGTAATGAGGCCGGACTTTTCCATAACTCTTACTTACCGTATCCTCCCATAATCCTATTTCGGTCTGCCAGACAATATTCCTTGCGTAACTAACACTTGAAAATAGCACGGTTATGCATATAGAGGAATAGACAGCAAGCTTATCGGCATTAGGAATTTTTTCCTTCAATCCGTCCTTTATTACTATTATGCCCGCAACTATAGCCGTCAAGAAGCCTACCGAAGGCAAATATAATCTATGTTCAAAGATTACATCGGCTATGGGGATAATGCTTGATTCCACGGATAATGTTATAAAAAACCAGAACATTCCGAATGCCGATAGTCTTAATATATGATTATTCCGCATGTTCAGGCAGGACGAACGACGCAACGAATAGATCCCAAAACCTAAAAGCATTACGAGAAGGATAAAAGACAGAACTATTTCGATATTAAAAAAAGAACGATATACAGGATAGTCGTAATCAAGATTCTGCATGACAGGGAACAACATAAGCCTTATATACGTTACTATCACCCTAAATTGGGTAATAAGATAATCCCATCGTGAAATTTTATTCATATAACTTGCTATGTTAAACGCATCCTCAATCTCCTGAAATCCTGAAAAATCGTTTGTTATAAGGGTTATCGGAATGATAAACAGCGCAAGAAAAATGGGAAATAATAAGAGAATCCTTTTTTTAAGTCTCCCAGCGAAAAATAAAAATTCATAAAGGCCGATAATAAAAGGAAGCGTAAAGGAAATCTCTTTGGTCTTCATTGCAAGAACGACAGTTAACAGTGACGCGACATAAAAACCGAAACGATTGCTCGAAGACTTCACAAGTCTCGATTTTATGTAAAGAACAATGGAAAACAGATAAAACAATGTGGCAAGAGAAGTAAACCTTTGTACCATATACGTAACTGCTTGTGTCTGTATTGGATGCGCTGCGAACAGGAGAGAAGAAAAAAGAGCGATTATGCCTGCATTCTTCCTGTTATTTCCTTGTTCGCTATCCGACTCAGGCATGTTGCTCTTAAAGAAAGGCGTTTTAAAGCTCAACGCAATAAGCCAATAAACAAGCATGGCATTAATAATGTGAATTGAGATATTCACGACGTGATACCCGAATACATCCAGCCCGTGTAGCCTGTAATTTATCGCAAAACTCAGATATCCTATATACCGTGTCCCAAAAAAATCTTTAACCCCTTTATATGCCGTACTATTATAAACTTTAGCATTACCTTTGAAATACTGAGAATCCTTAATTACAGGATTCTCAACGATATTTACTCCATCGTCAAATATGAACGGCACATTAAAAGTATTGGAGTAAACTAAGAATCCGAGTATAATAATAAGAAACATATGAACATACGGCCTTAGAAAGGGGGTATTTTTTCCTGTCATTGCATTAGCTTTTACCTTTCAATTCATCATTAATAGATTCCATGCTTTTCTTAATCTTGTCATCAGGTTTCAATCTATAGGCTATTTCGAATTCTCGTACGGCCTCGTCAAAACGCCTTTGAGCTTTATATGCCAGCCCGAGATTATAATGCGCCTGAACCATATCAGGTCTTAATTTTATTATAGTCTGATAAATTCTTATTGCATCATCGAACTTGCCCTTCTTATAATAATTTACTCCGAGATTATTACGCATTACTATCAAGTCGGGCTTTAATCCCACGGCAATCTTATATTCTTTTAATGCTTCTTCCGGTTTGCCCAGTTTCTCATAAACAATCCCGAGATTATAATAAGCATCCGCATAATCGGGGTTTAATTTTATGGCATTTTTAAAACTTCTTATGGCGTCATCAAAACGATTAAGTTCGAGATAGGCTACGCCAATTTTATTGTGCGCCTTGAAATAATAAGGATTACGCTTTAAGACAAATAGAAATTTTTCTACCGCTTCATTGAAATGCCCTTGCTTTAAATAAACTGTTCCAAGATTATTGTGAGCCTCTTGCATATCAGGATTAATCTGTAGCGCTATTTCCAATTCTCTTGTACCCTCATCAATCCTGCCTTTTTCGAGATATGCTGCTCCGAGATTATTGTGAGGAATAACCTTGTTTGGACTTTTTTTGACGACATCTTCCCATAATTTGATTTCGTCCTGCCAGACAGTGTTTCTTGCATAGGTTGCGCCGGACAAAATCAACAACATCGCCACCGCAATCGGAACAACTGTACGTCCCAATATCATGCCTCTATGCAGCAGCCTACCTCTTATAATCCCTGCGCATACTACCACCGTGGTAATAAAGCCCACTGACGGCAGATATATGCGATTGTTTTGCATGTTCAAGCGCGATGACCGGCGCAGCAGATAAATACCCAAACCAAAAAGTGATGATAAAAAAAGAAACGATAGAATTACATTCACATCAAAAAAAGAATGGTATACCGGATAGTCATAGTCGAGATTCTGCACTACAGGGGGAAACATAAGCATCATATAAGTCACAATTACCCTGAATTGTGTAAAAAGATATTCCGAGCGTGAAAGGATATTTTGAAAATTTGCTATGTTAAATGCCGCCTCTATATTTTTAGATTCCAAAGAATTATTAGTTATAAGGGTTAACGGAATAATAAGCATTGTCAGTATGATTGGAATCAGATAGAACAGCCTTTTTTTAACCTTCCCTTCAAAAAACATAAATTCATACAGCATAATCATAACAGGAAGGGTAAAGGCAATCTCCTTTGTCTTCATGGCTAAAACAGCTGACATAACCGAGGCTATATAAAAGCTGTACCTCCTAAATTTTGATTCAACAAGTCTCGATTGAATGTAAAGAACAAAACAAGAGAGGTAAAATAGCGTTGCCATTGATGTAAACCGTTGAACAATATATGTAACCGCCTGTGTCTGTATCGGATGCGCAACAAATACCAAAGAAATAAAAAGAGCGATTATGCCTGCATTTCCCCCGTTATTTCCTTGTTCGCTATCCGACTCAGGCATGTTGCTCTTTAAAAAAGGCGTTCTAAAGCTCAATGCAATAAGACAATAGACAAGCATGGCGTTCATTATGTGAATCACTATATTGACAGCATGATACCCGAATACATCCAGCCCGTGCAGCCTATAATTTATCGCAAAACTCAGATACCCTATATACCGAGTCCCAAAAAAATCTTTAATCCCGCTCAATGCCGTGCTATTATAAACTTTCGCGTTATCCTTGAAATGCTCAAAATCTTTAATTATAGGATTCTCAACGATATTCACCGCATCATCAAACATAAACGGACTATATAGCGTATTGGAATAGACAACAATTCCCATAATCGTTATGACAACCATATGGAAAAACGGCTTTTTCAGGCTATGCGCTATAAGTTTCATTATGTTCCTCATCCGACATTCCTCTTTTGGAACCACCCCCATATTTGCCGCATCAATGCAAGCCCTCCCTGAAGATAATTGGTAAATTCATATAATGTCTTAATGTGGCGCAACACGTTCAAAAGCCTTAACGGGTGAGCATAATAAAGAATATTGGCTTTCCCTATTATCCTTATGATTTCTTCTGAAGAAACTTCAGAATTCTTAAGAACGCATTCCTTGCCGACGGCAACAAATTTATCCCATTCTATATCTTTTAAAGGCATGTCTGAAAAGAAATAATCGAAATCCTTTGTCCCCGGGAAAGGCACTAACATATTATAAAAAGTCAGTATTGCATTAACTTCTTGCGAGAATTTTATAGTGCGTTCCAAGACTATTTGCCGTCATAACGGCTTCCTTTGCCTTCTCAGGAGCAATCGGCTTACCCATTTTTTGCAGTATTGCTTCATCTGCGGATTCTATTCCAAAACCGATGCTGTAACAGCCTGCTTTTTTCATAAGGGCTAATATATCCTTATCTACCGTTGTCACCTGTGAAAAACAAAACCATGCGAGGCCGAACTTTTTATCTATCATCCCTTTGCATATTTTTTCAAGGCGGGCATGGTTTAAGGTAAAAGTATCGTCGGTTATTATAAGTTGCCGCACTTCATATTTTTTTTTCAACATCTGCATTTCTTCCAAGACATATTCCGCGGAATGCATCCTGTATTTTTTGCCCGACACGATCCGCGCTGCGCAGAAGCTGCAATTAAAAGGACAGCCCCTGCTCGTAAGAATTGTACTGCATTTCCTGTATCTTGCGTTATGCATATTGGGGGCGAAAATATCTTGAGGAATAAGATCCCGGGCAGGGAATGGGATTGCATCTAAATCTTCCATATACGGCCTATTCTCATTACGGACAACTTGATTGTCGCGTTTGTACACAATACCCTTTATATCGTTTAAGGCTGCATTGTTCTGATATGCATTTACCAGTTCAAGCATAATTTTTTCGCCCTCGCCTATAACAATACAATCTATGCAATCCGAATATTCCTCCATAATAAATTCAGGAAGCGCGGACACATGAACGCCGCCGATGACAACTTTTGCATCGGCATATTTTTTGCATAATCTCGCCAGTTCGACAGCCCTCAAAAAATTCGGGGTGGAGCATGTAATACCTATTACATCAGGCATAAAACGTTTTATTATTGCAGCAATGTCGTTGTAGGACAAGCCCTGCGCCTCAGGCTCATACATTTCAACATTATGATGTCCGTATGTCCTAAGATATGAAGCGATATACCCTAAGCCTAAAGGAAAATATCTTCCGGCAGCTTTTTTAAGGCTCCCGTAGAGTTCAATATATGGTGGAGACAATAAGAGTATTTTTGCCATCTTTATTTGTCTTTTCTGGGGATAGAATTGATATCTATGCCGACAGCCTGTAAAAGCATTTGAAAGGATACAATAATCGGTAGGGCAACCAGCATTATAGTACCTGCTGTTTTAACAGTACCGTTGATAATCGAATCAAGCCATTCTATAAGTCCTAAAAGAACTCCAAAAACAAACATGGGGAGACCTACTAAAAGATATACCGAAGCCATATTGAAGTCATAAATAAAATATTTAAAAAATAACCGCTTGATAAAACCTTTCGCAAGTTTAGAAGGAAATTGAAGCGCTATTTTAACGATATTAAGCGAACTATCTTCATCGCCGTATTTAGCCGGTATATCTATATCTTTCACTACGGCATTAATAATGCCCAAGTTAATCAACATATCCGATTCAAAGAAATACCCTTTCGACAACCGATCCAGGTTAAGCTTATCCAATACTCTGCGATGTATTGCGATATAACCGTTTGTGGGGTCAATAATATTCCAGTATCCGGATGCTATTTTCAGCAGAAAAGATAAAATACTGTTCCCAAAGAGGCGAATTTTAGGCATAGCTCTAAGGGCATGGAAATTCATAAACCGGTTACCTTTTGTATAGTCCGCTTCATTACCGATTAATGGAGTTATTAGATCATTAATATATGCGGTATCCATTTGGCCGTCGCCGTCTATTTTAACGGCAATATCGCAATCTAATTCTACGGCCTTTTTATAGCCGGTAACTACAGCCCCACCGACTCCTCTGTTATGTTCGTGATAGAGCACGATTACTTTGTCATTGTTTAATTTTTCGGCCTCCTTACCGGAATGGCAGGGGCATTTATCATCGACGACTATAATATGGTCTATATTATCAGGCAAAGATAAAATTACATCCCGTAGTTTGTTCGCTACTTTATAGGCAGGAATAACAGCCGCTATTTTCATCGCAGATTATCTATTACGTGCATGTAATCTGATTATTGTTAAGGGCACAGGTAACAGTAAGCCCTTTTACAGTATATGAGCCGTCCACGCCGGTAATTGTTCCGTCAGACGGATTTAATGTAAGAGTTGCAGACGAAGAACCGACAGTGTATGTTTTAGTTGTCGTAGTTCCATCGTCGGCATATCTGGCATTCAAATCCTGCGCGCAACCCGTTAAGGATAATGCAGCGTTAGACGCTGCCGCTTTCTGCCTGTATTGCGCGAACTGCGGCATCGCGATTGCTGCAAGTATTGCAATAATCGCAACCACTATAAGCAACTCTACAAGGGTAAAACCATCTTCGTCTCTTCTTTGTTTATTCACAATCTTATCCTCAAACCATCTGTCTACACTTGTCTACACTTAAAAAAAACGGGGAGAGTCTCCTCTCCCCTTCAACAAAAGACAGTTTAGGTGCAGGTTATGATATTGCCGGCATATGAGCAGGCAACTGCAAGCCCCTTCACCGTAAAAGCCGATACGGAAAGAGTAACTGCCCCAGTGGTTGTGTTCATAGTGAATGTCACCGCAGTACTACCAACGGTGCCTGCCTTAGTTGTCGTTCCGGTGTCTGCATACTCAGCATTAAGTTCGGTAATGTAACTTGTTATTGCGCCTGCAGCGCTCGATGCCGCCGCCTTCTGCCTGTACTGCGCGAACTGCGGTATCGCGATAGCAGCGAGGATTGCTATGATCGCTACGACGATGAGCAGTTCAACGAGGGTAAAACCTTTCTCATCCCTTTTCATCCTGTTGATTGTCTTCAACATTTTAAAACCTCCTATTTTAAGACTGCTTCCGTCAAGGACGGCAATGTTAGAGTGAATACGATGATAATTATATACCGTAAAATCCCCTATTGCAACACAAATACATTAAGCATGTTTTATGCCAACTCGTAAAATGTCGTCATACCCGCGAAGGCGGGTATCCAGAGCACAAGCAACTACTTGAAAAGACTGGATTCCCGTTTTTACGGGAATGACGAAAAGATGCTTTCCCGGACTTTTTACGAAGGGGGGCAATAAATATTGACATTTTTTGTCACCAACTTTGCGCCTAAGCAGAAAACCTCTTAAGTATTACTGCATAAAATTCTTCTATGTCTTTAAGATTGTCGGTCAATATCGATTTGAGAATTGCCACATCTATCGATTGGTAATCATGCACCGCTATATTTCTGAATCCGACCATCGCCTGCATCTTCTTAAAGATATTTTCATCGATTATGCCTGCCTCGCTTAAGAATTTGAAATTATCCTTTATTGTAGAGGCCAGCCCCAAGCCCTCGGAAGCAACTATGTGAGCGGCAATATCGATAGCTGCTTCGACTGCCCTTTGAAGGTTAAGGACAAAAATATCCTGTTTATCGATTTCATCGAGGCTGTCCGGATTAAGATCCGTTGCCTCTCTAATCCGCCTAAGGCATCGCTGAATATTGCCTGTTTTTGCCAGAATTATATCCATATCAGGCATATATCCTGCCTTTTAAAATATTATCTTCTGCTTCCTTTCGCACACGCTTAAGGTCATCGTATTCCTTTACTGTCCTGACAAAGAAATCGTTGTATATAGCGCTATTTTTATTAATAACCAAAACGCCATTTTTAAGAACCTGCATTCTGATAACCGGAGATGAATTATTCAATACAACAATGTCCGTCTCTCTTTTTATCACTGATAAGAGATCGCCTTTAAAATGAATTATCTCTTTAAAATCAGGCGTCTGCTTAAATAAAACAGCAATGTCCACATCGCTTTCCTTTGTTAAACGGTCATTGACTGCTGAACCGAAAATAAAAACAAGGAAGACATTTTCCTTATCTTCAAAGTACTCTTTAAGTATTGCCGCGATATCTTCCACCGGAAACCCCTTCACCAATTTTAACAAAAGTATAGCAATTATATAGCAATATTTCCACATTGGCCAAACATTATTAACGGGATGTGAGGCGTGCTGAAAAAAGCCTTTACTCATATGGAATGTCATAACAACATTCTCTTTCTCGTGAGCTACAACATTGCTTTCTTATTCAATGAGACAAAGATAATCTTGGGATTTCACCGGCAACTACACTTAGTAAAGGCTTGGGAAGCATGCCTTACATCCCGATGATTACGGATTAAGGACATGACAATTAAGGTCATCCTGATTGACAAAAATTGTCACCTCATTTAAAATCTCTATCATGTATCTGTCATCTGTTTTCAATTATTACAGGGTCGGACGATTTGTATTTGCGATTACCCTCCTTATCTCATTCCAAGTAGCCGGACTGCCGTATGCAATACCGAGACTGATGTCTATAATGCTTATTTATTGTTTCATAACTCTGCTCAGGCTCTTTATAGCATCGGAGAGGGCTCATTATTTCGACTTCTTTTTAGACATTGTCTTTATTTCGGCAATGGTGTATATAAGTTCGGGAATTCATTCATACCTTACCCTCCTATATCTGTTCCCTATTTTCTTCTCGTCCGTTCTGATAAAAACAAAAAAGATATTCATATTCCCTATAATCTCCGCGCTGCTTTACGGTATTGTGCATCATCTAATCGGCGGTATCGGGGACAAAGAGAGCATTCTTAACGTATCGCTGCACCTCCTTTCATTTTCCTTTATATCGCTCGCAGGCGACAACCTCAAGGTAAAAATGGAAGGGCAGGAACGGCATATAAAAAGGCTCGAAGAAGAGCGTATAAGAATGAAGGGTTATGAAAGGCTTTACAGGGTAAGCGCGGATCTCGCGCACGAACTGAGAAATCCCCTTGCATCTATTTCGGCAGCGGTTCAATTCCTGAAAGAGGGAAGAAACGATAAGGAATTCATAGACATGCTCGAATCCGATACAAAACGGCTTACTACCCTCGTCAATGACTTTCTGCTTTTCTCGCGGCCTTCCGACGCCCATAAAGAGGATGTGGAGTTATCCGAAATGCTTCGGATGCTGGTAAGGTATGAATGAATTCCCGAACT
>Ga0209211_10006048_pt1 | contig 17759 bp, 16 predicted proteins | sample RifGroA2_FD_183992 | JGI IMG/M metagenome (GOLD analysis project Ga0209211, IMG submission 183992) | Groundwater microbial communities from Rifle, Colorado, USA - Groundwater A2 (SPAdes) (version 2) | ecosystem: Environmental > Aquatic > Deep subsurface > Groundwater | place: Rifle, Colorado... | reverse complement strand
TCATAACGATCCCGCCATCTGTCAACACCCCGTCCACGTCCAATAGCAGGAGTTTTATTTTCTTCGCCTTGGTGCGAATCTTGGCTGGAATGTGCTGCACAGGTTACCCCCCTCGGCGCTTTCGGCCTCCGGCCCGGTCAAGAGCCTCGCCCCAGCAGGAAAGGAACGCCGTCACAAACGTATGTTCACCCTTGGGATCAGTTGCCAACGGGGCAAGCGACATTGCCACACTCAGTGCGAGATGATACCCCTCGGAGCGGGAGGCGACGGCGCGCCTATAAGCTGGGTGCGCCGTATTTACCCACACTGTGGACTCCTCCAGCCGCCCCAATTCCGGGTCGTCAGGACGATCTTCGAACTGGATGGTGAGGCCGTATCGAGCCGGCCGTCGCGTGTTCTTCGTGCCCGGCAATACTACAGGGCCGAGAGTAGAGGACTGCGGCGAACTCGGGGGCTCAGCGGTGCCTGACTCTTCCTTCGTCTGAAGCCCTGCACCTGGCCCCTGAGCAGCAGAGTCAGTTGCCATTTCCGGAGGTTCAAGGGTGGCAAAGGTCGGCGCCGTGGATGGAGCATCCCCCTCTTCTGCGCTTTTCCCGATGGGTAACCGCTTCTGACCTCCCGCCCGTTGCTCGACCAGCGGGGTCAGCAAAGGAAATTCATGAGAAAGGTCCTCGATGACGCGCTCCAGGTCACGTTCCAGGGGGCGTGCCGCGCGTCGGCGGGCTTCTTCAGCGGGCGGGCGGGCATCACCCCACACCGTGAGTTGTCTCGAGACCGCTTCTTGAAGCGCCTTGCGGTAGGCAAGGTAGGCGGCCCCTCTCTGTCCCGCTCGGATGAAGTCGCCTTTGTTTAGCGTCAGGCAAGCCGCCAGTGGGGGGACTTCAATGAGGCCGCCGACCTGCTCAGGCGCCTGGGGCGCCAGGCCGAGCCAGTCCCAGCCGCGCTTGATGATCTTACCGAAGGTGCTGATTCCAATACCCCGCTGTTCCTCCGGCAACGGCAGGTTTTGACGGATGAGATAACCCATGGCGGAGGGTTTGCGTTTGCGAACCAGGCGCACCTCGATGGGCGCGACATCAGGCGCTTGGCAGGCATGCTTTTCGAGCATGCGACCGTTCACCGCGAAGCTGACACCGCGAGGATAGTGGGGCGCAAGAAAATGGTCGAATGCGGGATCCAGCAGCGGTTGATAGTGGCGACGCATCACGCCTTCGAGAAAACCTGGGTCCAACAAAAGCGAAAGCGCATTTTGGAGCTTGAGGCGAACGGCGGTTCCGCGCTCGTTGACCAGGCCTGGAGGGGGGACCCATTTCCACGGGGCGCGGTGGCGTGAGGCCAGATGCCAACTGGTGGCGACATGGCTCTTCCCGCGCCGGGTTTCGGTCAGCACTTCCTCGCTGATGAGCAGCCCGAGCTTGATCCCCACCCCGGCAAATCCGATGCCTTGTCCTCGGCTCTTCGTGCTGGCGGCGAGGTCGTGGTAGCGGGCCAGTTCCCGCCTCTGCATGCCGGAGCCGTCGTCCGTCACCGAGAGCGTGACCTGTCCGGCATCCGCATCTATGAGAATTCGGCTTGCCCCGGAATCGAGCGAGTTGGCCACGATTTCGGCGAGGATCGTCTCCTCGATCGCGCCGGGGTAAGCGTCGCGTAGGTCTTCGAGGAGGTGGAGCAGGTCAACGCGCGTTTCGCCCATTTCTTTTTACCATAGACAAGGATTTTTCAATTCACTGCTGGCAGCTTTTGGCGGAGAGTATCCGATAAGAACTTGTCGTGTCAATCTGGGGGTCGGCTTCCGGGCAGAGCTGAACTTTTTCTCCACCCTGGGATAATGGGAGTCTAAACTACTTGGGTGAAAGAAGGATTAAAGGCGATCTCTTTCTTTTGGATTTGTGTATTATGTGTGATACTTTTATACACAAAACGCACATAGTCAACGAGGAGGTGGACGATGTCGAGTCTCACACTGGCTATCCCAGATGATCTGAAGGCCAAGATGAAACGGTTTCCAGAGATCAACTGGTCCGAAGTAGCCCGCCAGGCGATTGCCGAGAAGATGCACACCCTCGAGCAGATGCAACGGCTGTTGTCCAAGAGTGCCTTGACCGAAGCTGAGACCATGATCCTGGGCCGGCAGATTAAACGGCGTGTCTTGCAGAAACACCGGCGCGTCGCCTAAATGGAGCTTGTCGTGGATGCCAACATCATCGTGGCAGGGTTTCTCCGCTCCGCCACCACCCGGCAGTTGCTCCTTGATCAGCGCCTAACGCTCTTTGCCCCAGAGCATATGCTCATCGAATCCGAAAGGGTCCTTACCGGCGTCCGGCTTCGAAAGAAGCTTGGGGGACTCTCTCAGGCCCAAGTGCAATTGATCTTAAACCAACTCGCCGCTCGGATCCGTATCCTACCTGCCCCGAGCTACCAACACTGCCTCGCCAACGCGCTGCGACTAGCTCCCCACACAGAAGATGCTCCTTACCTTGCGCTCGCCCTGCACCTTCGTATCCCGCTCTGGTCGAATGACGCTGCCCTCAAGGAGCAGTCAGCTGTGGCGGTGTACTCCACCCAAAAACTCCTTGCGCTACTCAGCCCATAAAAAATGAAGATGATAGGAGTTTCTTTGCGAGCTTCAGCCACCGAGGCTTGGGGCCTGTCTGCGTGTACGCACAGGCAGATAATGAGAGGTTAAACTACTTGGGTGAAAGAAGGATCAAGGGCTGGCCGTCAGTCTGTTCCCTCTCGTCGCCGCTTGAGGCTTTGGAACGGCGGCCACATGGGGCTCACTGGGGGCTATTTTGGGTTCTCGGCGGCTCACCCTCAAAAGGAAATTATATCATTTAAACAATGCCGGCTTTCAACAGATCATGTAGATGAACGATGCCCTTGGGTTTTCGCCCACCATTTTCCAGAATAAACAGTGAAGTAATCGAGTGCTGTTCCATGATAGAAACCGCTTGGGTCGCCAGCTCCTCGGCAGTTATGGTCTTGGGATTGCGGCTCATCAGCTCCTTGGCCTTGAAAAGGAAGATATCTCCCTTGCCTTCCAGCCCTCTCCTCAGATCCCCGTCCGTGATCACGCCGACAAGCTCGCCGCGGCCATCGACCACTCCTGTCACCCCCAGCCGTTTAGAGGTAATCTCGAGCAGGGTCTCCTTCATCGGGGTATCCTCATGGACCACCGGCAGCGCCGTATTGCTATGCATCAGCTCCTCAACCCGAAGAAGGAGCTTGCGTCCTAAAGTTCCTCCTGGATGACGCAGGGCAAAATCCTCTTGCTTAAATCCCTTCTTTTCAAGCAGGACGACCGCCAGGGCATCTCCCATGGCCAGGGCCGCAGTCGTGCTGGCCGTAGGCGAGAGACCCATGGGACAGGCCTCCTCTTTTATCGCGGCATTTAAAATCACGTCGCCCGTGCGGGACAGGCGCGAATCGGGGTTGCCGGTCATCACGATGATCTTTGGCCCCAGCCGTTTGATAATGGGGAGAAGCATCAAGAGTTCGTCGGTTTCACCGCTGTTGGAAACGGCCAGAACCACATCTTCCTTCATGATCATCCCCAGATCGCCGTGGATACCCTCGGTGGCGTGGAGGAAAAGGGAAGGCGTCCCGGTGCTCGAAAAAGTGGCGGCGATCTTGCGGCCGATGAGCCCCGATTTTCCCAGACCGGTTACCACTACTTTTCCCTTGCAGCCGGAAAGGATATCTACGGCGCGAACAAAGTTTTCATCGAGCCGGTCGCTCAGGGAAAGAATTCCTTTCGCCTCTATATCGAGGACGTCGCGGGCGCACCGTAAAATCTTGGCGGAATCCATCAAAGTCTACCTTTTTAAAAATCCATCGATCTCTTTGACTGCTTTCAGCAGCTCCTCAACTTCTTTGAGCGGAAGGGAATTGGGGCCGTCGCTCAGCGCGCGGTCCGGATCTTCGTGGACCTCCATGAAGAGCGCGTCAATTCCCACCGCCGCCCCGGCTCGGGCCAAAGCGGCAATGAACCTCCGCTCGCCTCCAGAGGCTTTCCCGAGCCCTCCGGGGAGCTGGAGGCTGTGGGTCGCATCAAAAACAACAGGATAGCCCAACTCCTTCATGACTACCAGGGAACGCATGTCCGCCACCAGGTTGTTGTATCCGAAGGAGACCCCCCGTTCCGTCACCATGATCTGGTCATTGCCGGTGGAGACGATCTTTTCCACTACATTGCGGAGGTCCCAAGGAGCCAGAAATTGCCCCTTTTTGATATTGACAACTCTTCCCGACCGCGCGACGGCGATGACAAAATCGGTCTGGCGGCAGAGAAAAGCGGGAATCTGGAGTATGTCCACATCCTCTTTGACCAGCGCTATCTGCTCCTTCTCATGCACGTCCGTAAGAACCGGGACGCCGATCTCCTTTTTCACCTGGGCCAGGATCTTAAGCCCATTTTCGATCCCGGGGCCCCTGTAGGAATCCAGAGAGGTGCGATTGGCCTTGTCATAGGACGATTTATATATAAAAGGAACACCCACCCGATCGGCCACCTCTTTTAGAAAAGAGGCATGTCTCAGGGCGGATTCTCTTCCCTCGATCACACAGGGGCCGGCGATCAGGGCCAGAGGCCTGCCTGCACCGATCTCAAAACCACCCACTCGGACGCTCTTAGCTATCATTGCGGTTTTTGAGTAAATCAATGCAAATTGAAAATTGCAAACTGCAAAATTGGAATTTTAACTTTTCATTTTGCAATTTGAATTTTTCCTTCCCCTTAGGGGTCAGGTCCGCGCCACTTTGATTCTGGGAACTTCCTTGAGCGCCAGGCGGTACTGCAAGGCTGCCTTGATGAAGCCCTTGAAAAGGGGGTGGCAATCCATCGGGCGGGACTTAAACTCGGGATGGAACTGACAGCCAAGGAACCAGGGGTGGTCTTTAAGCTCGATAATCTCTACCAGATTTCCGTCCGGCGAAAGCCCGCTCAGAACCATGCCGTGGCGGCTCAAGAGTTCGCGGTAGTTGTTGTTGAATTCATAGCGGTGGCGGTGGCGCTCGGAAATCTTTTTCTTCCCGTAAAGCTTTAAGGCCAACGACTCCTCCTGCAGGATGCAGGGATAGGCGCCCAGCCTCATCGTGGCCCCTTTCTTGTCAATCCCCTTCTGTGTTTCCATGAGATGGATCACCGGATGGGGAGTCTTATCGTCAAATTCGCTCGAGTTGGCATCAGCCGACCCGCAGATATTGCGCGTGAATTCGACCACGGCCATCTGCATTCCCAGGCAGATCCCGAAGTAGGGGATACGGTTCTCGCGCGCATAGCGCGCGGTCGTGATTTTTCCCTCACTCCCGCGGTCCCCGAAGCCTCCCGGAACCAAGATGCCATCCGCCTGGTCCAGGAGCCCTTTAACCCCCACCTCTTCGATCTTTTCCGCCTCAATACAATCCAGCTCTACTCTAGCGTCGTTGGCGATCCCGCCGTGGACCAGCGCCTCCATCAGACTTTTGTAAGACTCCTTGAGGCTCATATATTTTCCCACAACGGCGATCCGGACGGATTCCTTGGGGTTCTTGAGAATCTGAGCGGTCCTCTGCCATTTTCTGAGATTGGGCGCGCCGGTCCATATATGGAGCTTTTCCACGATTTTTTCATCCAGCCCCTCCTGGTGAAAGATCAGAGGGACCTCGTAGATCCATTCGACGTCCTTAGCGGTAATGACGGCGTTTTCTTCTACGTTACAAAAATGGGCGATCTTGGATTTTAATTTTTTATCCAAGAGCCGATCCGTTCGACAGAGAAGGATATCGGGCTGAATTCCCACCCCGGTGAGTTCCTTGACGCTGTGCTGCGTGGGCTTTGTCTTCAGCTCTCCCCCGGCAGCGATGTAAGGGACCAATGTGAGATGGACATAAAGCACGTTATCCTTTCCACACTCCCAGCCAAACTCGCGCACCGCCTCCAGAAAGGGCAGACCCTCGATATCCCCTACGGTTCCGCCCACCTCGCAGATCAGGATGTCATAGCCTTCTGCGGCAGCGCGGATGCGCCGCTTGATCTCGTCGGTGATATGGGGAATTACCTGTACCGTTCCCCCCAGGTAGTCGCCGCGACGCTCATTGGCAATCACGGTTTCATAGATCTGCCCGGTGGTGCAATTGTTCTTCCGACCCATCGGCGTCGAGACATAGCGCTCGTAATGTCCCAGGTCGAGATCGGTTTCCGCGCCGTCGTCGGTGACAAAGACCTCGCCATGCTGGTACGGGCTCATCGTCCCCGGATCGACGTTGATATAAGGATCCATCTTGAGCAGGGTAACCTTCAAACCCCGGCTCTCCAGGAGCGCTCCGATGGAGGCGGAGGCCAGGCCTTTGCCCAGGGAGGATACCACCCCTCCGGTCACGAAGATGAATTTAGTTTTCACAGTTGCCATCTTATTTTTTTCTCCCTCCACTCGGAGAATTCCCCGGAGATCTCAGATACTGTTCGGCCCTTTTCAAGTCTGCTGGAGTATCTACTTCCACGGACGGCTCTTCCACGTCGGCGACTCGGATGCGGTAACCGTGGGCCAAGGCGCGAAGCTGCTCCAGCCCTTCGGTCCGCTCCAGCGGTGACGGCCGGAGACGCGAAAATTTCAGGAGAAAGTCGCGCCGATAGACGTAAACCCCTATGTGGCGGTAACCCCAAATTATTTTCTCCCGCGAATCAGTCCCGGCCAAAGAGCGGTGAGAGAACCCCGCATGCTCTCGGATGTAAGGGATAGGGGCACGGGAAAAATAGAGGGCAAAACCATTCCTGTCTGTTATGACTTTGACCACATTGGGATTGACCCATTCTTCTTTCTGATAGATAGGCGTCCTGGCCGTTCCCATGGAGATGGAGCGGTCACGACGGAGCGGCCTGAGGGTCCGGGAGATGGTTTGTGGTCGGATAAAAGGCAAATCTCCCTGCACGTTGATCACCCACTCAGCTGTTAATTTTCTCGCCACTTCAGCGAGGCGGTCAGTCCCGCTCGCATGATTCTTCGAGGTGAGCACCGCCTCTCCACCAAAATCTTTTACTGTCTCTAGGATTCGATAGTCATCGGTAGCGACCAAGACGCGATCCAAACCACCGGCCCTGGAGACGCTTTCATAGACGTGCTGGACCATCGGCTTTCCGCCAATTTTTGCTAACGGTTTTCCAGGGAAGCGGGTGGAACTGTAGCGGGCCGGGATGATCGCCACAATGGCCATGTCAGATCCTGGCTGCCGTACGGCAGCCTGAAGAGGTAGGCCCCAGAATCCTGTCGTTAAAAATAAAAAACCGCAATGGCTCTTGCGGAAAGCGCATCACGGAATTTAACTATATCCTCCCCGTTAAGCGGTGTCAATGAGATTCTTCGGAAGCGGCGACTTGTCCAAGCACCATGACCTCATCCCGGCACACAGGGTTGAGCCGGGCGATATTTTTGTGATAAAGAAGCGGCTGTGACTTCAGTGAAGATAAGAAAAGTGGAGATCTTGGGGTCGGCGTTTTTAGCCGTCCTGACGATGCTCTCTGTGGCATGGGGCCAGAGCGGAAAACCGACCTCTCTAGCTGACCTTGCAGCATACACCGGCGCGGATCGCGAGCAGATGCTAGTGGCGGGCGCAAAGATCGAAGGCAAGGTTTTCTGGTACACATCCTTGACCGGGGGCCCGAATCAGGAAATCCCCAAGGCCTTCGAGGCAAAGTACCCGGGCGTCAAGGTGGAAACCTATCGCGGTTCTAGCAAAGACCTGATCGCGAAGATTTTGGCGGAGGCCCAGGCCAAACGCTATTTAATGGATACCATCGAGGGTACCCTGCCAATCCTGAGGGCCATGCGTGACATGAAACTCCTGGTTCCCTTCGGTTCGCGTTATCTCGCCACCTACCCGGAAGGAACCAAGGAAAAAGCCGGCAAAGGACTTTTCTTTTGGGCGTCTGCGCGCGAAACCTATATCGGCCTGGGCTATAACAAAAACTCGATTTCGCCCAATTCTCTCCCCAAAAGCTATGAAGATCTTTTAAGGCCGGAGCTGAAGGGGAAACTCGGCTTTTCCACCACCGATACCGGCAGTCGAGTTGTCGGCGCGATGCTCAAGTTCAAGGGAGAGGATTATCTCAATAGGCTTAAGGCTCAGACCATCACTCTCTACGCCATCTCCGGGCGTGCCTTGCTCGATCTGGTTATTTCTGGAGAAGTAGGGGCATCGCCCACGATTTTCCGCAGTCAGGCCACTACCTCTATTGGGAAAGGCGCGCCCATCGGTTGGGTTCCTATGGACATAGTTCCCACCAATGCCGGTGGAGTTGCCGTTGCCGCCCGGAGCCCCCATCCGCATGCGGCGCTCTTGCTGCTCGACTTCATTTTGGGTCCTGAGGGTCAGAAGATTCTCGAGAACTTCGGCTTGGAGAGCCCAGCGAAAGATTTTGGTTTTAACCGCTGGTATCCGGAGGAGGGGCTTACTACCGAGCAGTACGAAGAAGTGGCATTGAAGTGGGATAAGCTGTTGCGCCAAATCGGGCGCAGATGACAAAGGTCTTACTTGTCAGCGGGTGGATAAGAATTGTCAGGGGCTAAAATGTGTGAAGAACCGCTTTTGGGGAGGAAATGATGGGAACAGCAGAGAATAATATTAGGGGGATTGTCCTGCCCCTGCCCACGCCGTTTTTGGAAAACGGGGACTTGGACACGCGAGTTCTTGAGGAGATGGTCGATTTTTACCTCGCGAAGGGAGTGCACGCCTTCTTTGTATCGGGATCCTTTGGGATGGGAGCCGCCACTTCGGTCGAGCAGCGAAAAAAGGTTGCCGAGATAGTTGTCAAAAGGACTAATCATCGAATCCCTTCGATCATAAACGTCGGGGCAGTCGACCCTTACACGTCGATAGCATTGGGAAAATACGCCCAATCTGTGGGAGCCGAAGCAATCGGGATCGTGGGTCCATACTATTACAGCGATCGGTCGGAGTGGGAGATTATCGAACACATCAAGATGGTAGATCATGAAGTGGGGCTTCCTGTTCTCATCTATAATAACGCGGAGTATTCAGGCTATGACATCAACCCCTCCATGATGGCCAAGCTGGTTGAGGCAGTTCCCCGGATCTTTGGTTCCAAACTGGCGAAGGGCAATATCCCTAAGGCGCAACGTTATCTTAGGGCCATTCCTGGCTTCACCATGTTCATTCCGGTGGAGAATCTCTTTCCAGGGATGCTGGTTGGAATCAAGGGGACCATTTCGCCGCCGCTGGCGACATATCCGGAATTGGGCGTCAGTTTGGTAACGGCAATAGATGACCGGGACTGGGAGAAGGCCACGATCCTCATGACAAAAGTCTTTGAGTACCTGAATGCCCGAGCGTCTCTCTCAGCGAAGTACGGCAGGGCGGTTTTTACGGAAGCCATCCGGCTTCGCGGGATTGATATCAAGCGTTATCCCAGGTGGCCAACCAAGAACTTTACAGCGGAGGATCGGGAAAAACTTCGGGCTACTTTGCTGAAGGTAGGGGTGCCGCTCTAAGCCGGATGGCGGGACATAGGAGGCTAAAATGAAAAAAAAGACAACTAAGGCCCTCTTATGGGCAGCGGTCCTGGTTTTCCTGGGGGTCCTGCCCAATGCATGGGGCCAGGGCCGAAAACCGACATCTCTAGCTGAACTAGCGGTATACAGCGGCGCAGATCGCGAACAGTTACTGGCGGCTGGCGCCAAGGCTGAAGGAAAGGTTGTCTGGTATACCTCGCTTGCAGGCGGTTCATTTAAGGAAATCATTAAGGCCTTTGGGGCGAAGTATTCTGGCATCACGGTTGAGACCTATCGCGGTTCGAGCAAAGACATTATGGCGAAGGTTTTGGCCGAAACGCAGGCCAAGCGCTATCTGGTGGATTCCATCGAGAGCACCCCCCCTGTTCTCAAGGCGATGCGTGATAGCAAGCTGCTCACGCCTTTCAACGCCCCGTACCTTGGCAAATACCCGGAGCAGTCCAAAGAGAAAACCGGGAAAGGACTTTTTTTCTGGGCAAGTGCCCGTGAGTCCTATATCGGTCTCGCCTATAACAAGAACTCCATTCCGCCCGCTGCCGTCCCCAAGAGCTACGAGGATCTTTTAAAGCCGGAGCTCAAGGGGAAACTTGGCTTTGCCACGAGTGATACCGGGACCCGAGTCATAGCCGCGCTGCTCAAGTTTAAGGGAGAGGATTTTATCAATAAGCTCAAGAAGCAGAATATCAGCCTGTTTGCGATATCCGGCCGTGCCCTGCTCGATGTGGTCATTTCCGGAGAGGTAGGCGCGTCGCCCACGATTTTTCGCAACCATGCCCTGGTCTCAATCGAGCAAGGCGCTCCGGTCGCGTGGGCGCCGATGGAGGTCGTCCCCACGAACGCCGGCGGAGCGGCCCTTGCCGCCTATGCCCCGCACCCGCATGCGGCGGTTTTGCTGACCGATTTTATTCTAGGTCCTGACGGCCAGAGGATACTTGAGGAGTTCGAATACGGCAGCGCCTCGAAAGACTATGGCTTCAAGCGCTGGTATCCAGAGGAAGGGCTTACGACGGAGCAGTACGAAAATGCGAGCACCAGATGGGATAAGCTGCTGCGCGAACTAGGACGTAAGTAACCTCCTTCTCCCCTCAAGCGGTCATGGATTCAACCCGCTGGTTGTTTGTTTTTGTCCTCCTGGCACTGGCTTATCTGGTTATTCCTCCCCTGTTTTTCATCCTGTACACCAGCTTTGTTGAGGAGCGGGGCGCGGCCGCTGGGACTTTTACTCTCGCACACTTCGCCAATATCGTCGGCTCCCTTTCCGAAGTGCGCACGCTGCTGTGGAATTCCCTCATTTTTTCGGTTGGCAGCGCCGGCTGCGCTCTGGGGGTCGGCACGCTCCTGGCCTGGCTCGCCGAACGCACCAACGCCCCTTTTCGGACGATGGCCTACGTTTCGGCCTATTTGTCGTTCGGCATACCCGGGATCGTTAAGGTCATCGGGTGGATACTTTTGTTCGGGCCAAAAGCCGGGATACTCAACGTGGCCGCAGCCGCGCTCACGGGTGTTTTTCCCATATTTAACTTGTTTTCCATGCCAGGCATGATCCTTATTGAAGGCCTGCTCTGGACCCCGGTGGTCTTCCTGCTAATGGCTACGCCGTTTCGCTCTATGGACCCATCCCTCGAAGATTCAGCGGCGGTTTTCGGCGGGAGCGGGTGGCAGGTCTTTAAACGGGTGACCCTGCCGCTCGCTCTGCCGAGCGTCCTGGCAGTATTGATCCTGACCTTTGTCCGTTCCCTGGAGGCGTTTGAGATCCCGGCATTGATTGGCATCCCGGCTGGCATCGATGTCCTGACCACACAGATTTACCTGCAGATCAGGGGGGGCTTCCTTCCCAAGTACGGCGAGGCGAGCGCCTACTCCATTCTCCTCATGGCACTCGTGGGCCTATCGCTGATTCCCTACTACCGGGTGACCCGGCATACCCACAAGTTCACGACCGTCACCGGCAAGGGCTTCCGGCCGCGGCGGATCGATCTGGCCTCTTGGCGCTGGCTGGGCGGGTTTCTCCTGCTCCTCCTGCCTCTAGTACAGGTACTCCCGCTAGGCGCGCTGATGTGGGCGTCGCTCTTGCCCTTCGCGAAACAACCGTCGGCCGAAGCCCTTGCGCTCCTCTCGCTGAGAAATTACGCCACCGCTTTCGCCGATAATACGATCGTCGGCTCCATTCTCAACAGCCTGATGGTCAGCTTGGCTGCTGCCACCGGGACGGTCCTGGCAACGTTTGTCGCCAGTTGGTTTGTGGTGCGGACCACCATTCGCAGCCGCTGGACACTCGATCAACTGGCCATGGTGCCGCTGGTCTTTCCCGGCATCGTCATGGGAGTTGCGGTCCTGAAGATGTACCTGGCGATACCGCTGCCGATCTACGGGACGATTTGGATTATCGTTATCGCCTTCATGGCGCGCTATCTGCCCTACGGTATGCGTTTCAGCCACGCTGGATTGCTTGGAATACACCGTGAATTGGAGGAGAGCGCGGAAGTCTGCGGCGCTACCCGGGTGCAGGCAGCCCGCAACATCGTCATCCCTTTGATCTTGCCGGCCCTTTTTGCCGGCTGGATCTATATCTTTCTCGTTACCATCAGGGAGTTGTCGGTTGCGCTGCTGCTTTACAGCCCAGGCTCACAGGTGATCTCAGTGACCATCTGGGAGCTTTGGGAAAACGGTCATGTTGGCGAGCTGGCGGCGTTCAGTCTGGTCATTACCAGCGGGACCGTGCTCCTGGCGATTATTTTTCAACGACTGGCCCAGCGCTACAGTCTCCAGGTCTGAACGATCTGTTGAAGGAGTTTTTGCTTGTCACCCGATAGACCCTTAGAATCCCTGTTCGAAGCCGATCGGATTGCGATTATTGGAGCCAGTGAGCGCAATCACTACGCGGCGACGATCTTTCGGAACCTGCAAAAACTGGGTTTCGACACATCCCAAATCGTTCCGGTCAATCCGAATCGCGCCGAGGTGTTCGGTCTTAAGGCCTATCCGAGCCTGCTCGATGTGCCGGGGAAAATTCCCCTGGCGGTTGTGGCGACCAACGCAAAAAGCGTTCTCTCGGTTGTGCGCCAGCTCGGGGAAAAAGGAGTCAGGGGGGCGATCGTTCTGGCGGATGGCTTCAGAGAGGCGGGCGAGGAGGGCAAGGCCTTGCAGGAGCAATTAGCTCAGGCCGCGCGCGAGATAGGGCTTCAGCTCGTGGGACCTAACTGTATGGGGCTCGTCTCGGTGCCTCGCAGGCTGGGGCTTTGGGCCGGCGAGCTTCCAGGGTCGCTACGGGCGGGCAACGTCGCCGGCGTTTTTCAGAGCAGCGGCATGCTCAATCTGTTTTTAGGCCTGGCCAGCAAACGCGGGGTGGGATTTCATATTGCGGTAAGCGGCGGCAACGAGGCAGTTCTCTCTGCTTCCGACTACCTGACATACGCTGCCGATTGTCCTGAGGTAAGTGTTATCGTGATGTTTATGGAAGCGGCGGCGGATCCGAAAAAATTGACCTTGGCCCTCGACCGCGCGCTGGCGAACGGGAAGAGCGTGGTTGTGTTACGCGCCGGGCGGACCGAACGCGCCAGAAGAAACGTAATCGCCCATACCGGGAACCTCGCAGGTTCTGCCGCCGCCTGGGAAGCCTTACTGGATCAGCACGGCGCGATCCTGGTAAACGATCTGGACGATCTTCTTGAAACCACAGTATTGTTTGCCTCAACTCCGGTTCGACCGGATCCCCACAAACGGGGCGTCGCGTTAGTCACTATCTCCGGTGGAGACTGCACGCTCCTGTGCGACATGAGCGAGCAGGAAGGGATCCCATTGCCCGAGTTGAGCCCTGAAACGCTCCAAACCATGGTGGAGAAGCTGGACAAGCCGACGCTGATCGGAAACCCGCTGGACGTAGAGAATCTCCAGCGGCAGAACGAAGAAGCTTTCAACCACTGTCTGGCGACTCTATTCCAAGAGCCGCGCGTAGACACCGTCGGAGTGCGGTTGAATCTGCCCAATGTCCCGTCGGATCTCCAGGTCACCATTTACGAAAGAATCGCTCGCTGGAGAGCCGAATCGGGCAAGCGTGTGGTCGTATTTTCAAGAGCATCGGAACCGCTCTCGGATGAGTGGTACGCTCTATTTCGCCGGCTCGATCTGCCATTTATCCAGGAGTATCGCAAGGGCCTTCGCGCCCTGGCGCGGCTGCGCCGGAGTGAGAGTGAGCGCGCTAGCGGTCGCTTCGCCGTGCCCGAGCGCACCGGCCTTCGCCCGACATCCCGGCTTGAAGGTTCGGGGGTCCTATCGTTTGCCGCCACGGCTAAGATATTGAACGACTATGGGATTCTGTTAGCGCCCTGGCTCATGGCCGGGTCGGCCGATGATGCCGCTCGGGCAGCGGAGACGCTAGGCTATCCGTGCGTTGTGAAGCTCTCATCCGTGGATGTGCCGCACAAAACCGAGTACGGCGCCCTCGCGCTCGGACTCAGCAATGGCGCGGAGGTGCGAGCTGCCTACGAGTTGATCATCGCGCAAGTCAGAGAGAAAAAACCGGATGCACAGATCGAAGGCGTGATCGTGCAACCCCAGCTCCGTGGAGTGGAATGCTTACTCGGTGTTTCCCGGGACCCACAACTCGGACCGGTCTTGGTCCTCGGCCTTGGGGGAGTCCTGGTTGAAGTGCTGAAAGACGTTGCGATCCGAATTCCACCCATCACTCCGGCAGAAGCTCGACGCGCCTTTGACAGCTTGCGGGGTCGGGCCATTCTTCATGGCGTTCGTGGAGCGCCACCGGCTGATGTCGATGGTCTGGCCGAGATGGCTTCAAGACTGTCATGGCTGGCACATGACCTGGGAGAAGAGGTTATGGAAATCGACTTAAACCCGGTATTGGCTCTACCAGCCGGCCGAGGGGCAATGGCCGTAGATGCCCTGATGGTTACCAGGGAACATCTTCGCTAAATCATTGGCATTTATGATTGGGCAGTAAATGCAGAAGGAGGCAGGATGAAGATCACCAAGGTCCGTGCGGTTACCCATGAAGTGCAAAATCTCATCACCGGATGGAAGATCTCTCTCGGAACTAAAGACAACCACGAATTGATTTTCGTGCGGATCGACACCGATGAAAAGATCTTTGGAGTGGGCGTTGCGAGTCCGGGAGCCATCTATATCAGTGGAGATACTGGAGTCCACCATCTTGAGCTGATCAACAACATCTTCGGGCCGGCTATCGTTGGAATGGATCCGTTCGAGCTCGAGGCAATCATCCGCAAGCTCGAATCACTGGCGCGAACGGCAGAAAGGGCGATGGCGGGAATTGATCTGGCCCTGCACGACCTTATGGGCAAGGCATTGGGTCTCCCGGCGAACAAGCTTTTTGGCGGTGCCGTTCGTGAGGGGGTGCGGGTGAATCGCCTCATGGGGATGTACCCGCCTCAGGAGATGGCGGAAAAATGCAAGGCAGTAGTGCAGAAGGGCTATACCGCCTTAAAACTCAAGGTCGGAACCACGCTCAAGGAAGATGTCGAGCGAGTGCAGAGGGTGCGTGAGGCCGTTGGGCCGGACGTGATGATCACGATCGACTTTAACCAGGCCTGCTCCGCCAAAGAAGCGATCCAGCGAATTCAAAAAATGGAACCTTATGATGTGGCGATTGTGGAGCAGCCGGTCAAGGCCGCCGATCTTAAGGGAATGGCCTTGGTGAGACAATCCGTCCAGCCGCGCGTTATGGCGGACGAGAGCGTCAATAACGCGGCAGAGGCGTTGCGCATCATCGAGAGCGGCGCGGCGGACGTCATCAGCTTAAAAATTCCCAAAATGGGGGGGATCTTTAAGGTGAGAAAGGTTGCGGCGGTGTGCGAGGCCGCCGGCGTCGAATATCTCGTCGGGACCGCGCCAGGCAGCCGCCTCCTGGATGCCGCCAATGTCCACCTGGCGGTGAGCCTCAGAAATCTCACGCTCCCATGCGAGATCGGAGAGTTCGAGCGCATGGCCAATGATCCCTGCAGCGGATTGGAGATAGTGAAGGGGATTTCCCGCCCGCCCCAGGCACCGGGTTTGGGGGTAGAGGTCGATCTCGTCAAGGTCGGCTTAGCCGGATAAAAATCACCCCGCTGGCCGGGTTTTGTATTGAGCCCGGAAAATAATTTTCTCTTGGAAAATCAGCGGGTTATATTCTTTATTCCCGTTTTCAATTAGTCTTTTTTGGATTTTTTGAAGCATTTCTAATTTCTCGCGTCTAACCACTACGAAAGGAGGTGATACTGTGAAAAAGATGCTAAAGCTAGTTGTTGTCGCCTTGGTTACATTGGCCTTTAGTGCAGTCAGCTTTGCGGCCCCAGCGACCCCAGCCACTCCGGCCACTCCGGCCAGCCCGGCAGTAGAGAAGTCGGAGAAGGTGGAGAAGAAGGCGGAGAAGAAGGTGGAGAAGAAGGTGGAGGCGAAGGAAAAGAAAGCCAGCAAAGCCAAAGCAAAGGCGAAGGCAAAGAAGGCAGACGAGAAAAAGGAAGAGAAGAAGGCTGAGAAAAAGGCTGAAACCAAGTAATTTTTGAAAAACTCACCTTTGGAGAGGGATAGTCTGAATAGATCTGCTATCCCTCTCTTCTTCTTTTTACGAATCAACCCGCTAGTATCTTTCCCGGCTTATTCCTTGCTTGATTTCACCCCCGATATTCTATAGACTTCCGTCCTGCTGGAGTGTGGTTCCTTTTTGTTAGATGAGACGAAAGGAGGGTGGAGATGGAGCTGCCGAAATGTCAGAAGTGTAACAATGGGATTTTGATCCCATTATCGGATTATGGGCAGGATGGGGCTTCCGTGATTTTCAAGGCTTGGGCTTGTACGAACCCGGAGTGCGGCTTTTCCCTCAGGGTCGATAAAGGGGAGATCACCTACGGGAGGAAGATAGAGCCGAAACACTAATCGCTCGGCTCAGGGAGCGTTTTTATGATAGGGGGGCAATTGGGGCTCCCCTATTTTTATTTCTATGACGCCAATGCCCACGGCCCGTCACGGGCGCTGCAGAACGTTGACTTGAGAACGGCCAGGTATTATAACCGGGTCGTGGCAAGGTTTTTTCTTCTCGTCGCTTCGCTGGCCGTCGCTCTGGTTTCGACTGCAGAAGTTCGCGCGCAATCGGGCTGGCAGAAGGAATGGGAAGCGACTTTGGCGGCAGCCGAGAGAGAGGGGCAGATCGATATCGCCGGGCCGCCGGGAGACTCTTTTCGCAAGGCTATCGTCGATGGTTTTACAAAAGCTTATCCGAAGATCAAGGCCGAACTGTTTGGTGGCAGCGGGGGAAATAAGGTCGCGCGTATTCTCAGAGAGCGCCAGGCGGGTGTTTTCGGCTGGGATCTCTATATCTCGGGCCCCACCTCGGCCCTTGCGGGCTTCAAGCCGGTCGGAGCTTTCGAGCCGTTGAAGCCGGCGCTTATTCTCCCGGAGGTCAGAGAGGATAAGAACTGGATTGGCAGTTTTGATTCGGGCTGGGCGGACATAGAAAAAAAACTTTTCTACGTCTTCGGCGGCACCCTGGCGGGAGATAACATTTACGCCAATCGCGACCTCGTCTCTGCCGATCAGATTAAATCTGCCCGCGATCTATTAGAGCCCAGATGGCGCGGCAAGATCGTCATCCAGGACCCCCGCATCGAGGGGAAAGGTTTGACCGACATCCTGGTTATGTCTTTGGCCTACGGGGAGGATTTTGTTCGAAGACTGCTCAGCGAGCAGAAGCTCACCGTGACCCACGACCGGCGTCAGCTCGTCGAATGGATGGTGCGCGGACAGTATCCAATCGCCATAGGTCTCAATGAGTATGTTCTGGTTCTCTTCCAGGGGAAGGGAGCCGGACAAAATATCGGTGCCGTGGTAGATCCGAAAACGGACGTCTACTGGGCATCCGGCTCGAGCGGGATCGGCCTGTTCAACCGGGCGCCTCATCCCAACGCGGCTAAGATTTATATCAACTGGCTTCTTTCGCGGCATGGTCAGATCGAATGGGTTAAGACCCTGACGAACAGCCGCCGCGTGGATGTGCCCCCTTCAGAGCCCAAGAGCGCAATGAAACCCGGTCGTGTGTACCATAATGTTCAAGCCGAGGATATGATTCCTCAGCGCAGGCGGATTCAACAACTGGCGGAAGAGCAACTGCGCTGAAAGCTCGCGCGGCGGTAGGTGTGTGGTTGAGGCCTGCGGTTGTGTTAAGCAGCGTCTGTTCGCTCATGGCTGCGCGAACCGGCCAGCCAAATAAAGGCCATGGAAGAAAAGGCCAATGCCTGAGCG
>Ga0209211_10006047_pt1 | contig 17766 bp, 15 predicted proteins | sample RifGroA2_FD_183992 | JGI IMG/M metagenome (GOLD analysis project Ga0209211, IMG submission 183992) | Groundwater microbial communities from Rifle, Colorado, USA - Groundwater A2 (SPAdes) (version 2) | ecosystem: Environmental > Aquatic > Deep subsurface > Groundwater | place: Rifle, Colorado... | reverse complement strand
TCATCGCCACCATCCGCGCGCTTTGTTCGGAAGCCATGTTTTCCACCACGGCCTGGTAAACCAGCGACTCGATGTAGCGCACCAGCAGTTCGTCGATCACCTGCTTGGCATCCGGTTCGTAGATATAATCCCAATTGCCCTCGGAGGTTCCCAGCTGCTCGCCGCTCAGCGGCAGCAATTGCTCGATGCACGGCTCCTGTTTCATGGTGTTGATGAAATGGTTGTAGCTGATATGGATCGCGTCGATCTCTCCCGCCGTGTAAGCATCCAGCATCACCTTTACGGCGCCGATCAGCTTTTCGATATGCGGCGTATCGCCCAATCCGGTCAGGTTGGACTTGACCCTGGCGCCGATGCGCGACATGAAACCCAGGCCCTTGTTGCCGATCGGGCAAACCACGATACCCTTGCCCTGTCCTTCCCAATCCTTCATGTTGCTCACCGCAAGACGCAGGATGTTGGTATTCAAACCGCCGCACAGCCCCTTGTCCGAAGTCACCACGATCAGGCCGACGTTTTTGACATTTTCGCGTTTTTCCAGGAAGGAGTGCCTGTATTCCGGATTGGCGCGCGACAAGTGCGCAGCCACGGCGCGAATCTTTTCGGCATAGGGGCGCGCAGCGCGCATCCGGTCCTGTGCTTTACGCATCTTGGCTGCGGCGACCATTTCCATGGCGCGCGTGATCTTACGCGTATTTTCTACACTCTTGATTTTCGCGCGGATCTCTTTACTGCCAGCCATTTCTCACCCCGCCTTAATAAACAGCCGTTGCCTTGAAGGTCTCAATCGCCGCAGACAAGAGTTTTTCGTTGTCGGCATTCAGATCCTTGCTGGACTCGATCGCATCCATCAGTGCCTTGTTGCTGGATTTCAGGTAGGCATGCAAGGCCGACTCGAACGCCAGCGCCTTGGGCACCGCCACATCGTCAAAATAGCCTTTGTTGACGGAGAACAGCGTGACCGCCATTTCGGCGACCGACAATGGCGCATATTGCAACTGCTTCATCAACTCGGTCACCATGCGGCCGCGCTCCAACTGCTTGCGGGTTGCCTCGTCCAGATCGGAAGCAAACTGCGCGAAAGCTGCCAATTCGCGGTACTGCGCCAATGCCAGCCGCACACCGCCGCCGAGCTTCTTGATCACCTTGGTTTGCGCTGCGCCGCCTACGCGGGACACCGAAACACCGGCGTTGATCGCAGGACGGATACCGGCGTTGAACAAGTCGGTTTCCAAAAATATCTGGCCGTCGGTAATGGAAATCACGTTGGTCGGCACGAAGGCGGACACGTCGCCTGCTTGCGTCTCGATGATCGGCAATGCGGTCAGCGAACCGGTCTTGCCCTTGACTTCGCCCTTGGTGAAGGCTTCCACGTAGTCGGCATTCACGCGCGCTGCGCGTTCCAGCAGACGGGAGTGCAAATAAAACACGTCGCCGGGATAGGCTTCGCGACCCGGCGGACGGCGCAGCAACAGGGAGATTTGACGGTAGGCCCAAGCTTGCTTGGTCAGGTCATCGTAAACAATCAGCGCGTCCTGTCCGCGATCGCGGAAGTATTCGCCCATGGTGCAACCGGCATACGGCGCCAGAAACTGCATTGCGGCAGAATCCGAAGCGGTTGCCGCAACCACGATGGTGTAACCCAACGCACCGTGCTCTTCCAGCTTGCGCACCACGTTGGCGATGGTCGAGGCTTTCTGGCCGATCGCGACATACACGCAGGTCATGTTCTGACCCTTCTGGTTGATGATGGCATCCACCGCCACGGCAGTCTTGCCGGTTTGGCGGTCGCCAATGATCAATTCGCGTTGACCGCGTCCGACCGGAACCATCGAGTCGATCGATTTCAAACCGGTCTGCACCGGCTGATCAACCGACTTGCGTGAAATCACGCCCGGCGCCACTTTTTCGATCTTGTCGGTCATCTTGGCGTTGATCGGGCCCTTGCCGTCGATCGGCTGTCCCAATGCGTTCACCACGCGGCCGCACAATTCCGGGCCGACCGGCACTTCCAGAATACGGCCGGTGCACTTGACTGTGTCGCCTTCAGTGATGTGCTCATACTCGCCGAGCACCACTGCGCCGACCGAATCACGCTCCAGGTTCAGCGCCAGGCCGAAGGTGTTGCCCGGGAATTCCAGCATTTCTCCCTGCATCACATCGGAGAGCCCATGCACACGAACGATACCGTCGGTCACGCTGACCACCGTACCTTCAGTGCGCGCCTGCGTCAGTGCCTCGAAATTTTCGATGCGGCTGCGAATCAGATTGCTAATTTCAGAGGGGTTGAGCTTCATTACATTTCCTTATCTTGATCAATCCGTTATCAGGCCAGGGCGTTTGCCATCTCGCCAAGACGGGTGCGGGCAGAGCCATCGATCACCTTGTCTCCGGCGCGAATCACCACGCCACCCAGCAACTCTTTGTTGACTTTGCAAACCAGCTTGATTTCGCGGCCCATGCGCGCTTTCAGCGAACTAACAATCTTCGCCTGCTGCGCAGCAGACAACTCAAACGCGGAATCCACTACCACATTCACGGTTTTTTCTGCTTCCGCCCGCAAAGCCTCGAAAATGGCGGCGATTTCCGGCAGGATCAGCAGGCGTTGATTGTCCACCAGCACCCTGACGAAATTATGCTGCTGGGGTGTTACCTGCCCACCCAGCAAACCATCCATCAGGCTTTCGAGTTGCGCTTTGGCAACCTGCGGGCTGGTGACGACCGCGCGAACTTCCGGGTGGCAAACCGCCTCGGCGAGAGACAGCAATGCCTCCGCCCAGCCTTTCAGGTCCGACAGCTTTTGCGCTTCTTCAAATGCCGCCTGTGCATAGGGCCGGGCAATGGTGATGGCTTCAGACATGGCGTTTAGATTTCCGCAACTAGTTTATCGAGCAGGTCGTTGTGCGCCTTGGCGTCAATTTCGCGGCCAAGAATCTTGCTCGCTCCGGCCAGCGCAATTGCCGACACTTGAGTACGCAACTGCTCTTTGGCGCGAAATACTTGCTGATCAACATCGGCATGCCCTGTCGCAACGATTCGATCATATTCCACCTTGGCTTTTGCCTTGGCTGCCTCAACGATTTCACTGTCGCGCTTTTCGGCGTTAACGATGATTTCGCCAGCCTTTTCCTTGGCTTCACGCAAAATTTCTGCGGAACGTTTGGCGGCCAGTTCCAGGTCGTGCTTTGCCCGTTCAGCATCCGCCAAGCCATCGGCAATTTGCTTTTTGCGTTGCTCCAGCGCCGCCATGATCGGGGGCCAGACAAATTTCATGCAGAACCACACAAACAGCGCGAACATGATCGTCTGTGCGAGAAGAGTTGCATTGATATTCATGCAAGCTACCTTTCTTAAGTTATACGTTGTCGCTTATGACGAATTAGTGCGCCACAGCAAACAGAACATACATTGCGATACCAACTGCAATCATCGGCACCGCATCGACCAGGCCCATCACCACGAAAAACTGGGTGCGCAGCATCGGGATGAGTTCCGGTTGGCGGGCAGCTCCTTCCAAAAAGCGGCCACCCAGAATACCAATACCGACAGCAGCGCCAAGCGCTCCCAGACCCATCATCAGCGCTCCGGCGATATACAGCAGTGCATTTGCCATTTCCATTTTTTATTTCTCCTATTGATAAAAGTGAAGTTTAGTGAAACTGTTTTTTAATGATGTTGATTTAGTGATGTTCTTGGTGCGCCATATCCATATAAACGACGGTCAACGTCATAAAGATGAAGGCCTGCAGCGTGACAATCAGGATGTGAAAAATTGCCCAGCCCAGCGACAGCAGTATCTGCGACCCGTACAGGGTAGCGCTACCCATTGACATGCCCGCCCAGGCGCCGCCCATCAGCGCGATCAGAATGAAGATCATTTCGCCGGCATACATGTTGCCGAACAGACGCAGCGCGAGCGAAATCGGTTTGGCGATCAGGTTGACCCCTTCCAGCAGCAGGTTGACCGGCATACCCCACTTACCGAACGGTTGCAGCGTCAACTCGCCCGCAAATCCGCCCAACCCCTTCATCTTGACGCTGTAGTAAAGCACCAGCAGGAACACGCCGATCGCCATACCGAAGGTGGCATTCGGGTCGGTGGAAGGAACGATCTTAAAAAACGGGACGCCCAGGGCGCTCATCAACAAGGGGATGTAATCGATGGGCAACAAGTCCATCAGGTTCATCGAAAGTATCCAGAAGAAGATCGTCAGCGCCAATGGCCCAACCATGTCGTTCTTGCCGGAAAACGAACCGCGCACGCTGTTGTCGATGAACTCGAGCGACCATTCACAGAAATTCTGCAGGCCGCCCGGTATGCCGCTGACCGCGCTCTTGGCGACGCTGCGGAACACGAGCATGACAACGGCGCCCAGTAGTAGGGACATGATAAAGGTGTCCAGATTGAGCGCCCAGAAACCCATCGCCTTGGCTTCCTCTGCGCTATGCGCAATGCCCCAGGTACCGTCCGGCAATTGGCCATACGTCAGGTTTTGCAAGTGATGCTTGATGTATCCTGCTGATGTGTGTACTTCGCTAGACATTTTTAGTCACTATCTCAGTCTAAATTCTGATTTAATCTATTCAAAAATAATCGGGCAGCCAACAGTGCCGCCTGGCCCATCACAAAACCGCCCAGCACAGCGAGCGGCGATAATTTCAGTACCACCAGGCACAAGCCGAGCAGCACAACGACCACCAGAAATCTTTCGGCGGCGTAAAAATACATAAGCCGTAGTTGGTGGTGCGCACTACTGTGTTCGCGCGCCTCATGGGCAAAACGCAAAGCCGCTCGGGACATTCTCCATGCCAGCAATGCTCCGTTGAGGACCGATACCATCCCCCCGCTTAACACCGCTAGCGCATCTTGTGGAGTGCCATTCAGGCCGTAAACAATGCCCGCAGCGATCAGCGCGGTCGCCGCCTGCAACCCGACTACCTGGCGCGCCAATCTCTTTTCTCCGGCTTCCACCGCGCAAAGGGTGGCGATTATAGTGGCGCTTTCCGGGGGTGTCAAACAATGCTGCGATACCTCGCCTGCGTCTTTGCCCAACTTATTTGCCCTTTTTGAGCTTGTTCAGAAATTCATCAAGCTGGTCATGATTCGTATATTCGATGACCAGCTTGCCCCCGCCCTTGCTGTCCGGCTTGATTTCCACGCGGGTCCCGAGCCAGGCACTCATTTCTTCCTGCAACCGCTGGGTATCGCGGCTAAGCTTGTGCGCTTTCTTTGGTTTGTCTTTTTCCGGCTCATGAGTTTGCTTTTGCACCAACTTTTCCGCTTCGCGTACGGAAAGCCCTTCCAGTACAATTTTATTGGCCAGCAATATCTGCTGTGCGCTCTCCAGCGGCAACAAGGCGCGCGCGTGCCCCATATCCAGCTTGTTTTCCATCAGCATGCCCTGCACGGCCTGCGGCAATTTGAGCAGCCTCAGCAAGTTGCTGGCGGCGCTGCGCGAACGCCCTACCGCCTCTGCGGCGACCTGGTGGGTCATCTTGAATTCGTCGATCAGGCGCTGGATGCCGACCGCCTCTTCCAGCGGATTCAGGTTTTCACGCTGGATATTCTCGATCAGCGCCATCGCCAGCGCCGCATTGTCCGGCACGCTGCGCACCAGCACCGGCACATGAGTCAGCCCCGCCAGCTGCGCTGCACGCCAGCGCCTCTCGCCGGCGATGATTTCATAGCTACTGTCGGCAAGCTGGCGCACCAGGATCGGCTGCATGATTCCCTGCGCCTTGATTGAGGCCGCCAAATCATTCAACGAGGCCTCATCCATATGCGAACGGGGCTGGTATTTGCCCGGTTTGAGCAGCGCCACATTCAAATCGCGCATCGCCTCATCTTTCTCGCTTTTGCCTCCGGACAACAGCGCATCCAGCCCGCGTCCCAGTCCCTTGTTCAGCTTTGTTGCCATGATCTTTCCTTTATGCCGTTGCAGCAGGTTGCGCTGCGTTATTCAATAACTCTCCGGCCAATGCCAGATAAGCCTGCGTTCCCTTGGACAACTTGTCGTGATACAGCGCCGGCACGCCAAAGCTGGGGGCTTCCGCCAGCCGCACATTGCGCGGGATCACGGTGCGGTAAACCTTGTCGCCGAAGTGTTCCTGCAATTGGTCCGAGACCTGCTGCGCCAGCGTGTTGCGCGGATCGAACATGGTGCGCAGCAGCCCTTCGATTTCCAGTTCCGGATTCAGGCTGGCGCGCACTTTGCGGATGGTGTTCACCAGGTCGCTCAGCCCCTCGAGCGCATAGTATTCGCATTGCATCGGGATCATCACCGACCTGGCCGCACACAGGCCGTTCAGGGTCAGCAGGTTCAGGGCTGGCGGGCAATCGATCAACACATAGTCGTATTCCGCCTCGATGACATGCAAGGCGTCGCGCAGGCGCGTTTCGCGATGCGGCAGACCGACCAGCTCGACTTCCGCGCCGGCCAAATCCCGGTTGGCGGGCAGCAAATCATATTTTCCGGCTTCCGAGCGTATCCTTGCCTCCGCCACTGTCTTGCTGCCCAGCAACACATCGTAAACGCTGGCCTGCACATCGCGCTTGTCGATGCCGCTGCCCATGGTGGCATTGCCCTGCGGGTCAAGGTCGACCATCAACACACGCTGCTGGGCCGCCGCGAGACTGGCCGCCAGATTCACGGTGGTGGTGGTTTTCCCCACCCCGCCCTTCTGATTGGTTATCGCTAATATTTTTGTCATGTTGTTTTGTCCCTATCGCATGATGCAATCACCAGACTGCGCGCCGCGAGCAAACCCGGCACCTGTAACGGTATGACGCGCTCCACCCGGCATCCGTCCGGCACGCCCGCCAATTCCTGCTGCGGCGCGCCCTTCATCGCCACCCAACGCCCTTGCTGCGCCACGAGATGGCGGGTGCAGCGCAAAAATTCACCCAGTTCGCTGAAGGCCCGCGAGATGATCCCGTCGAACCGCTCCACCGCCTGCCACTCTTCCACACGCGCGCAGTGAACGCTCACGTTTTGCAAGCCAAGTTCGATAATCGCCTGTTGCACGAAGCTGGTTTTCTTGCTGTTGCTGTCCAGCAAGGTGAACTGCCAGCCCGGCTGTGCGACCGCCAGCACCAGCCCCGGCAAGCCCGCGCCACTTCCCACATCCAGCCACCGCCCCGCCCATAGATGCGGCATTGTTGCGAGGCTGTCGAGCAAGTGATTACTCACCATCTGCTGCGGGTCGCGGATTGCCGTCAGGTTATATACCTTGTTCCATTTGTGCAGCAATGCCAAATAATCCAACAGCTTGCCCTGCGTGTCCGCATCCAGCGCAATCCCCAATTGCGCGATGCCGCGCTGCAATTCTTCGGCCAGGCTCATGCGCATTTTTGCGTTTGCCGGTCATTGCGAAAGCCGCGCTTGATATGCACCAGCAGCAAGGAGATCGCCGCTGGGGTAATCCCGGAAATACGTGCCGCCTGCCCGACGGTCTCGGGCTTGTGCTGATTGAGCTTTTGCTGCACCTCGATGGACAGGCCGCGCACCTCGCAATAATCCAGGTCTTCCGGCAATCCCAGTGTTTCGTATTGCTCGTTGCGCCCGATCTCGTCGCGCTGCCGCTCGATATAGCCGTGGTACTTCGCCTGGGTTTCCACCTGCTCGGCAACCTTTTCATCACCCACCCCGGCACCCGCGCCAGGCAAGGTCAGCAGGCTGGTATAATTCACGTCTGGGCGGCGCAACAATTCATGTAGCGAGTACTCACGCTCAATGAGTTTCCCCAGTACACGCATTGCGTCCTCTGCAGGCAGGTTGCGCGGACTCATCCAGGTGTTGCGCAACCGCTCCTGCTCGCGCGCGATGGACTCGCGCTTTTGTTCAAACGCCTGCCAGCGCGCATCATCCACAATGCCCAGTTTGCGGCCGATCTCCGTCAGCCTCAGGTCCGCGTTATCCTCGCGCAACTGCAGGCGATATTCAGCACGGCTGGTAAACATGCGATACGGCTCTGGAGCTCCGCGCGTGATCAAATCATCCACCATCACACCCAGGTAAGCCTCGTCACGGCGCGGGCACCAGGCTTCCTGCCCGCCTGCTTGAAGTGCAGCATTCAGCCCGGCCAGCAAACCTTGTGCGGCGGCCTCTTCATAACCGGTGGTGCCGTTGATCTGCCCGGCGAAAAACAGCCCATGGATCGACTTCGTTTCCAGCGAACTCTTCAACCCGCGCGGATCGAAATAGTCGTATTCGATTGCATAGCCGGGACGCAGAATATGCGCATTCTCCAACCCCCTGATGGAACGCACCAATGCCAATTGCACATCGAACGGCAGGCTGGTGGAAATCCCGTTGGGGTAAACCTCGTGGGTGGTCAGTCCTTCCGGCTCGAGGAAAATCTGGTGCGAGGACTTGTCGGCAAAACGCGTGATCTTGTCTTCGATGGACGGGCAATAGCGCGGTCCGACTCCCTCGATCACTCCGGTGAACAGCGGCGAGCGGTCCAGCCCGCCACGGATGATGTCGTGGGTGCGCTGGTTGGTTTCGGTGATCCAGCACGGCAACTGCCGTGGATGCTGCGCGGCATTGCCCATGAACGAGAACACCGGCACCGGGTCGTCGCCCGGCTGTTCCTGCATCACCGAATAATCGATGCTCCGACCATCAATGCGCGGCGGTGTGCCGGTCTTCAACCGCCCCGCCGGCAGGCTCAGTTCGCGCAATCGATGCGCCAGGCTGATGGAGGGCGGGTCGCCCGCGCGGCCCGCCGGATAATTGGCCTGCCCGACATGGATCAGTCCGGACAGGAACGTGCCCGCTGTCAGCACCACGGTTTTCGCGTTGAAGCGCAGGCCCAGCTGGGTGACCACCCCGCATACCCTACCCTGCTCGACCAGCAAGTCGTCCACCGCCTGCTGGAACAGCCAGAGGTTGGGTTGATTCTCCAGCCGCATCCGGATTGCCTGTTTGTAAAGCAGACGGTCGGCTTGCGCGCGCGTCGCGCGCACTGCCGGGCCTTTGCTCGAATTCAGGATGCGGAACTGAATGCCGCTTTCGTCGGTTGCCGCCGCCATCGTGCCACCAAGCGCGTCCACTTCCCTGACCAGGTGGCCCTTGCCGATCCCGCCGATCGAAGGATTGCACGACATCTGCCCGAGCGTTTCGATGTTGTGGCTGAGCAGCAAGGTCTTGCAGCCCGCGCGCGCGCTGGCCAAGGCGGCTTCCGTGCCGGCATGGCCGCCGCCCACTACGATCACATCGAATATATCGGGGATGCTCATGTTGCAACTGTTTTGGAAAGGACGCGCATCATACAACAGCGCATCCGTAATCCCAAACACATTGGGAGCCGAATTGTTTCACGTGAAACAAGGGTGCTATTTGCCGATGCAGAAGCGGCTGAAAATCTCGCCGAGCAAATCATCCGGGGTGAATTCTCCGGTAATTTCGTTCAGCGCACATTGCGCTAGGCGGAGTTCCTCGGCGAACAACTCCGCGCTGGCCAGCACCTCCTGGGCCTGGGCCAAATGGGTCTGCGCCAGCGCCAACGCGCGAACATGCCGCTCCCGCGCCATGAAGGCACCGCTTTCCTGATCGCGCCAACCCACCGCCTCCAGCAGCTTGCCGCGCAACATCTCTAAACCCGCGCCTGTTTTGGCGGACACCCTAATAGATGGCACGCTGGCAAACGGTGCGTTCGCGGATAGGGCAGCACCGTCGTCCAGCAGGTCGGACTTGTTGAATACCAGCAGCCTCGGTATATCCGCCGGTAACCCGGCAAGAATCGCCTCGTCCTGCGCCGTCAGCCCTTTGCTCGCGTCCAGCAGCAGCAGGATCAAATCGGCGCGGTGTATAGTCTGGTGGGCACGCGCGATACCCATGCTCTCCACCGCATCCTCCGATTCGCGCAACCCCGCCGTATCCATGATATGCAGCGGCACCCCGCGGATCTGGATCGCCTGGCGGATCACGTCGCGGGTGGTGCCGGGAGTATCACTGACCAGCGCCACCTCCTCGCCGGCCAGGCGGTTCAGCAGGCTGGACTTGCCGACGTTCGGCTGCCCGGCGATGACTACGTGGGCGCCCTCGCACAGCAGGCTGCCCTGCCTTGCGGTGTCCAGCGTATGCTGCAAACGCGGCCGGACGCGGCTCAGCAAGGCATCACGGCGCTCCATATCGACGGCATCCACCTCATCCTCCGGGAAATCCAGCATCGCCTCAACCAGCATGCGCAGATTGATCAGCTCATCGACCATGCCGTGGATGGCGGCAGAAAATTCCCCGCGCAGGGAGCGCATCGCACTGCGTGCAGCCTCGGCGGAATTGGCATCGATCAGGTCGGCAACGCTTTCGGCCTGCGCCAGGTCGAGTTTGTCGTTCAGAAAGGCGCGGCGCGTAAATTCGCCGGGTTGCGCCAGCCGCGCCCCCAGATCGAGGCAGCGCTGCAACACCAGTTGCAAGACGGCGGGGCCGCCGTGGCCCTGCAACTCGAGCACATCCTCGCCGGTGTAGGAATGCGGGGCAGGAAAAAACAAGGCGACACCCTGGTCCAGGGTGTCGCCGTTTTCGTCCAGAAAATTGCCGCAGGTGGCATGCCGCGCAACGGGCAGCTTGCCGAGGATTTTGCGTGCCAGCGTTTCGCTGTGCCGCCCCGATACCCTTACCACCCCGATTCCGCCGCGCCCCTGCGCGGTGGCAATGGCGGCAATGGTATCAGCGTTTGACAGCAGCACCTTTGCTCGCAGCCTCGGTCTCGGCGGCCCGAGTGATGTACCACTGCTGACCGATTGAGAGAATGTTGTTCACGATGGAATACAACACCAGCCCGGCAGGAAAGAAGAAGAAAATCACACTGAATGCAATCGGCATGATTTGCATTATCCTGGCCTGCATCGGATCTGCCGGCTTTGGATTAAGGCGCATCTGGATAATCATACTCGCCCCCATGATCAACGGCAGGATGTAATACGGATCCTCAGCCGACAGATCGGTTATCCAGCCGAAGAATGGTGCGTAGCGCATCTCGACGCTCGCCAGGATGGCCCAGTACAAGGCGATAAACACCGGGATTTGCACCACCACCGGCAAGCATCCGCCCAGCGGGTTGATTTTCTCCGTTTTGTAGAGGTCCATCATGGCGCGATTCAGCTTTTCCCGGTCACCGGCGCATTGTTGTTTGATCTTTTCCAGCTTCGGCGCAACCACGCGCATCTTCGCCATAGAGCGATAGCTTGCCGCAGACAGCGGAAAAAACAACAGCTTGATCAGGACGGTCAGCAGAATAATGGCGATTCCCCAGTTATGCGTCCAGTCATAAAACAGCGCCATGACCCAGAACAGCGGGGCGGAAAGGACGGTCAGCCAGCCATAATCCACTGTCAATCCAAGGCCGGGCGCGATTTTGTCCAGATCAACCTGGGCCGGGCCGGCATAAAGCGTAGTGCCGATGAGCACTTTCTGGCCGGGGTTAACGACCTGCTCCGGAAGAATCACCCCCACCGAGTACGCGTCGCCGTCCAGCTTGCGCGTGAAATATTCACGATTGGCTTTTTCCTTGGGCAGCCATACCGCAACGAAATAATGTTGCAGTATCCCAATCCAGCCGTCATTGGCTTGCTTGGGGTAATCCGTCTTGCCTTTTTCTATTTCCGGGAATTCAACTTTTTGAAATTTTTCCTTGTCGGTATAGACCGCGGCACCAACATAAGTCGGCAAGAACATTGAGCTGCCTGCCAGCGCGACGCTGTCGCGAATCAGCTGAAAATAGCTGCTTGTCGTTGCTGCCTGTTGCCCGGTGTTTTCCAATTCATAGGCGACATCGACCAGATAACTCCCTTTGTGGAAGGTAATCAACTTGGTCACTTTCAGCGTGGAACCGGCCTCGGCAGTCAGCCGTACCTGCACCTGCTCGGCATTTTCTGCAAGCACATACTGGTCTTGTTCCGAAATGAACGGACTGTTGTGGTTAGGCAGACCCGCTCCGAGCAGACCGCTTTGCGCGACATAATTATGGGTGCCTGTGCCGCGATGGAAAAGCACCAGCGGTTTGTTTTTGTCCAATCCGTCAGGGTGCTTCAGCAATGCCAACCGGCTGATATCTCCGCCGATGGTGCTGATTTCAGCCTCAAGGATGTCGGTCTTGACGTGGATTATTTTTCCGGCTGATTGCTGGACGGAATGCTGGGCAATAGTTGCCGGTGTTACCGCTGCTGGAGGATTTACCTGAGGCGCCGTGACATTCCCATTAATTGCCGCGCTTTGCTGAACATACTGTTCCGGATGTTGATGGCGTTGCCAGCCATCCCAAACCAATCCCAGCGAAAACACAAAAATTAAAAACAAAAAAAGTCTTTGTAAATCCATGATATGGCCTGATGTTAGGGTGCGGGATCGTATCCGCCGGGATTCCAGGGATTGCAACGCAGCAATCGTTTAATACCGAGCCACGCCCCTTTCATTACACCGTATTTCGCCAATACTTCGCAGGTATAGTGGGAACAGGTTGGGGTAAATCTGCATGTTGGCGGGCTAAGCGGACTGATCAGATATTGATAGCCATGAATCAGCTTGATCACAATTCTGCGCATCTATTCTCTACCCGGCTAAACAGCATTTTTAAATTGCCAGCTTGCGCACCACTCTCTTGAGGGTAAGCGCGTCTCGCCATCACAACCACATCCAACTTACACTGTTTGATGCTGTGCTGGCGGAACGCTTCCCGGATGATTCTTTTTACACGATTTCGGTCTGCTGCGCCGGATAGCGTTTTTTTTGCTACAACCATTCCAAGCCTGGCGTTTCCTTTGCCGTTGCGCACAAAAAAAATCTTGAAGTACTTATCCGCCATGTTTTCAGCACGAATAACATGGTCAAAACCATCCTCGCGCAATAATCGGTGCGCAGCAGTAAATTCGGCCGATAGACTGGGCGGCGAGGCCGATATGCTAAACCGCGAGTCTGGCACGGCCCTTGGCGCGGCGAGCCTTGATCACAGCGCGGCCTCCGCGTGTCTTCATGCGCACCAAAAATCCATGGGTGCGTTTTCTTTTGGTTACGGACGGTTGATATGTGCGTTTCATGTTCTTTTCCTAGTTGAGCCGTAAAACGCGCTATTACAAAGCCTTAAGGCCCAAGTGTCAAGTATATTTTACTTTTTTGCCTGTGGATAAGTTTGCGCTTGCGCTGTAGAATGCTGCAACTTTTACTGTTGCCGAGCCATTCCTTTCAACGCAATTATGCAGGATATTTCTTTTTGGGATTCATGCCTCCGCTCGTTCGAAAAGAGCCTGCCGCCGCAACAATACAACTCGTGGATAAAACCATTGCTCCTCCAGAACGAAAATGGATCGCTGGTACTGACCGCACCGAACACCTTTACTCTGAAGCTTGTCCAGGAGCGTTTTCTTCCCGAGATCAGCCGCCAGGCGGGTCTGGCTTACTCTCGAATTCCGCTATTTGAATTTCGCGTCCTTGAAACAGAACCTGCGGCCAAGCCTCGCGAAGCGGCTCCCCAGAAAATTGCCGCCCCCGTTCACGATAGCAAACCGAAAGTTGAAACCTCATTTCGTAGTTACGGAAAGCTTAACCCCAACCTGACTTTCGATAACTTTGTAATCGGTAAAGCCAATCAGCTTGCTTTTGCCGCAGCCACACAGGTCGCCGAATTACCGGGCGCTTCCTACAACCCGCTATTTATTTATGGCGGTGTAGGCTTGGGCAAAACCCACTTGATCCAAGCGATGGGCAATCAAATCAAGGTTAACAACCCGCAGGCAAAAATCTGCTATATGCACGCCGAGCGGTACGTTTCCGATGTGGTGCGCGCTTACCAGTCCAACAAGTTTGAAGAATTCAAACAGTATTACCATTCTCTCGACATCCTGCTGATCGACGATATTCAATTTTTCGCCGGCAAAACCAAGACGCAAGAAGAATTTTTCTACGCCTTCAACACCCTCATCGACTCGCATAAGCAAGTCATCATGACCAGCGATACCTTCCCCAAGGAAATTGCCGGACTTGATAGTCGCCTGGTTTCGCGTTTTGGCTGGGGACTTACCGTCGCCATCGAACCGCCAGAACTGGAAATGCGCGTAGCCATTCTGCTGAAAAAAGCCAGCCTGGGCGGCTATGTGCTTGACGAAGCGGTCGCTTTTTTTATCGCCAAACACGTCAATTCAAATGTTCGTGAGCTTGAAGGCGCTTTAAAGCGCGTCGAGGCCTATGCCAAATTTCATCGCCGCGTCATTTCCGTTGAGACGGCAAAAGAAGCCATGAAAGACATCCTGATTGCGCAAAGCCGGCAGATTTCGATCGAAAATATACAAAAAACGGTTGCCGATTATTACCATATCAAGATGGCTGACCTGCTTTCGAAAAAAAGAACACGAAACTTGACCAGGCCACGGCAAACGGCCATGTCGCTCGCTCGCGAATTGACTACCATGAGCCTGCCTGAAATTGGCAATGCTTTTGGCGGGAAAGATCATTCAACGGTGATACATGCCTGCAAAATGATCGTAAATCTCAGGGCATTGGATACTACAATCGATGCAGATTACAAAATCCTGCTGCAAACTTTACGGGGATAATTTAGTGGATTGAGTGTGCACAAAATGTTGATAATTCATTGTTCTGTGAGAAGCGTATAAGTTATCCACATTACTGTTGCAACTTACCAACAACCATTCTTTGTGGTTTATTGTTTTGTATTTCAATGTATCAAAAGGTTTTTTTGGGTTATTAACACAATTTCGGATGCATTATTAGCTCTTATTAAAGGTTTATATTATGTTTATTGAAAAGATAGATAAAGAAATCATACTCAAACCGCTGCAAGTAGTCATTGGTATCGTAGAACGAAAACAAACATTACCGATTTTGTCGAACGTCCTGATGGAAAATCAGGACGGCAAGATACGTTTTACAACGACAGATATGGAAATACAGATTACGACAACCATCGATACCGGTATAAGGGGCGGGCAAAACGCAGCTTTTACGGTTGGGGGGAAAAAATTCCAGGAAATACTGAGGGTTCTTCCCGAGCAAAGTAAAATCACCATAGACACCAAGGAAAACAAGGCGCAAATCAAAACAAACAAAAGCCGTTTTAGTTTGCAAACCTTGCCCGCACAAGATTTCCCGAAATTGAGCAATCAACTGGAAAACGCGAAAAAAATCGTGTTGCCGCAAAAGGAATTGAAAAATTTACTATTTTCCGTTCAATACGCAATGGCGCAACAGGATGTGCGTTATTACCTTAATGGCGTTTTATTGATTATCGATGGCAACAAACTCAAGGTAGTGGCTACCGATGGCCATCGTCTTGCTTACAATGCCGGTGCCATCGATGGCCATTACGAAAAACAGGAAATCATCCTGCCACGCAAAGCTGTCTCGGAATTATCCAAATTGCTGGCGGATAGCGATGAAAGTGTCGAGCTGGAGTTCTCGCAGCAGCAGGTTAAGGTTACTTTCTCCGGTATCACCCTGATAACGAAAGTAATCGAAGGAAAATTTCCTGATTACGAGCGCGTCATACCGAAATACGACAATCACCTCAATATGGAGCGGGCCGTAATGCAACAAGCATTGCAGCGCGCCGCAATACTGTCCAATGAAAAATTCAGGGGCGTGCGTTTTGTGTTGACTGAAAAAAACCTCAGCATTATCAGCAGCAATAGCGAGCAGGAAGAGGCGCAGGAAGAAATCGAGACCGACTACCACGGCGAGCCATTGGATATCGGCTTCAACGTCAACTACCTGATGGATGGGTTGAACAACATCAGCAGCAGCACCGCCACTTTCTCGTTTGGTGATCCGAACAGCAGCATCCTGATGACAACACCGGAAAACCAGGAATTCCGTTATGTCGTCATGCCGATGCGTATTTAATAATCTTTTGTGTTTCACGTGAAACAAACCAAATATCAGGAAACCCCCAATGAGTGAATATACTTCCGATAACATCAAGGTTTTAAAAGGGCTGGAAGCCGTGCGCAAGCGTCCCGGTATGTATATCGGCGACACGAATGACGGCACCGGTTTGCATCACATGGTGTTTGAGGCCGTAGACAACGCTGTGGATGAAGCTTTGGCCGGCCATTGCAACGAGATCAACGTAATTATTCATGCGGACAACTCGATCAGTGTCAGCGACAACGGGCGCGGCATTCCAACCGATATCCACAAGGAGGAAAACCGTTCCGCCGCCGAAGTTATCATGACCATCCTGCATGCGGGCGGTAAATTCGACAGCAATTCCTACAAGGTATCCGGCGGCTTGCACGGCGTGGGCGTGTCGGTGGTCAACGCGCTGTCCGAGTGGTTGAAATTGACGATTTACCGTGACGGCAAAGAGCACTTCATGGAGTTTCATCATGGCGAACCGGTCGCCCCGCTCAAAGTGATGGGTAATTCGGCTAAAAAAGGCACCATCGTCCATTTTCTGGCGGCCAAGGAAACCTTCGGCCTGGTCGAGTTCCATTTTGATATTCTGGCGAAACGCCTGCGCGAGTTGTCGTTCCTTAACAACGGCGTGAAAATTGCGCTGATCGACCACCGCACCGGCAAGGAAGAAAACTTTGCGTTTTGCGGCGGCATCAAGGGCTTCGTCGAATACATGAACCGCAACAAATCGCCGCTGCACCCTACGGTGTTCTACGCGATCGGCGAAAAGGACGGCATTACCGCCGAGATCGCGATGCAGTGGAATGACTCCTATCAGGAAACAGTGCAATGCTTCACTAATAACATCCCGCAACGCGACGGCGGCACCCACCTGACCGCGCTGCGCGCCGCGATGACGCGCACCCTAAACCAGTATATCGAGGCCGAGCAGATTGCGAAAAAGGCCAAGGTGGAAACCACCGGCGATGATATGCGCGAGGGGTTAACCGCGGTGCTGTCGGTGAAATTGCCCGATCCCAAGTTCTCGTCGCAAACCAAGGACAAGCTGGTTTCCTCGGAAGTGCGTCCGGTGATCGAAGATCTGGTGGCGCAGCAAATGAGCGCGTTCCTGCTGGAAAAGCCAAGCGATGCGAAGATCATCGTCAACAAGATCATCGAGGCGGCGCGCGCCCGTGAAGCGGCGCGCAAAGCGCGCGACCTGACGCGCCGCAAAGGCATCCTGGACGGCATGGGCCTGCCGGGCAAGCTGGCCGACTGCCAGGAAAAAGACCCTGCCCTCTCCGAACTTTACCTGGTCGAGGGAGATTCGGCGGGCGGCTCCGCCAAGCAGGGCCGCGACCGCAAGTTCCAGGCGATCCTGCCGCTCAAGGGCAAGATATTGAACGTCGAGAAGGCGCGTTTCGAAAAACTCATCGCGTCGCAGGAAATCGCCACGCTGATCACCGTGCTCGGTACCGGCATCGGCAAGGACGAATACAACGCCGACAAGCTGCGCTACCACCGCATCATCATCATGACCGACGCGGACGTGGACGGTTCGCATATCCGCACCCTGCTGCTCACCTTCTTCTACCGGCAGATGCCCGAGCTGGTCGAGCGCGGCCATATCTATATCGCGCAACCGCCGCTGTACAAGATCAAGCAAGGCAAAGATGAGCGCTATCTCAAGGACGATCAGGAGATGAAGATATACATGCTTAAGGCCGCGCTGAACAACGCCGTGCTGCATCCCTCAGCCGACGCCGCACCGATCCAGGCCGCCGCGCTGGAGCTGATCGCCAAGCAATACTTCCTCGCCGAAGCGGTGATCGACCGCCTGTCGCGCTTTACCGCGCCGGAGGCCAGCCACGCCCTGCTGATTCTGCCTACCCTGTCGCTAGATGACGCGGAACAG
>Ga0209211_10006046_pt1 | contig 17766 bp, 16 predicted proteins | sample RifGroA2_FD_183992 | JGI IMG/M metagenome (GOLD analysis project Ga0209211, IMG submission 183992) | Groundwater microbial communities from Rifle, Colorado, USA - Groundwater A2 (SPAdes) (version 2) | ecosystem: Environmental > Aquatic > Deep subsurface > Groundwater | place: Rifle, Colorado... | reverse complement strand
AAGAAGATGCCCGTTATGATCAGCTCAAATTAGGCATGTGAGCCAGCGCCTTTAGGCGCATCACGTTTTTGCCCCTTTGAGGGGCTAATAGAGATAAACCCCCGGCTTTGCCGGGGGTAACTTAATTTCGCGGAAGCCCGAATTGACTCGGATGTGCTTGCTACTGAACGCAAGCATCGAAGATCTGATCAAGAGGTCCTACTGGGCAAGCACGCTGATGCGTACATCGCCAAGCGACACCATCGAGCCGGCGCGTATCTTTGCGGTTTTGCGCAACTCTATCTGACCATCGACGGAAACAACTCCCTCTGCCACCAATGCTTTGCCTGCACCGCCGCTGTCACATAAGCCAACCATCTTGAGTAGTTGATTAAGCTCTACATACTCGCCGTTTAGTTTGAATTCAATTTGTTGCATGGAATGAAGGACTCCGGATTGTGTGGGTTTGGTAGGGCAGGAAGAGCTTTTGTTTAAGCCGTTTCGCTAATTTTTAGCTTCGTGGTGGATGGTGCAGAAGTTGAGCATATCGCCTAGTGCATCTTCGGCTTCGCTCATGGATTGGAAAACGCCAAGCAACTTTGCTTCATCGTCGTAGAGCGCGCGCAGGGTATAGGGGTCTATGGTGAGAAATACTTTAATCATGGTGTGATCAATATTCTGCGAGGTGATGGGCCGAGCCAGCTTCCGGGGCAATGTCGGCACGAGGACTATTATCAATGCCGATCCCGGAAAGCAAAAAGGCCACCGTATGGGTGACCTAAGTGCTTTTAATACTGGTGGCTCGGGGCGGAATCGAACCACCGACACGCGGATTTTCAATCCGCTGCTCTACCGACTGAGCTACCGAGCCTTCATTCTTTGATCGGAAAAAATCATTTCACCGATCGCGAAGCCGCGCATTATACCTATAACGCGCCAAATAACAATAACAAACCCCGCCGAAACGGGGTTGTTTTATTACAGGGCAACGAACGGCATAGTTACATCATGCCGCCCATGCCACCCATACCGCCCATGTCGCCGCCGCCCATGCCGCCAGCCGGTTTGTCTTCCGGCGATTCGGCTACCATGCAGGCAGTGGTCAGCATCAGACCGGCGATGGAGGATGCGTTTTGCAGCGCGGTGCGGGTGACCTTGGTCGGATCGACCACGCCCATCGCCAGCATGTCGCCATACTCGCCGCTGGCGGCGTTGTAGCCGTAACTGCCCTTGCCTTCCAGCACCTTGTTGACGACCACCGAAGGCTCGTCGCCTGCGTTGGAAACGATCGCACGCAGAGGCGCTTCCATCGCGCGCAGCACGATGGTGATGCCGGCGTCCTGGTCGTGGTTGTCGCCCTTCAGGCTGGCTACCGCAGCCTTGGCGCGCAGCAGTGCCACGCCGCCGCCGGGGACGATGCCTTCTTCAACGGCTGCACGGGTTGCGTGCAATGCGTCTTCGACGCGCGCCTTCTTTTCCTTCATCTCGACTTCGGTCGCAGCGCCGACCTTGATCACTGCCACGCCGCCGGACAGCTTGGCCTTGCGCTCTTGCAGCTTCTCCTTGTCGTAGTCGCTGGAGGACTCTTCCATCTGCTTGTTGATGGTGACGATGCGAGCCTGAATAGCTTCGGTCTTGCCGGCGCCGTCGATGATAGTGGTGTTGTCCTTCGCCACTTCGATGCGCTTGGCCTGGCCCATATCTTCCAGCGTTGCCTTTTCCAGCGTCAGGCCGACTTCTTCGGCGATCACGGTGCCGCCGGTCAGGATGGCGATGTCTTCCAGCATGGCCTTGCGGCGGTCGCCGAAGCCGGGAGCCTTGACTGCGACAGTCTTCAGGATGCCGCGGATGTTGTTCACCACCAGTGTAGCCAGCGCTTCGCCGTCCACATCTTCGGCGACGATCAACAGCGGACGACCGGCCTTGGCGACTTGTTCCAGTACCGGCAGCAGGTCGCGGATGTTGGAGATTTTCTTGTCGTGCAACAGGATGAAGGGGTTCTCCATCGCTGCGATCTGACGATCCTGGTTGTTGATGAAGTATGGCGACAGGTAGCCGCGGTCGAACTGCATACCTTCGACCACATCCAGCTCGTCTTCCAGGCCGGAGCCGTCTTCGATGGTGATTACGCCTTCCTTGCCGACTTTGTCCATCGCTTCAGCGATCTTGTCGCCGACTGCGCTGTCGGAGTTCGCGGAGATCGAGCCGACCTGGGCGATTTCCTTGCTGGTGGTGCAAGGCTTGGAGATATTCTTCAGTTCGGCGACGGCGGCGATCACGGCCTTGTCGATGCCGCGCTTCAGGTCCATCGGGTTCATGCCGGCGGCGACGAACTTCATGCCTTCCTGCACGATGGATTGTGCCAGCACGGTCGCTGTTGTCGTACCGTCACCGGCCACGTCTGAGGTCTTGGAGGCGACTTCCTTGACCATCTGCGCGCCCATGTTCTCGAACTTGTCCTTCAGTTCGATTTCCTTGGCAACGGATACGCCGTCCTTGGTGATGGTCGGTGCGCCGTAGGAACGGTCCAGCACCACGTTACGGCCTTTAGGGCCCAATGTGACCTTGACCGCGTCAGCCAGGATATTTACGCCGATTACCATCTTGCTACGTGCGGCGTCGTGGAATTTAACGTCTTTAGCTGCCATGTTTATTTCTCCTGAATCTTCGTGTTGGGTAAGTTTGTTGTCGGGTTACGACCTACGCTTCGATCACGCCGATGATGTCGTCTTCGCGCATTTGCAGGAATTCGACGCCGTCCATCTTGAAGGCTTGACCGGAATACTTGCCGAACAGCACTTTGTCGCCGACCTTGACGTTCATCGGGCGCACCTTGCCGTCGTCGCCGATCTTGCCGTTGCCCACGGCGATGATTTCGCCTTGATCCGGCTTTTCAGTGGCCGCATCTGGAATCACGATACCGGACGCTGTCGTGCGCACTTCTTCCACACGCTTGACGATGACGCGATCGTGCAAAGGACGAATTTTCATGCTTGGTTCTCCTAAAATCAGTGAGTTAATGAAAGCGAAGGCGGGGTATTAGCACTCCCCGCCAGCGACTGCTAATAATAGGGGCGAGCCCGCCCCTTTTCAAGTGCGGTGAACTACTTATTTTTAGTGGGAGCGCCCGGTCAGGTCTGATGGGACCCTGGAGCATCGTTGCGGCGCCGGAAACCGGCGGCGCAACGATATATAGAGGCGTTATGCCTTTTCGGGCAGCGCGACCTTGTTGTCGGTGCTGAACTGATAGTCGCGGAAGATGTGTTCGGCTGATAACACCTGATAGCTTCCGTCGGCCAGTTTGTGGGTGGTGTCTTTCAGCTTGTAGGTGTAGTGACCGCAGGTCCACAGCTTGAAGTTGCGCATGTGAGTGCACAGACAGGTCTTGTCCATCACCGACACTTTTTTCTCGCCGGGGTGCAGGGCGATCTCGCGGTTGTAAGAGTCGATATAGGCGCACCTGCCGTTGGCGTCCAGGATGTAGCCGTAGGACTCACAGCCGGGTCGGATGCCGGAGCCGATGGCCGGGCTGGCCTTCAGCATGCGCATCGGGTAGCCGGTGGGCGAGATGCCGTTTATTTCGATGTCGCTCTCGCTGGCCTTGAAGTATTCCTGCTGCACGTCTTTCGGCAGGCCGCATTCGTCGGCGACGGTGAAGCGGGTCGCTACCTGCACGGCGGCAGAGCCTTCTTCGAGGAAACTTACCGCGTCGCTGCCGGTGAAAATGCCGCCGGCCGGGATCACCGGAATATCGAGTTTCTCGTCGCGCAGGTATTGCAGCACTTCGTTGGTGATGGTGCGCAGGTCGTATTTCATCCAGTCGTCCATGCCGAAGCCGAGATGGCCGCCTGCCAGCGGGCCTTCCACCACGACGTAGTCGGGCAATCGGTTGGTTCTGGCGTTCTTGCGCAGGAACAGTTGCAGAGCGCGCAGGCTGGAGACGATGATGCCCAGTTTGACGTCGCGGAAGCGCGGATGATCCTCTATCATCGCGAACGAACCGAGATGCAGGCCGGCTGCCAGCGTGATGCCGTCGATGCCTGCATCCATCGCGCTGCGCAGGCGCACCGTCAGCGTCTCGCGCGGAGCGTTCATCGTCAGCTTTTCCATGCAGTTGATGAAGATCATGCCTGCACCACGCTTGGCTTCCATGGTCTTGCTGACATGCAACCGGGTCGATTCGGAAATATGGCCGAGGTCGAACTTCACCGCTGACTTGTCGGTGTTGTCGATGTTGTATTTGTATTGCTGGAGCTTTTCTTTGACGAAGCCGGTGTCGTAGAGTCGGTCGCTGACGGTCGGCAGCATCGCGTCCGAGATATGACCGATGCCCCCAAGGCGCGCCGCCTCCAATGCCAGTTCGGCGGTGGAAATATCCACCCCCATGCCGCCGATCATGATCGGCACTATCTCACGCTTGCCAAAGCGCAGACGGAAGTCGTCCACACGTTTCATTGCTGCCATCCTCCGCTGCCGTTACCTACCGATGGTCGGGACGACAGATAATAATTTTGAAGGTGCGAAGGATGCCACAGATCGGGGGGTACGGAAAGCAAGCCCATTTGGCGCGGCTTGGCGAGCCGCGAAAGATTCAGTTCAGCAGACTTTCCAGTGCGCCGGGTAATTCGGGGAACTGGAAGCGGTAGTGTGCGCCTTCCAGTTTTCTGGGTAGAACTCGTTGTCCCTCCAGCAACAGGCTGGCCGATTCGCCCATGCTCAGTTTCAGCAATGCGGCAGGGGCGACGAAGGGGGCTGGACGGTGTAGCACCGAGGCGAGCGTCTGAGTGAATTCGGCGTTGGTGACCGGGTGCGGGGTGGTGGCGTTATAGGGGCCGTGCATCTGTTCGTCGCGCAACAGGCGCAACATGATCGCGATAAGGTCCTCGATATGTATCCAGCTCATCCATTGCTTGCCGTCGCCGACCCGCGCGCCCATTCCCAGCCGGAACGGCGGAATCATGCGGCCGAGCAAACCGCCCTCAGTGCTCAGCACCAGTCCGGTGCGCTGAATGCAGACGCGCACCCCGAGGCTTTCCGCTGCACGGGCTGCCGCTTCCCATGCGACGCACAACTGCGCAGGGAAGTCGGTTCCGGCAGACGACGTTTCGTCCAGCGCTTCGTCGCCGCGACCGCCGTAATAGCCGATGGCCGATCCGCTCAGCAGCACCGCCGGCTTGTGTTCGGCGGTGGCAATGCGGCGCACCAATTCTTCGGTCAGGGCGATGCGGCTGTCCCGCAACACCTGTTTGCGCTTTTCGGACCAGCGCTGGTCGACGATGGGCTCGCCGGCCAGGTTGACCACGGCGTCGAACGCCTGCGACGGCTGCCATTCGCTTAGAGCTGCCATCGCGTGGACGCCTGCGCCGCACTTGAGCGGAACGGTCTCCGGCTTGCGGCTGAGCACGGTCAACTCGTGGCCTTCGGCCAGCAGCGCCTTGCAGAGTCGGCGTCCGATCAGGCCGGTGCCGCCGGTGATGAGTATGTGCATGCTCGTTCCCGTTTGAGGTTGTCAATGTCAGGCTATAGAAACATTCGACTGCTGGCAATAAGCAAAAACCGTTATGATTTCGCGCATGTCACATCCAGTCTCAAACAATCCCGATCTCCTGGCGCGCAGCCTTTCTGCGGTCTGGCATCCCTGTTCCCAGATGAAGCATTACGAGAACTTTCCGCTGGTGCCGATTGCGCGGGGACAAGGCGTATGGCTGTACGACTTCGACGGCAAACGTTACCTGGATAGCGTCAGCTCCTGGTGGGTGAATCTGTTCGGGCATTGCAATCCGCGCATCAATGCGGCCATCGCCGACCAGCTCGGTAAGCTGGAACATGTGATGCTGGCGGGATTCACCCACGAGCCGGTGGTGAGGCTGTCCGAGCGTCTGCGCGAACTCGCACCTGCGGGTCTGGGGCATTGCTTCTACGGTTCCGATGGCGCGTCGGCGACCGAGATCGCGCTGAAGATGAGCGCGCATTACTGGCGCAACAACGGCCTGCCCGGCAAGACGCAGTTCATCAGCCTGCAAAATAGTTATCACGGCGAGACGCTGGGGGCATTGTCGGTCACCGACGTGGCATTGTTCCGCGACGCCTACGGCGCGCTGATCGCGCAGCAGGCCACCGTGCCCAGCCCGGACTGGCGCGATGCGGAGCCGGGCGAAAGCGCAGAGGCCTATGCGCTACGTTGCGCCGATGCGCTGGATGCGCACCTGCAGCGTCACCATACACAGCTCGCCGCATTGATCGTCGAGCCGCTGGTGCAGGGCGCGGCAGGCATGGCGATGTACCACCCGGCTTACCTGAGGCGTGCGCGCGAACTGTGTTCGCAATACGGCGTGCACCTGATCGCCGACGAGATCGCGGTCGGCATGGGGAGGACAGGGACGCTGTTTGCCTGCGAGCAGGCGGGAGTCTCCCCCGACTTTCTGCTCATCTCAAAAGGCATTACCGGCGGCTACCTGCCGCTGTCCATCGTGATGACGACCGACGAAATCTATCGGGCCTTTTATGACGACGAGACCGCGCGCGGCTTCCTGCATTCGCATTCCTACACCGGCAATCCGCTGGCCTGCCGCGCCGCGCTGGCGACGCTGGACATCTTCGCCGATGACGATGTGCTGAACGCGAACCGCGCGAAGGCGGCCTTGTTCAATCGCATCGCACAACCGCTACGCGCTCATCCCAGGATCAGAAACTTCCGCAACTCCGGCATGATCTGGGCGTTCGAGGTGGACACGGCGCATGCCGATTTCGCACGCCGCTGTTTCTCGCTAGCACTGCAAAACGAACTGCTGCTGCGACCGATGGGCAACACGGTGTACTTCATGCCGCCCTACGTGATCGCGGAAGAGGAAATGCAGTTGCTGGCGGATCGTACGTTAAAGATCGTGGGGGCGCTGACGTGAGGTGGGCGTCTCTCTGTCTGGCGCTGTTGTTCGCCGCATCCGCAACGCATGCTGCATCGTTGCCGCGCGAAGTCAGGTTATCGCTGAAGCAGGCCGGCATCCCGCTGGATGCTGTCGCCGTCGAGGTGCGCGCAGTCGGCGCGCGCAAACCGCTGCTCCGCCTGAATGCCGAGCGGTCGATGAATCCGGCCTCGACGATGAAGTTGCTGACGACCTATGCCGCGCTGGATATCCTCGGCCCGGCCTACACCTGGAAGACCGAGGCCTGGCTGGACGGTGAGCTGAAGGACGGCGTGCTGCAAGGCGATCTGGTGCTGAAGGGCTGCGGCGACCCGAAGTTCACGATAGAGCAGTTCTGGCTGTGGCTTGCCGAACTGCGCGCGCGCGGCCTGCGCGAGATACGCGGCGACCTGGTGCTGGACCGCAGCTTCTTCGAACTGCCGCCGCATGACCCGGCCGCGTTCGACAGCGATCCGATGCGCGCTTACAACGTAGGTCCGGACGCACTGCTGCTGAACTTCAATACGCTGCGCTTGCGTTACCTGCCGGAAGGCAATGGCATGAGGGTGGTCACCGAGCCGCCTCTGGACGGTATCCGCCTGGACAACCGGCTGACGCCGCAGCCCGCAGGCAACTGTGACGACTGGGACGACGGCGTCATCGTACAGCCGGGCGGAGATGGCGTGGTGTTGCAGGGCGGCTATCCCGGCGCGTGCGGCGAGCGCGAGCATAACCTCAGCGTGATGCCGCACACTCGCTACGTCGAGGCGGTGTTTCGCGCGTTATGGAAGGAGTTGGGCGGCACGCTGCATGGCAAGCAGCGCGAGGGCGTCGCGAGCGCGAATGCTCGGCAGTACTCGACGCACCGCTCCGAGCCGCTCTCCAGCATCATTCGCGACATCAATAAGTTCAGCAACAACGTGATGGCGCGCCAATTGTTCCTGATGCTGGGCGCGAACGGCAACGCGAGCATAGCGCGCAGCACGCAGGCCGTGACGGACTGGCTGGCGAGCAAGCAGCTCAACTTTACGGAACTGGTGCTGGAGAACGGTGCCGGCCTGTCGCGCAAGGAGCGCATCAGTGCGGCCCACCTTGCACAGTTACTGCAGCATGCGGCAGCACATCCGTATAGCGCCGAACTGCAGCCGATTCTGCCGATACTCGGCATCGACGGCTCGGTGAAGAAGCGTCTGAAGGAAAGTCCGGCTGCCAGTCATGCGCATCTGAAGACCGGCACGCTGGAAGGCGTGAAGACCATCGCCGGTTACGTACGCTCGCAGGGAAGCAAGGAATGGGTGATGGTGTTCTTTATCAATCACCCGAACGCGAAGCGCGGACAGGCGGCGCAGGATGCGTTGATCGAGTGGGTGCAGCAACGGCAGTAGCTGCGTGTCCGGTTACGGCATTCGTCATTCCGGATTAAGCAATTCACTCCATTGTCCTGTAGCCCCACGGCATTCAGTATGGTCTTACCACGACACCCCTGCGTGCCCCGGCACAAATGGTTGCCGTTCCGATCGATATCGATGGAAGGGACCGGCCATGAAAAAGATCGCCGTTATCGTTTTGCTGTATGTCATCGCCGCCTTGCCGGCATACGCCGACGATGCCTATATGCTTGCGGAACCGGACGCGAATGCCGTGCTGCTTTCCGCCGACAGCGGCCTGAAATCCGGGATTGCCAGGCTGAGCACGTTCAGCCTGTTGCAAGTGAGCGATACTTTCTCGCTGCATGGCAAACTGACCGTTCCACGCATCACCGCCGCCGAGACTGGAGTTCAACGCAATGCCGTCACTTATGGGTTGCGCGGCCAGTTCGATAGTTCGCCGACACTGGGTGTGCGCTTCGGCTGGGATCGCTATGTCGCCGGCCGGAATTCCGGCGACAACCTCTATTCGCTGACCGCAATAGTCAAGTTCTAAATCTGCGCATCCCAGGAGAAAGCCGTAAGCCTATTCGGATTTATCGGGATCCGGCTACGGCATTACCCCTTAGGGACTAAGCAATTCGCTTTATTGTCCCTGTTTGACTAAATGCCTAAGCTGCACTTTGTTACAAGAGCTATTGCGGTTCGCTGAACGCAGGCTGCTGTTTTCGATTAACTCTCATGAAAAGGATCGAACATGAAAAAGATCGTTACCGCTGTATTGCTGTCCGCCGTTGTCGCGCTGCCCGCTTACGCGGATAACAGTCCTTATGCCGGAATCAAGGTGGGTAGTGCCAGTGTGGGATTCAATGCGTTGAGCAAATCTTCCGATACTGCTTACGGTGTGCTGCTTGGTTACCAGTACAACAGGAATTTCGCTGTCGAAGGCGAGTACACCGACCTTGGGCGGTTTACCACGGCCGCTGCCGTCACCGGCAAGTCCGACGTATGGGGGCTGAGTGCGATCGGCATATTGCCGTTGGAAGAGGGCTTCTCGGCATATGGCAAGCTCGGCGTCGCCCGTTCCGGCACCCGCACTTCCGTCGCCACTGGCGTCAATCGTACTGCCGCTACTTATGGGTTGGGCGGCCAGTACGACGCCACGCCGATGATCGGGCTGCGTCTCAGTTGGGAGCGTTATGGCGTAGGGGTGATTGGAGAGAGCGCCAACGACAATCTCTATTCGTTGGCTGCGATGTTCAAGTTCTGACCATTGCCATCACAATAAAAAGCCGGGGTTATTCCCGGCTTTTCGGTTTTGGACGAGTCGGGACCTACAGTCCCAGTTCGCTCCACATCGCATCTACTTTAGATTTTGTCGTCTCATCCATCACGATGGGCGCACCCCATTCGCGGTTGGTTTCGCCCGGCCACTTGTTGGTGGCGTCCAGCCCCATCTTGCCACCCAGTCCTGATACGGGGCTGGCGAAGTCGAGGTAATCGATCGGCGTGTTCTCCACCAGCAGCGTGTCGCGTACCGGATCCATGCGCGTGGTGATCGCCCAGATGACTTCTTTCCAGTCGCGTACATCGATGTCGTCGTCCACGACGACGATGAACTTGGTGTACATGAACTGGCGCAAAAAGCTCCAGATGCCGAACATCACGCGCTTGGCGTGTCCGGCGTATTGCTTCCTGATGCTGACCACCGCCATGCGATAGCTGCATCCTTCCGGCGGCAGATAGAAGTCTTCGATCTCCGGAAATTGCTTCTGCAGCAGTGGCACGAACACCTCGTTCAGCGCGATGCCCAGCATCGCCGGTTCGTCGGGCGGCTTGCCGGTGTAGGTCGAGTGATAGATCGGCTTGGAGCGCATGGTGATGCGGGCTATGGTGAACACCGGGAACTTGTCCTGCTCGTTGTAGTAACCGGTGTGGTCGCCATAGGGCCCCTCCAGCGCCATCTCGTCCGGATGGATTACGCCTTCGAGCACGATCTCGGCGGACGCGGGCACTTGCAGATCACTGCCTATGCATTTCACCAGTTCGGTCTTGCTGCCGCGCAGCAGGCCGGCAAACTGGTATTCGGACAATGAGTCCGGTACGGGCGTCACCGCGCCGAGGATGGTCGCCGGATCGGCGCCGATCACCACCGCGACCGGGAACGGCTGCCCCGGGTTTTTCTGGCAGTGGTCGCGAAAATCCAGCGCGCCGCCGCGATGAGCTAGCCACCGCATGATGACTTTGTTTGGCCCCAATACTTGCTGGCGGTAGATGCCCAGGTTCTGGCGTGATTTGTTCGGGCCGCGCGTGACCACCAGTCCCCAGGTGATCAGCGGTGCGACATCGCCCGGCCAGCAGTGCTGGATAGGCAGTTTCGCGAGATCGACATCCGCACCTTCCCATACCACTTCCTGACAAGGGGCAGATGACAGCACCTTGGGCGACATCGTCAGCACCTGCTTCAGCAGCGGCCATTTCTCCCACGCGTCTTTCAGGCCCTTGGGCGGCTCCGGTTCTTTCAGATAGGCGAGGAGCTTGCCGACTTCGCGCAGCGCACCGATGTTCTCTTCACCCATGCCCAATGCCACACGGCGCGGTGTGCCGAACAGATTGGCGAGAACTGGAATGCCGTTTTTCTGCATTTCGGGTCCAACCACGTTTTCGAACAGCAGCGCCGGACCTTGCGCGCGCAGCACGCGGTCGGCGATTTCGGTCATCTCCAGATGCGTGGACACCGGCGCGGTGATGCGCTTGAGTTCACCCATCTTTTCCAGCTGTGCGATGAAGTCGCGCAGGTCGTGATATTTCATTTGAACCAACCCCAATCAAAAGAACAACTGTCCGCAGATTACGCCGATTAACGTAGATTTAACATCCAACCCAATCCGTGTGAATCTGATTAATCTGCGGATTAAGGTTTAATAAAACTTCGCTTCGCCTTCCGGTCGATTCTTGAATCGCTTATGCAGCCAGAAATACTGTGCCGGCATTTCGCGTATGCGATCTTCGATGAAGGCATTCACGCGCCGCGTGTCGGCGATGTCGTCGCCGCTCGGATAATTCTCCCATGCGGGATAGAACGTCAGCACATAGCTCTCGTTGCCCGGCAGCATGCGCGTGATTGCCGGCACGACCACGGCATTGGTCATCTGCGCGATGCGAGGCACCGAGGTCATCGTCGCGGCGGGCACGCCGAAGAACGGGATGAACGCACCATCCTTGATCCCCTGGTCCTGATCCGGCGGGTAGATAAACGGCATGTTCTTGCGCATACCCCGGATGATGGGGCGCAAGCCTTCAAGGCGGGAGTACAGGAGTTGGGTACGGAAGCGGGCACGCTTCGCTTTGAGCAGTTCGGTCAGATAGACGCTCTTCTGGTTCGCATACATGCACACGGTGTCGGAGTGCTGTGCGATCCACTGGCCGCCTACGTCCATGCCGACGAAATGGGGCACCAGCAGGATTGCCGGCCGCCCCTGGATTGCGTCGAAATGTTCGCGGCCTTCGACGCGGAGCAGGCTATTGATGTGCTCTGCACTCGACCACCATATGATGCCGCGCTCGACGAAACTGCGGCCGAACATCAGGAAGTGGTCGCGCAGCAATTTCTTGCGTGCCTCGTCGCTTAGTTCCGGGAAGCAGAGTCTCAGGTTGATTTCGCCCACCCGGCGGCGCGAGCCCGCCAGCAGGTGGAGCAGCAGCCCTACTGCATTGCCGATCACGATGATCGCGCGGAACGGAAGAAAATGAATCAGCCACAAAATAAAAACGCCGAGGCGTGCCAGCATTACAACTCCTGATCTGCATCCGGCGGCGTCACGCCGCGCGGAATCTTGTAACGGTTATAACTCCACAGGTACTGCGCCGGACAGGCGCGTATCGTGCGCTCCAGCGCGGCGTTGATCTGCCGCGCGACGGGTTGGCCGAAATCCAGCGGCAGTGGCGCTACGTGGATCACGTAGCCCTCGCCGTGCGGCAGGCGCTCGGAATAAGCGATCAGCACCGTCGCGCCGCTGCTCTCGGCCAGTCGCCCGGCCAGCGTCATCGTGTAGGCGGGGCGACCGAAGAACTCGGTCCATTCGCCTTCGCCGCGGCTGGGCACTTGGTCCGGCAGCAGGCCGATGGCTTCGCCGCGTTTGAGTGCCTTATACAGCAGGCGCACACCGCTGACATCGGCCTTCGCCAGTTTTGCCTGACCGCGCTCGCGTCCGGCGCGCATCACGCCCTCCAGAAATCCCAGTCGGGGCGGGCGGTACAGTACGGTGATCGGCATGCGTTGCGCGGCATATAGTGCGGAAATCTCGAAGCAGCCCAGATGCGGGGTCAGGAAAATGATGCCCCGGCCTTGCGCTTGCGCCGCTTCGATGTGTTCCAGTCCGATGCACTCGCGCACCTTGGATAACACTTCGTCATACGAGCGACCCCATATCCACGGTAGTTCGGTGAGGCTGCGACCGGTTTCGGCGATAGCGTCGGGCAGCATGTCCGGTGCGATGCCGGCCTGCCGCAGGTTGTCGCGGGTGCGTTCTGCATAGCTTGCCGAGGCGGCATAAGTCAGCCGCCCGAGCCATGCGCCCAGACGGTGCAATGCGCCCAGCGGCAGGCGCGCAAGCAGCCAGTACAGAGATTTGAACAGAAAGGCGGACATTGGGACCCGGTTTGTTATAATGCGCGCCCTATTAAACTATCGTAGTGATCGAACGGAGAGCCATGAGCGAATATTTCTTTACATCCGAATCCGTGTCCGAGGGCCATCCGGACAAGGTGGCAGACCAGATTTCAGATGCAATTCTGGATGCGATTCTAGCGCAAGACCCCTATGCGCGGGTAGCCGCAGAAACGCTGACCAACACCGGACTGGTAGTGCTGGCTGGTGAGATCACCACGACCGCCAACGTGGACTACATCCACGTCGCACGCGACACCATCAAACGCATCGGCTACGACAACACCGAATACGGCATCGACTACAAGGGCTGCGCCGTGCTGGTGGCCTACGACAAACAGAGCCCGGACATCGCCCAGGGCGTGGACCGCGCTTCCGACGACTTCCTGAATCAGGGCGCCGGCGACCAGGGCCTGATGTTCGGCTACGCCTGCACCGAGACCGATACGCTGATGCCGCTGCCGATCTATTTGTCGCACCGCATCGTCGAGCGCCAGGCGCAATTGCGCCACGATGGCCGTCTACCATGGCTGCGTCCGGATGCGAAGTCGCAGGTCACCATCAAGTATGTCGACGGCAAGCCGCACAGCATCGACACCGTGGTGCTGTCGACCCAGCATGCGCCGGAAATGACGCTGGAGCAGATCCGCGAAGCCGCCATCGAAGAGATCATCAAGCCGGTGTTGCCGAAGGATCTGATCAAGGGCGACATCAAATATCTGGTGAATCCGACCGGCCGTTTCGTCATCGGCGGCCCGCAGGGCGACTGCGGCCTGACCGGCCGCAAGATCATCGTCGACACCTACGGCGGCGCAGCCCCGCATGGCGGCGGCGCGTTCTCCGGCAAGGATCCTTCCAAGGTCGACCGCTCCGCTGCATACGCAGGCCGCTACGTGGCGAAGAATATCGTCGCCGCCGGCTTGGCCGACAAGTGCCTGATCCAGATTTCCTACGCAATCGGCGTGGCTCAGCCGACCAGCGTGATGGTCACGACCTACGGCACCGGCAAGGTCTCCGACGAGAAGATCGCCGAACTGGTTAAGACGCACTTCGATCTGCGCCCGAAAGGCATCGTGCAAATGCTCGACCTGCTGCGTCCGATCTACCAGAGCACCGCCGCCTACGGCCACTTCGGCCGCGAAGAGCCAGGGTTTACTTGGGAAAACACGGATAAGGCGGCAGCCCTGCGGGCTGACGCTGGCCTGTAAGGCCACGCCTGCGGCGCTTATCCGTGTTTCGGCGCAGGCTAATGCCCGCTTGCGGGCGTTAAGCCGCAAAGCGGCGGCCGTAGCCAAAATACTGACAAAGCATCCGCGCTCCGCGCGGATGCCGGACTGTAAGTCCGCCGCGTAGCGGTTTGTCATTGTTCGGGCGTAAGCTAACCTGCGCTCGCGCAGGTTAAGCCGCGCAAGCGGCGGCTGAAGCCAAAATACAGACAAGGCAGCGGCACTGCGTGCCGATGCTGGCTTGTAAGCGAAGCTTTCAAGCCACACGCCTTTGGCGTGTTTGTCTTTATCGGGCGAAGGCTAACATCGCTTGCGATGTTAAGGTGCGCAGCACCGGCCGTAGCCACAACACGGATAAAGCAACAAATCAAAGCCGCCCCAAGTGGGCGGCTTTTTTTCGTATAGAATCGACCAATGTGAATCACTTCCTGATTTCCGATGCTAAAGCGTATCCCTGTTCAGCAACTTCGACTCGGCATGTATATTCATGAGTTTTGTGGCTCATGGATGGAACACCCGTTCTGGCGCGGCGCATTCTTGCTGGATGATCCCAAAGACCTGAAGATCATATGCACTATCGGGCTCGCCGAAGTATGGATAGACACGAGCAAAGGGCATGATGTCGAGGGTGGCGCCAGCACTGCGGCGGTGGCGGCCGAGGTCGATGCTGCGCTCGCGCAGGTAGATAGTCCCGGCAAACCCGAGCCTCGCGCCGGCATCGCGCAAGAAGCGGCGCGCGCGGTGAAGATATGCGCAAAATCCAAGCAGGCAGTCGCCTCGATGTTCCACGAGGCGCGTATGGGCAAGGCACTGGATGTCGGCGATGCGCTGCCCATCGTCGAGGAAATTTCCACCTCGGTGATGCGCAATCCGGGCGCGTTGATCAGCCTGGCGCGACTTAAGAACAAGGACGAATACACTTACATGCATTCGGTCGCGGTGTGCGCGCTGATGGTGGCGCTGGCGCGGACGATGGGCTTCAATGACCTGCAGACGCGGCAGGCGGGGCTGGCCGGCTTGTTGCACGATGTCGGCAAGATGATGATTCCGACATCCATACTCGACAAGCCGGGCAAGCTGACCGAGGCTGAGTTCGAGACGATGAAGAGTCATCCGGTCGAAGGCCACCGGATGTTGCTGGAGGGCTCGGGTATAGGCGAAATTGCACTCGATGTCTGCCTGCATCATCACGAAAAGGTGGATGGTAGCGGCTATCCTCACGGGTTGGCGGGCGGCGAGATATCCATGTACGCCAGGATGGGCGCGGTGTGCGACGTGTACGATGCGATCACTTCCAATCGCCCTTATAAGAATGGATGGGAGCCGGCCGAGTCGATCCGCAAGATGGCCGAGTGGAGCAAGGGCCACTTCGATCAGCGCATATTCGAGGCCTTCGTGCGCAGCGTCGGCATCTATCCTATCGGTTCGCTGGTCAGGCTTGAGTCGGATCATCTGGGCGTGGTCGTCGAGCAGACCGCACAGTCGCTGCTCAGGCCGATATTGATGGTGTTTTTCTCGATCAAGTCGAACGCCAGAATGCCGCCGGAGTTGCTGGACTTGTCGAAACCGGCCTGCAAAGACAAGATCGTTTCCCACGAAGACCCGCTCAAGTGGGATATCCGGGACACGCAGGCGTTGTGGAGCGGCATGGAGGTGACTCCCTGGTAGCTCGTCGCGCGTCCTCTCGAAGTTTTGCGCTATAATCCGCCCCCTCCGAGGGGTGCTGCAGCGGTTCGATAGTCTTAAATTCCCGCCAGGCTCGGATGTCCAAACGGCACCCATTCATTAACCTTTATGAATGGAGCTTGCTCATGAATGCTGTTGCTTTCAACGATTACGTAATTGCCGATATTTCCCTCGCCTCCTGGGGCCGCAAGGAGATCGCCATTGCCGAGACCGAGATGCCCGGCCTGATGGCCATCCGCGAGGAATTCGCCAAGACCCAGCCGCTGAAGGGCGCTCGCATCACCGGTTCGCTGCACATGACCATACAGACCGCCGTGCTGATCGAGACGCTGACTGCGCTCGGTGCGGAAGTGCGCTGGGCATCGTGCAATATCTTTTCGACTCAGGATCACGCTGCTGCGGCCATCGCCGCCGACGGCATTCCTGTGTTCGCCGTTAAAGGCGAGACGCTGACCGAATACTGGGACTACACCCATCGCATCTTTGAATGGGCCGATGGCGGTCTGTCCAACATGATTCTGGACGATGGCGGCGACGCTACATTGTTGCTGCATCTGGGCGCACGCGCCGAGACCGACGCATCGCTGATCGCGAATCCGGGTTCCGAAGAAGAGACTTGTTTGTTCGCATCCATCAAGGCCAAGCTGGCTACCGACAAGACTTGGTACTCCACCCGTCTCGCCGCCGTGAAGGGCGTGACCGAAGAGACCACCACCGGCGTGCACCGCCTGTACCAGATGCATGCGCGCGGCGAACTGAAGTTCCCCGGCATCAACGTCAACGACTCCGTCACCAAGTCCAAGTTCGACAACCTGTACGGCTGCCGCGAGTCCTTGGTGGACGGCATCAAGCGCGCCACCGACGTGATGATCGCCGGCAAGGTCGCGTTGATCTGCGGTTATGGCGATGTGGGCAAGGGTTCCGCACAAGCCATGCGCGCGCTGTCCGCTCAAGTCTGGGTCACCGAGATCGATCCTATCTGCGCGCTGCAAGCCGCGATGGAAGGTTACCGCGTGGTCACCATGGAATACGCTGCCGACAAGGCCGACATCTTCGTCACCACCACCGGCAACTTCCACGTCATCACCCATGACCACATGGCGGCGATGAAGAACAACGCCATCGTCTGCAACATCGGCCACTTCGACAACGAAATCGACGTCGCTTCGCTGGAGCAATACCAGTGGGAAGAAATCAAGCCGCAAGTCGATCACGTCATTTTCCCTGACGGCAAGCGCATCATCCTGCTGGCCAAGGGCCGTCTGGTGAACCTCGGTTGCGGAACCGGCCATCCGTCTTACGTGATGTCGTCTTCCTTCGCGAACCAGACCATCGCTCAGATCGAACTGTGGACGGAACGCGAGTCGGGCAAGTATCCGGTCGGCGTGTACACGCTGCCCAAGCATCTGGACGAGAAGGTCGCGCGCCTGCAATTGAAGACGCTGAACGCGCAACTGTCCGAGTTGACCGACCAGCAAGCCGCTTACATCAGCGTGCCCAAGGAAGGTCCGTACAAGGCCGACCACTACCGCTACTAATCGGGCGCGCATCTGATCGCCGCTCCCCTGCGACTATCGCCGGTGGAGCGGCGTTTTACTATGTGGCTTCGAAAGAGAGACCGATGAGACTGCTGCTGATCTGGATATTGAATGCGCTGGCGTTGCTGACCGTGGCGAACTTCGTCCCGGGCATCCATCTGGACGGTTTCGCCGACGCGATGATCGCCGCGTTCTTCCTCGGACTGGTCAATACGCTGATCCGTCCGCTGCTGCTGTTGCTGACCCTGCCGGTCACGCTGCTGACGCTGGGCCTGTTTATCTTCGTGATTAACGGCCTGTTGTTCTGGTTCGTCGGCTCCGTGCTCAAGGGCTTCGTCGTCGACGGCTTCTGGTTCGGCGTGCTCGGCGCAGCGCTGTACAGCATCATCTCGTGGGGGC
>Ga0209211_10006045_pt1 | contig 17769 bp, 17 predicted proteins | sample RifGroA2_FD_183992 | JGI IMG/M metagenome (GOLD analysis project Ga0209211, IMG submission 183992) | Groundwater microbial communities from Rifle, Colorado, USA - Groundwater A2 (SPAdes) (version 2) | ecosystem: Environmental > Aquatic > Deep subsurface > Groundwater | place: Rifle, Colorado... | reverse complement strand
GATTTGATGATATTTCTTGCCTGCTTTGTCGGTTTTTGTGTGGCCACATTAATGTACGTTTTCTTCAAGAAATTATTTAGTAAGACCAGTTTGTAATTTTATCGTCATCATTATGGAGGAATGCAAAAAGTGTCCAAACGGTAAAAAAGCAATCGGTGAGTCAAGCTATCGTAATAAAAATTGTTGGCTTGTTGATAATCTCGGTTACGCGCCCTACAAACGTTGTCAATATTGCGAATTTCAATTTCGCCATTGTTTGTTTTTGCAATACCAAGTAATCAGTATAATTTTGCTGGCTTTGTCTTTCACGCTTTTTCTTGTATTTGAAAAAAGGCTTTCGTCTCTGGCTGTGGTTGTGGTATTCGGTCTAATCATTGTTTACGGATATTTTTTCAACAACAGCACCGAGAAAATCATCAAGTCCAATTTTACCCTAAAGAAAACCAAGGATGCGCTGAAAGATTTAACTGACAGCCTTGAAGATCAAGTTAGAGATCAGACCAGAGACATTCAGGAGAAGAGCCGGTACCTTCAAGAATTATTAAATATTAAGTCGGATTTTTTAAGAGTGGTCAACCACCAGCTCAACACCCCGATTTCCGTAGTCATGGGATCGCTTTGATCGTATCACCCAAACAGTCCAAGATTTTTGGGATGCTTATGATTTGGAAGGCGAAAAAATGGAAATGAAGCAAGATAAAACAGATATTGTTGCTATTGTGGAAAAATTGATTCCCGAAAAGCAAAAAATGCCATTGGCGATCCAGCGAAAACTAACTATTTCCGTCAATAAGCCATCCTTTCAAATCCCGGCAGTCTGGTGTGATGGCAAAAAAATAGCTCATGTTATTTCCAACCTTTTAGATAATGCGATTTATTATACCGAACAAGGCAGTGTTACTGCCGGCTACGAACTGATAAACGGTGATTATTTGAAAATCAATTTCACTGACACCGGTGCTGGTATTTCCGTTGAGGATAAAAAGATATTGTTTCAAAAATTTTCCCGTGGCCGCGGCGCCAGTTCGCTTCGTCCCGATGGTTCCGGCCTCGGTCTTTATATTTCCAAAAAAATTGTGGAGGGCAATAATGGCGAAATGACCTGTACCAGTAAAGGTGTGGGCCAGGGCTCGACCTTCAGCTTTACTGTGCCAATTTATCAGAGTCAACAATCCAGTAGTGTGTCAGCGGAGTCAATGGTGAAAAAAGATAAAATTGTGATTTTTGAAAAAAATAATCCCTAGTATATGGGAAAAGCAATAACCACTATCAAGAGATCGAATAAAGGGCGGATTTTATTTGTGGAGGATGAAAAAAATTTGGTGGATATTTATCGTGATTATTTTGAGTCTAACGGCTATGATTTTTTATCTACCAAAGATATTCGACAAGCGCTTCAAGTGACGGAAGTCGAACAACCGGACATAGTTCTGTTGGATATTATTATTCCCAAAGAAGAAAAAGGCATTATTGACTTAATGGCCGAACAGGGTTATGACTATTTGGCGGCAGTCAAGAAGAATCTCAAGACCAAGAATATTCCGGTTGTGGTTTTTACCAATTTAGACACCGACCAAGATCGCAAAAAAAGCGAAGCTATGGGGGCGGCCGCCTATGTTTTTAAGCGGGATTGTTTGCCTAAAGAAGTTTTGAATACTGTGACTACGATTATCGAGAGGCATCGCGCGAGCAAATACTAGAAGTGCCATCCTTGTTATCCTCCACAGTGTACCCCAAGTCCTCCAATTGCTTGCGCAATTCATCGCTTTTGGCCCAGTCTTTATTTTGTCGAGCGTCGTCGCGGGCGCGCGCAATTATTTTTACCTCTTCCGGCATTTCCTCGGCCGGTTTTTTCTCCAAATTATTTTTGATTTCCAATCCCAACACCTCATCCAGTTCCAAAATTAATTTTTGGCTGGCACGTTTGTCTTTGATATTTGTCCAAATCAAAGCCAAGGCCGCCGGGGTATCCATATCATTATTGATGTGGGCGGTAAATTGTTCCAAAATTCCTTGATCGTTCGGAGTTTTTTCTTTCGGCAAGTCGGCCACGATCGTGTAAAGATTTTTCAGACCGGTTTGCGCGGCGCCGAGAGCATTCCAACTAAACGCGAGCTGTTTGCGATAATGGGTCTGCAACAGTAGGTAGCGGTAGGCGAGTGGGTCGATATTTTTTTCTTTAAGCACTGCAAGGGTCAGAAAATTATCTCCTGATTTGGCCATTTTTGCCCCTTCGCCTACATTTAGAAATTCATTGTGCAACCAATAATTGGCCATTGGCTTGCCTTCGGCCGCCTCGCTTTGGGCGATTTCGTTGGTGTGGTGCACTGGGATATGGTCGATACCGCCGCAGTGGATATCAAAAGGTTGGCCCAAGTATTTGGTGGACATCGCACTACATTCAATATGCCAACCCGGGAAACCTTTGCCCCAAGGACTTTCCCATTCCATTTGACGTTTGACTAGTGGTGGAGAAAATTTCCACAGCGCGAAATCAGTCATGTTTTTTTTGTCGCCAATATCCACCCGCGCACCGGCGCGCAATTCTTGGTTTTTTAGTCCGGCCAATTTACCGTAGTCTTCCAATTTGGAGGTGTCGAAATATACTCCATCAAGCGTGCGATAATTAAAACCTTTTTTTTCTAATTTTTTCACCAAAGCGATCTGTTCTTTGATATGATCGGTGGCTTTACAAAAAATATCTGGTTCGGAAATATTTAATTCCGCCAGGTCTTTTTTGAAAGCTTCGGTATAAAATTCGGCGATCTCCCAAGCGGTCTTGCCTTCGCGCGCTGAACCTTTTTCCATTTTGTCTTCACCTTCATCCGCGTCGCTCGTCAGGTGGCCGACATCGGTGATATTCATTACGTGTTTCACTTTGAATTCGTTGAAACGCAAAACGCGTTTGAGGATATCCTCAAAAACATAAGAACGCAAATTGCCGAGATGAGCATAGTTGTACACAGTAGGTCCGCAGGTGTACATGCCGACACGTCCTTTTTTTATCGGCACAAATTCTTCGGTTTTGCGGGTGAGAGTATTGTGAAGCAGTATCATAAATTAGTTTAAAAATGAGTAGTTAAATTATAAGCGCGTATTCCAGTATGCTTATGATACCCGATTTATCCACAATTATCAACAGGGGTATTGTGACGCTTTGGTGAAAGTGTGGTATACTATATGTGAACAAAGAATTTATGTTTGGTCCAAAATCGATACTTGGGGTGGATTTGGGTTCGGGAGGTATAAAATTGATCGAGCTACACCAGCAAAAACATCGGCCGGTGTTGTTTACGTACGGCTATACTACTGGTTCTCAGGATATGCAAAAAGTGACTGAAGTATCACAAATAAATTCTCGCGGCACAGGTGGGCTCATCGCCGTCAGTGAATCTGAAATAAAAGAAGCTGACAGCTTGAAGATGGAAACGTTGGCTTATAGCGCGGAAAATGTGGATAAATATGCCTACGCTCTCAAGACCGTATATAAGGATGCGCGTTGTAAGGCCAAATCAGCAGTGGTAAGCTTGCCTGTTTCGGCAGTATTTCACTCTATCGTCACCATGCCGAAAGTGGCCAAGAAGGAAGAATTTAATAGTATTTTGCGCGCGGAGATCCAAAAATTATTACCACGACCAATGGATGAGTTGTCGCTCGACTATCAGATTCTCCCTGGCCCCGCGGATTCGAAAAGTCAACGTGTCTTGGTAAATGCGGTGTCGCGGGCGTTGGTAGCTTTTTATACCAAAGTATTTCAAAAAGTCGGTATTCGCCTCGAGGCACTTGAGCCAGAATCGACCGCATTGGGTCGGGCGTTGGTAGGTAGAGATCAAAGTATTAGTATGATTGTTGATATTGGAGCGCAGCGTACCAATTTTTTTATTATTGATGAGGCCATACCGATTACTCATCACAGTATAGAGATGGGCGGTAATCGTATTTCTGGTATATTGAAAAATATTTTACAGATCGATTCGTCTTTAGTAGAGCAGATTAAATTTGACATGTCGGCGTTTTTGGAAACTGCGCGCAATAAAGTATTATCGCGTGAAAAATTTATCGAAATTTTAATGCCGGTCGTCGATCCGATTGTGAAAGAGATCGAATATAGTTTTGGCTTATATCTCAGTCAGGCGGGTAATGAAAATCGTCGTCCGGAAAAAATAGTATTGACCGGTGGCGCGGCGATGTTGCCGTTTGTCGATGAATATATCGCTCAAAAATTTCAGATGAAATGTTATGTGGGTGATCCATGGGCGCGAGTGGTATATCAGGATGGTTTGAAGCCCGTGCTACACCAGATTGGATCGCGTATGGCAGTGTGTATTGGACTGGCTTTGCGCAATATGTTATAATTACAGAAAGGATGAGCGGTCACGATACTCATTCGCTTATATGTTAAAAATAGTATATGCCGAACGATAAAATACATGTATTAATTGTGGAGGATGATGTATTTCTGTCACAGATATATCAGAAAAAATTTGAAATGGAGGGTTATAAGGTAAGTACGGCGGATAATGGCGAAAAAGGATTGGCCGATGCCAAGAAAAAAAAGCCGAACATTGTCTTGTTGGATATTTTACTGCCGAAGATGGATGGTTTCGTGGTTTTGAATAAGCTCAAAGCCGACCCGGAGACCAAAGATATTCCTGTGATATTACTCACCAATCTGGGACAAAAAGAAGATGTTGATAAAGGACTCGAACAGGGCGCGGTAGATTATTTGATAAAAGCGCATTTCAAACCCTCAGAAGTGGTAGACAAGGTGCGTAAGGTGTTAGATATTCAGTAATAATGTGATATAATAATCACACTATGCAAAAATATTGGAAGGGGGTGAGAATATGAATAAGAAAGGTTTTACTTTGATCGAACTTTTGGTGGTAATAGCCATCATTGGTTTGTTATCAACGTTAGCTGTTGTTGCTTTGGGCCAGGCTCGCGTGAAAGCACGTGATTCAAAGCGCTTGTCCGATTTAAAGCAATTACAGACTGCTCTCGAACTGTATTACACCGATAATAATGCCTACCCGGCCGGGTCTGGTGTTGTGATGGGTGCTACAGGCTATAAATGTTTGACTAGCTCCGGTTTTGCGGATACTTGTGCTTCTGGCACTACTTATATGGGCCAGGTTCCTACAGATCCTTCCACTGGACAGAGTTATACCTATACAGCAGGTACGGGTAATACGAGTTATAGTATCGCAGCCGCTCTCGAGGGTACTGTTAATGGTTTGACCACCGGTATCACCGTGAGTCCGTCAGGTATTGCCGACTAATTACAATAATTACTAAAAAACCACTTCGCAATGAGGCGGTTTTTTAGTTGTCAATATTTTAGTTTGATGGTATGATAATATGGCTTATGATCGAAGCTTTAACACAAGTTTATGTGGCTTTCGGGCAGTTTTCTTACCTGGTTATTTTTGTATTGGGTTTGATTTTGGGCAGTTTTCTCAATTCATGGATGTGGCGGACGCGGGAAAATTTCAAAATTTTCGTGTCTAGTCGCAGTATGTGTGTGCATTGTCATCGGCAGTTATTTTGGTGGGAAAATGTTCCAGTATTGAGCTATATTTATCTGCGAGGTAAATGTCTGAAATGCAAACGTCCAATTCCGACGCGTTATCCGCTTGTTGAATTGTGTACAGCCGTTTTGTTGGTTTTTATTGCTTGGTATCATGTTCGTTTTTTACCGCAATTTGAGCTGTGGCGATGGTTACGTGACGTGTTTTACATCACTTTTTTGATTGTGATATTTGTGTATGATGCATTATACCAAGAAATTTTATCCCGGATTGTTTGGCCGGGAGTGATTATTGGTTTTTGTATTAATTATTTCGCTTTGGGTTATTCAGCTGGCGGCATGCTACTCGCCGCGGCGGTGGCGGGCGGGTTTTTCTTGCTACAATACATTTTTTCTCATGGTACTTGGATTGGGGGTGGCGATGTACGTTTGGGGGTAATGATGGGGGTCTGGTTGGGTTGGCCGGCTATACTCTGGGCGTTATTTGCGGCCTACATTATTGGGGCGATCGTATCGGTATTTTTGTTGATCACAAAGAAGGCTGGCCCAAATACAGCAGTGCCGTTTGGAACATTTTTGGCAATTGGCACGCTTTGCGCTATTTACCAAGGGCAAGCGGTTGTAGGTTGGTATTTGGGATTATTAAAATAGCTATGATCTCACCGGAAATACAAAAACGTGTAGAAAAATTACGAGCGCAGGTGGACGACTTGCGCTATCGTTATCACGTACTCAATGATCCGGAGGTGACCGACATGATGTACGATGGCCTCATGGACGAGTTGCGTAAATTGGAGGCGCAGTATCCGGAATTGATTACACAGAATAGTCCCACTCGACGCGTTGCTGGTATCCCTCTCGATAAATTCGAAAAAGTGACTCACACCGTCACGCAGTGGAGTTTTGATGATGCTTTTTCGCGCGAGGACATGGATGGTTGGCAAGACAAAATTTTGAATTATTTGGAAAAACAGTTGGGACGTCGGCCGTACGATGTCGAATATATTTGTGAATTGAAGATCGATGGTCTGCATAATGTTTTTACGTATGAAAAAGGCGAACTCGCGCTCGCGGCGACACGCGGTGATGGCGCAGTGGGGGAGAACGTGACAAATAATATCAAGACGATCAACAGTGTGCCGCTCAAATTGCGTGAGCCAGTGGATATTATTGTTGAGGGCGAGATTTGGATGGGGATGAAACAATTGGCGAAGATAAATGAAGAACGCAAAAAAGAAAACGAGGCGCTATTTGCCAATCCGCGCAATGCGGCGGCGGGCACGATTCGCCAGTTAGACCCAAATGTAGTGGCCAAACGTAAATTAGACACCTACATATATGATATTTCTGCCGGCGATATTCCGGCGACCCAGGAGGTCGAGCTCGAGCGTTTGGAAAGTTTGGGATTCAAAGTAAATCCGTATCGTAAGATTTGTAAAAATTTGGACGAAGTGCAAAAATTTTGGGAGGAGTGGCAAAAGAAAAAAGACACCGCGGATTATTGGATCGATGGGGTGGTGATAAAAGTGAATCAACGAAAATATCAGGAAAGTTTGGGATATACCGGCAAGTCGCCGCGCTGGGCGATCGCTTGGAAATTTCCAGCCGAGCAGGGGACGACGGTGGTACAAGATGTGTATGTGCAGGTGGGGCGTACGGGCGCTCTCACTCCGGTGGCGCATCTCGCGCCGGTGAAGCTCGTAGGGACAACGGTCACGCATGCCACATTGCATAATTTTGATGAGATTGAGCGGTTGGGAGTAAAAGTGGGCGACACGGTGGTGGTAGAAAAAGCCGGCGATGTGATCCCAAAAGTAGTGCGTGTACTCGAAAAGATGCGTACTGGTAAAGAAAAAACCATCCACCTGCCCAAAGAGTGTCCGATTTGCGGTGGCGAAGTTGGTAAACGCGGCGACGGCGATAACGTTGCGCTGTATTGTCTTAACAAAAATTGTTTTGCCCAGCAGATGGAGCATGTTATTCATTTTGTTTCCAAAAAAGCGTTTGACATCGATCATTGTGGCGAAAAAATCGTGGAGCAGTTATTAAGTGAGGGTCTTATCAAAGATGCGGCGGATTTGTTTGCCCTCACTGTGGGAGATTTGGAGCCGTTGGATCGCTTTGCGGAAAAAAGCGCGCGTAATCTGGTGGATGCGATCGAGGGCGCGAAACACGTCACGCTGGCGCGATTTATCAACGGACTCGGGATTCGCAATGTCGGCGAGGAGACTGCCGAAGATTTGGCCGAGCATTTTGGTAGTTTGGAAAAATTTATGGCGGCATCGATCGAAGAATTGCAAGAAATAAATGGGGTGGGCGAAAAAGTGGCCGTGTCGATCCGCGAATATTTTGACAATAGAGAAAATTTGAAATATATCGATCGGTTGCTCGGCAATGGGGTGAAAATTGCGCGTGCGGCGCATAAAATTGGCGGAAAATTGTCGGGGCAGACGTTTGTGTTGACCGGGACGATGGCGGCGATGTCGCGCGACGAAGCGAAGGAAAAAATCAAAGCGCTCGGCGGCGAAGTGTCTGAATCAGTGTCGAAAAAAACCTCGTTTGTGGTGGTGGGCGAAAATGCGGGGAGTAAGCTCGCTAAAGCGCGTGAATTGGGAGTGAAAGTTTTGGGTGAGGAGGAGTTTTTGAAAATAATTTAATAATATGTCCGAAACAGGTAGGCCAATCCCGGAAGAAATGCAAAATATGCGCCACGACAATAGTGCGTCTGACGTTGAACTTTCGGAAAAGCGTCTTTCTCCAGAACAGAAAGCAACTGTCCTCTTATTGATTGAAAATCAGTTAGAATGGGCGCGGTCATTGGGAATTAAAGCCAATCGATCAGAAATCAATGTTGACGATATTGTAATATTATCAAAAGAAGATTATCTTCGTTTGCGTCCGGCCAGTGAAGGGGAATTGGCTTTTCATAATGCAAAAGACAAAAAAATAAATTTGGCCGATTCTGTGCGTGAAGAAGATTTGTTTTCCATCATTAATCATGAATTATTACATGGTGCTGATGGGGAAAAAATTAATGAAATGCGAATGGCGTTCATGAATCTCCTAATGGCCGCGCTTTCCAATCGTGAGGGAGAATTGCCTCCAGCGACGCATTATGCCAATGAAGTAGTTACTGAGATGATGAATTTGGAATCTTTGAATTTTTTGCGCGCACAGTCACCTGATAGAAATTATTTAGTAAATATGCGCGCTGTGGCGTACGAGTGCAATTTGGTGTTGGTAGACGCTATGATCGAAAAAGTGGCCGTCGCGACTGGCTCTGATTCGGCAGATATCAGGAAAAAAATTTATGAAGGTTATTACGCTGGGACATTAGCTGAAGTTTGGCAAACTTTTTCGATCGTCGATCAAAAATGGCCGGGATATGTCACCAATATGCCATTTATCGGATCATTGAACGAACTGTTTGGAGAAGTTCAAAAAGTCGGTGTCGATCCATTGCCAATCCGTGATTTTATGAATAAATATATTGATCGAGAGCCGGTTACTTTTTTTGGTCATGTAAATGTCTCGAGACGTCCTAGGAAAAAAAAGTAATTTTTTAATCAAATTTGTTTATACAGTGAAGGAAATGAGTTGGTGACAAAATGTAACCAACTGGAATTGGCTCAATGCAATGAGGTTGATAAAATTAAATTTTAATTTTTAACTTTTGCGCGTATGTGGCAAAATTATTTGGGGAATGGGCAAGTGCCCGAGGGAATGTTTGGTTGGTTGTTGGTGATGCCGTTTATTATTTTGGCGGTAGTGGCGTGGTCGTTGGTGTGGAAAGGTCTCGCCCTCTGGCGCGCCGGACGTAAAAATCAGCTCGGTTGGTTTATTGCACTACTCCTCATCAATACGATGGGTATTTTGGAGATTGTGTATTTGCTCACTGCTGGGAAAAACGAAGTGGCTCCTACAGACAATCAAAATAAATAAAATCATTTTTTATGGTTTTCAAAAATGATATCCCGGGCATGGAGTCGGCCGTACTCGGAATGGATATGAGATCTAAGGGTGTAAAGAAAATGTCGAGAGAAAAGTTTGTTGAAATGATGCGCGAACAAGAAACTGTTGATATCTACAAACAGATGTTGTCGGGAGAGAAACCGGTGGATAAGTTGTATGAAAATAAAGTGGCTCTTAATTTTGAGTGGTCTAGAACGGAAGGGAGTATACCTATACCGCGAGTTGATGTCGAGTTGTTGTTTGATGCAATCGTAGCTCAACTACTGAAAATTTTGCCTGATAACGAGCGAATCATTATCGAAGATGGGGGACAAGTTAGATCAGCGTACCACAATATAAGTGATCGTTATGGTGTTTTTAACACAATTACAGAAAAACAAACAGGGGTAATTTTTAACGAGATTGCAATAAATAATGATAATCATAGGGATGCAAAATTTTATATCGATATAATCATGCATGAGTTTGGTCATATGTTAGAAAATGACCTGCCGCTGATTGCCACTCAGAATAACAAAGAACTTTGTAAGGATAAGCATCGTTGGGCGGATTTGTTGACACAACACTTGCTCGATCCAGAGCTGATCGATACTTACGCAGATTCAGAAATACCGCTTGTGCGTGACACAATATGGTGCATCAAAAAAAGATGTGAACAAATGGATTTTACAGAAGTGAGAAGGGTGGCTCAAGAAGTGATTGCTAATGCAGAGGAGGCCAAAAAGCAGTGGATAAAAAGACTGGAAAGCGATGAGTTCCCCAAAAGTTATATGTTTGTTCGTGAGCTTGCTAGCTTAAAAGCAAAGCCTAATTCACCTCGGTCGCTCGCGGATTCACTAGACGACCTGGTAAAAGAGGGTGAGAAAAGTGCCCGACCAACATAGTACAAGCAGTGGGTTTGTGGAAAACTATAAAATTTGATATAATAATAACTAGGGCTAGTTCTGATTTTTTTCTATCTTCGATATAATCTATGAACATCCGTTGGTTCAAAGACCTGACGATCAAAGATATCCCCAGTGTAGGCGGCAAAAATGCTAGTCTCGGGGAAATGTACAGTAAACTTGTGAAACATGGAATTAATATCCCTAATGGTTTTGCGTTGACGGCGGATGTGTATTGGGTGTTCATGAAAGAAAATAAGCTCGACAAAAAAATCAAAGAAACAATCAAAGGGCTCGATGTGAAAAATGTGCGTGCTCTGTCGGCGGCCGGTGAAAAAGTGCGCAAGATGATTTTGGCTGCTGAATTTCCGGCGAATATCAAAATTGAAATTGAAAAAAATTACGACGAACTTTGTAAATTGTGTGGGCGCAAAGAGCTCGCGGTCGCGGTGCGCAGTAGCGCCACGGCCGAGGATTTGCCGGATGCCAGTTTTGCCGGACAACAAGAAACTTATTTGAATATTCGTGGTAAAAAAGAATTACTCTTGGCTTGCAAGAAATGTATTTCTTCGTTATTTACCGATCGGGCGATTTCCTATCGTGAAGCCAAAGGTTTTGATCATATGACAGTGGCGCTGTCGGTATGTGTGCAAGAAATGGTGCGCAGTGATATCGGCGCCTCGGGCGTGATGTTTACCCTCGATACGGAGTCCGGTTTTGATGGGGTGGTACTCATCAATGCCGCTTATGGCCTCGGTGAATATGTCGTGAAGGGCCGCGTGGTACCGGATCAGTATTATATTTTCAAAGCCGGTGTCAAAAAAGGCAAACAGGCGATTATTTCTCGTCGTTTGGGTAGTAAAGAGGTGAGGCTCGGCTATATGCCGAAAGGTAGTGGTACCAAACAGGAAAAAGTCAGCATGCGCGACCAAAAAGTTTATTGTCTCAAAGATAAAGAGGTGATGTTGCTTGCCAAGTGGGGAATGCAGATCGAGGAACACTACGGTCACGCGATGGATATCGAATGGGCGCGCGATGGCGAGACCGGCAAAATGTTTATTGTACAGGCGCGCGGTGAGACCGTGAAATCACAACACAAATCCAATATTTTAGAAACTTACAAATTGGCTCGCAGGGGCAAGGTGCTTGCGACCGGCGCGGCGGTGGGACAAAAGATTGGCGCGGGCAAGGTACGCATAATTGAAAATCCGAAACAGATGAAAAGTTTCAAAGCTGGCGAGGTGCTCGTCACGCGTATTACCGATCCGGACTGGGAGCCGATTATGCGCATTGCGGCGGCGATCGTCACCGAACAGGGCGGCAAGACCAGTCATGCGGCGATTGTGTCGCGCGAACTCGGGATCCCGTGTATTGTGGGCGCCAAAAACGCGCGCAAACTCACGCACACTGGCGAGGCCGTCACTGTTTCGTGTTCCGAAGGCGAAATTGGCTATGTTTATCAGGGCGCATTGCCGTTTGAGGTGCAAAAAGATGAGATCAAAGATATTATGTCCACCCACACCAAGATCATGATGAATGTGGGCGACCCCAACAGCGCATTTGGTCTCGCCAATATCCCGAGCAATGGCGTGGGTCTCGCGCGCGAGGAGTTTATTTTTACCAATTTTATCAAAATTCATCCGATGGCGCTGGTAAGGTACAAAGAATTAAAAGATCGTGATTTAAAAAAGAAAATTGACGACTTGACCGTCGGATATGAAAATAAAGGACAGTATTGCGTAGATAAATTGGCCGAAGGTATGGCGTTTATTGCGTCGGCTTTTTATCCCAATGACGTAATTGTCCGTTTGTCTGATTTCAAAACTAACGAATACGCCACCTTGATCGGTGGTAAGGGGTTTGAGCCCAAAGAAGAGAATCCGATGATCGGTTGGCGGGGTGCTTCTCGGTATTATGATCCGGCCTACAAACCGGCATTCAAACTTGAATGTGAGGCGATCAAAAAAGTGCGCGATGAATGGGGGTTGAACAATGTGATTGTGATGGTGCCATTTTGTCGTACCGTGAGCGAGGGTAAAAAAGTACTCGATACCATGGCCGAATTTGGCCTCAAACGTGGTGAAAATGGTCTGCAGGTATATGTGATGTGCGAAATTCCCTCCAATGTCATTTTGGCCAAAGAATACAGCGAGATTTTTGACGGGTTTAGTATTGGATCTAATGATTTGACCCAGCTCACGCTCGGAGTGGATCGCGATAGCGCGCTCGTATCGCATGTTTATGATGAAAAAAATGCGGCGGTGAAGACGCTCATCCGGCAAGTGATCAAAACTGCACATGAGTATAAGCGTAAAGTCGGTATTTGCGGCCAAGCGCCGAGCGATTATCCGGAGTTTGCCGAATTTCTCGTGCAAGAGGGGATAGATAGTATTTCGCTCAATCCCGACACGGTACTGAAGACGCGGATTCGCATTGGTGAAATGGAGAAAAAAATTGGCAAAAAATCCAATAAGAAAAATAATTTTGCGCTCGCGTCCAAGATGTTTATTTTACTTGGGATTTTTGGTCTGGCAGTGACGCTTACCGGCTATACTTGCAATGGTTTCAATAATCAGGCGATGGTGGATCAGATAAAAGTAAATGCAATCAACGATCTCGCGGCGATGGAACAAAGGGTGCGAGCGAGCTATGATCAGCGCCTAGCGGATTTGCAAACAGAGCACGCGAGTGAAACTACTGAATATACCGAGAGTAGTTTTGCGAATTTCAAAATTAAATATCCGGCGGGTTGGATGGTGGCGCATAGTGATATTGGAGTTAAGTTTGCCTCGGCCAGTGGTACGGAGTGGTTTGCGGTGCGATGGCAGAAAACCGGCCGACCGCTCGGGTTTGAGACAATTACCCCTATCGAATTTTTGGGATATAAAGGCGAGAGGTTTTCTGATTCGGATATTGATGATAAAAATATGCGCATTGAGGTACTCGAGCTCATGCCGAGTGCGCCCACGAAAGATAAAAAGATATTTGAGTTTTCGGGTGACCCAAAGAATTTCGAGAATATGATGAAAGGTGTGACAGGGCTTCAGATTTAGTGACAATATTTAGATATATCAAAACCGCTCAATTTGGGCGGTTTTTTATCCACAAAAATCAATATTGACTATTTTGTAGGGATATAGTAGAATATTTGCACTACCGTGGGTCGGTAGTTCAACTGGTTAGAGCACTGCCCTGTCACGGCAGAAGTTGCGGGTTCGAGTCCCGTCCGACCCGCTCAGTACATAATCCAACACCAAAAGTGTTGGATTATGTGTTTGTAAAATCAATAAATTTGGTTATTGCGGGCAGTATTATTGGTTTTACAAAAAATGGTGATTTGGCCTATGTGTTGTATAAAAAAGCCACACTTTTGATAAAAACTCAAAGTATGGTATAATGGCATCTAGTTTTAATAAAAAAGCGTACAAATACTACATAGTTTGGTAAATTAGCAATATGGCTAAATTAATGAATTGGCATAATTTTGAAGGAAAAATGAAGGAAAAGCATCTTCTGCTCTTTTCTGCTTTTGATGTTCGCAAAGTATTCCCAATTTCAGAGATAGCCGCCACTTTTTTGCTTTATCGTTATGCTCAAAAAAAATTCATTACCCGTGTCAAACGAGGGCTCTATGTTTTTCCCGACACACTTCCTCCCGATTTATATTTAGCAAATAAACTCTATGAGCCATCTTATATCTCTTTAGAATTTGCGCTTTCATATCATCGCGTCATTCCAGAAAATGTCTACGAGATTACTTCTGTTACTCCAAAAGCTACCCGGAGATTCGAAGCATTGGGTAAAGCATACTCGTACCGTAGGATTAACAAGCGGATGTTTACCGGCTATACGGCGCAAAAACAAAAGGGGTTTAGTTTTATAATTGCTGATGCGGAAAAAGCGTTTGTGGATACGCTTTATTACCGTCTCTTTGATGGCAGAAAACCGTTGAGTCGTTTTGATAAAGATAAAATCAATAAAGCGCGGGCGCTTCGTTATGCGCAGGTGTTTAATAATGAAAAATTAATTAGTATTATTACCACAACCTTACGATAATATGATCACCGCAGAAACAATCGAACGACTTGCCAAACAATATCAAATGAGTGTGTTTCCTAATATTATTCGGGAATATTTTGAGCATGTTTTTTTGGCAAAATTGTATTCTTTGCCAGGGGCAGAACGATTACTGTTCAAGGGCGGCACTGCTTTGAGAATTGTATATGGTAGTCCGCGTTTTTCTGAAGATTTAGATTTTTCATTATTTGGTGTGACACAACACGATGTCAAACAGACTGTCGAAAATCTTTTTGTTAAGGTGCTTGCGGACATGGAACAGATTGGTGTCCATGTTGATTTGGGAGAAAAATCAAACGAAACCAGTGGCGGCTACTTTGGTGTTGCCACTTTCAAGATGCTTGATTATCAGCCGGTTGGAGTTGAAATTAATATTTCGACCCGCAGTAGTAATATCCGCGGCGAAGTCGATAGTGTGGCGAATGATTTTGTCCCAACATATACTGTTGTCCATTTATCGCAGGAAGAGTTGGTCGAAGAAAAAATCTTCGGAGCGCTTTTAAGTCGTAAAAAACCACGCGACTTTTATGACCTATATTTTATAATGCGGAGAGGGATGTTGTCGCTACAACAGAAAACCAAACTTGCCACCGTGAAGGTTAATATTATTGTTGAAGCTAATAAAATTGATTTTCGCACCGAACTGGGAACATTTTTGCCTGCTGACCAGCAAAACATTGTTCGTGATTTTTCCAAAACACTAGAAAATGAGATGAATCGTCAACTTTCACCATTATAATCACGGGTTTTAAAAAATAGGTATATAATAGTACATTCATTTTTTATGTTGAAAAAGATTTTAGTGCCGGTATTGATTTTGTGTCTGGCGGTACCGTTGTTTTGTGTCGCGGCCGGTAAAATTGCGAAGACTGCTGGTGTTGCGGTTTCAGAGATGGCTGTAGTGTACTACGTCACTGATGGCGATACCATCAAAGTGAAAATAAAAGGCAAGAGTTATATTGTCCGTCTCATTGGCGTCGACACCCCCGAAACCAAAGATCCACGCAAAGCAGTGCAGTGTTTCGGCAAAGAAGCGTCGGATTATACCAAGAAAAAATTGTTGAATCAGACCGTCACGCTGATTTCCGATCCCGTTTCGGGCAATAAAGATTTGCATAGTCGCCTTTTGCGGTATGTGTTTTTGGCCGACGGCACGAATTTTGATCATCAGCTGATTTCCGATGGTTATGCTTACGAATACACTTATCAATCCCAGTTATATCGTTATCGCGATGATTTTAAAAAGGCCCAACAGGACGCAAGAGATAATAAACGGGGGTTGTGGGCCGATAGCGCCTGCCACGGTGTGGCCTCGCCGGTGATTTCCAGTTCGACCGAGGCGTCGGCCGCAAATTCACCAACAGCCGGTTGTGTGATCAAAGGCAATATTTCGAGCAGGGAAAAAATTTATCACTTGCCAGGATGTAAAAGTTATGACAAAACTGTTATTGACGAACAGGCTGGTGAAAAATGGTTTTGCAACGAAGCCGAGGCGGTACAAGCGGGATGGAGAAAAGCAAAAAATTGTTAATCAACAATTAAAAATTTTATGGCCACAAAAGTATATTCGTACAATCTAACCGAACTCGTTCGGTTTATAAAAGATAAACGCGTGGCAGTACCAGAATTTCAACGCGGCTTCGTTTGGAAGACGAAACAAGTCAAGAATCTTTTTGACAGTTTGATTAATAAATATCCAATTGGCAGTATTATTATTTGGAAAACATCACAAAAGATTGATGCGCGCACACTCAATGGTGAAAAATTACCCAATCGCAATAAGTATCTCATTTTAGACGGACAACAGCGTTTGCTTTCACTATACTATCTTACGAATCAAAAAATATTTTCACAGCACACGGTGCGGGACAAATTTCACCAAATATGCGATACGCGCCACACTCAATTGATTGATTTTGAAAATTTTCTCATCAGTAAAAATGATAAAGGCGAAAAAATACTGGAATACTATCGTGGGGATCATGATGTTATTAAGCCAGAAAAGTTTCAGAATTTAATTGGCAGGTCGTACAAGTTTCCCATAGTGGTTGTTTCGTTAAATAATTATCGCCAGGCGATTGAGGTGTTTGAGCGTATCAATCAGGCGGGCACTAAAATCGCCACCGAATCGATATTTTTGTCGGAAACATGGACACAGCATACCGATTTTGAGAAAATTTTGCGGAATTGGAAAATGGAAAACAAGGGTACACTTACCAAGGACATTGATACAGTCATATTTATTCATGTTTTTGCTTTAATCTATCAGTTGGATAAAAATTTACAAAAAAAGCAATATCCGATGGAAGTCAGTGTAAAAACACTGAAAAAAATTGCCGAGGAAATACGCGGACAAAACGGCGATAAATACAATAATGTTTTTACCGCATGCATAAATGCAACGGGACGCGCGATTCAATTCTTGAACAGCCAATATGGTATAGTGACCGTTTCCGAGTTACCATCTCAAACGTTGTTGACTGTATTGAGCGTGTTTTTTTACTATCACCCAAGGATGGTTACCGAACAACAAAATAAAGAATTGAATAAATGGTTTTGGAGATCTTCGTTGACAAGTCGGTATATCGGCTCTGGTTATAATAGAAATATTGGTCCGGACGCGAAGGCAATGCATCTATTATCTGTATCAGGAAAGACGATTTCAATTGATAAAAAGATCATTTATCCATCTGACTTTGATCACGTTGATTTAAATAGTGGTAGGTCAGCCATACGGAATATCGTCCGGTTAGCGCTGTGGCAAAAAAAACCAAAATTCATCAACGGAGAATTTGTTAGCAGGGAAAATGTGGGGATTGGGCAGAATAATCCTGAAAATGATCATTTTTACCCTTTTGATTTGTACAGGAAAGACATTTTAGAGTCGAATGTAAATAATATATTGAATCTGCACTTGTTAGACGGAAGTGAAAATGTAAGAAAAGGGAAAAAGATTCCATCAATATGGTTGGGAGAGCGAATGAAAGAAAATGATTTTGATGAACGTGCGATGTTAAAATATTTTGAAAGCCAATTGTTGCCATTCCAAACTTTAAAGCAGTTAAAGTCATTTGAGCGACCATTTTTTAGAAAAGGAAAGAAGAGGTATGTGGAACAAGTTAACCGCAGATTCCGATCATTTTTAAAGAAACGATTTTTACTTTTTAAGGATTTACTTGAAGATTTGCAGGACGGTAAATTGTAATCCTAAATTGATATTTATTATAAGGTGGTCTGGTTTGTCAAGACACTAAATGGCCTTGTTTAAGATATAATCGGCGGTGAGTAACTTGGTTGTTTTCGACC
>Ga0209211_10006040_pt1 | contig 17780 bp, 21 predicted proteins | sample RifGroA2_FD_183992 | JGI IMG/M metagenome (GOLD analysis project Ga0209211, IMG submission 183992) | Groundwater microbial communities from Rifle, Colorado, USA - Groundwater A2 (SPAdes) (version 2) | ecosystem: Environmental > Aquatic > Deep subsurface > Groundwater | place: Rifle, Colorado... | reverse complement strand
GGAGGGATATGAACTCGGCCACAAAGAATGGGAAAAAAAATATGAGGAGTTAAAAAAGTGCTCGGAATAATATCCGCGCTTAGTGAATCCAATCTTTTTAGTTCTGTCGATGTCGTTGAACTTATAGACGAAGACCTTGTCAAGTTAATTAGAATAAAGGCAAAAGTTTTAGACGGAACAATTTTATATGTTACAGAACTCACACAAGGAATTACCAGAAATATTCCTATCACTGGCAGGAGGAGAATGGGGAATTGATAATAAGATGGGATAATAAACCGCACTGGAAAAATCTTAAGACTTTTCCGCACCATAGACATGAAAAAGACAAAGTATACTCATCCCACAGGGTTAATATTGATGATGTAATAAAGACAATAAAAGAACGTGTCAACTAAGAAAATAGGAAAATCATTTTAAAACATGCGAGGTGGGTTGTCGTGCCTGTTCTGGAAGATGTGAGAGAGGTAGTTGGTGTCATAAAAAAAGGTTGGGAACTTGAAAAGATACACAGCATCAGGAGACTCATAGCAATTGCTGAAAATTTTGAAATAAGTGTACCGTTACAAGACGAGGAAATGGACTTCATAGACAGTATTTACAAGGGCAGATATTCGGGCGAAGAAGGGGCTTCTGCCACTTAGTGCACCGGCGTAGAAGGATGCAAAGAGGGCGCTACAGATAGTAAAAAAAGCTGTCAAGCATCTGAAGTAAAAGGGAACGGCCCCTTTGATCCTTATAATTAAACTACGCACTTTCCTGTGTTTTATTTCCAGATAGTTGGTGTTCATCTGCGTCCTATTGTAGAATTTAGGGAAAAATTGTGGTAGTAATGCATACCCATGATGAAATAAAAAACATTTTGGAAGTCTATTTTAAGGACATAGCAGACGTTTATGGAATTGAAACGGACTTTCTCTACGGGTCGTGGGCAAGGGGGTATCCGAAAAAATCTTCAGATGTGGATATTGCTGTTGTCTTCTCTGATGGAAGACTTTAGTATTTTTGGTATTGGGTGGCAATTGGAGGTTGCAGAGAAAAATATAAAGGAATGTGAACAAAAAAAATGTCTGGATTAGCTATCCAGAGGAATCGTCTGGCACACCGGTATCTCAACTTTCGCTGGCAGGCTATAAAAATGTATAAAGACAGGAATGAGGTTGTTTTGAAATTAATTCAAGTGGTTCTAGAACGAGAAAAGACGTATAACTAAGGAACAATAGGATAATGAAGGTCTTGGAAATTCTTTAAAAAAAGAAATCTGTAAAAAGAATATGTTAAATGATAAAGTAATTTTAATTACAGGTGGTACAGGCTCTTTTGGTAAAAAGGCTACCGAGATAATTTTAAAGAGATATAAACCTCAAAAGCTGATTATTTTTAGTCGTGACGAACTCAAACAATTTGAGATGGCACAAATTTACTCTCCTGAAAAATATCCATGTATGCGCTACTTTATTGGAGATGTGAGAGATAAAGAGCGTTTATACCGGGCCTTTTATGGAGTTGATTATATAATTCATGCCGCAGCATTAAAGCAGGTGCCCACCGCAGAATACAACCCTTTTGAAGCAGTGAAGACAAATATAATAGGTGCAGAAAATGTTATAAATGCAGCTATTGATAATAATGTAAAAAGGGTGATAGCACTGAGCACAGATAAAGCTGCTGCCCCTATCAATCTGTATGGCGCAACAAAACTCTGCTCTGATAAGCTATTTATATCCAGCAATATATATTCAGGCTATCATAAGACACGATTTTCTGTTGTTAGGTATGGAAATGTTGTTGGCAGCAGAGGGAGTGTTATCCCTTTCTTTAAAAAAATGAAATCTACAGGAATCCTTCCCATTACAGATCCAAGAATGACCCGTTTCTGGATCACTCTCGAACAAGGAGTAAACTTTGTCATAAAGTGTTTAGAAATGACGAGCGGTGGAGAGATATTTGTTCCCAAGATTCCAAGTATGAATATTATGGATTTAGCGAAAGCCATTGCTCCGGAATGTAAGTATGATATCGTAGGAATACGTCCTGGTGAAAAATTACATGAAGTAATGATATTAGAAGACGATAGCAGGCATACTTTGGAATTTGATAAGTATTATATTGTCGAACCAGAGTTTCATTGGTGGTCAAACGAGAGCCATATAGCAAATGGCGGGAAACCTGGGAAAGAGGGTTTCAGGTATGCCAGTAATACTAATGATCGATGGCTTGCTACTGAAGAATTGAAAGAGATAATCAAAGATATTTAAGGTCACTATAATGATACCATACGGTAGACACTGGATAGATGACGATGATATTAAAGCTGTTGTTGAAGTATTGAAATCAGATTGGCTTACTCAGGGGCCAAAAATTGATGAATTTGAAAAGGCATTGGCTGAATACTGCGGCGCAAAATATGCGGTAGCTATTTCGAATGGAACTGCCGCACTTCACCTCGCCTGTCTTGCAGCCGGAATTAAAGAAAAAGATGAGGTAGTAACAACCCCGATAACCTTTGTTGCAAGTGCAAATTGTATAGTTTACTGTGGAGGTAGTCCTGTATTTGCTGATATTGATATGGTGACTTATAATATTGACCCGGCTGAAATTAAAAGCAAAATAACCCCAAAGACACAGGCGATAATTCCAGTACATTTTGCAGGCATTCCATGTGATATGGAGGAAATTAAAGAAATTGCAAAAAAACATGACCTAATAATCATTGAAGATGCCTGCCACGCGTTAGGGGCAGAATACCAGGCAAATGGGGAATGGGTTAAAATAGGAAGTTGTAGGCATTCTGATATGACAGTCTTCAGTTTTCATCCTGTAAAACACATTACTACCGGTGAAGGTGGAGCAATATTGACTAACAATCAACAATTATACGAAAAACTACTATTATTAAGGACTCATGGAATTACAAAAAACGCTCAAAAATTTGTAAACAAAAATATGGCATTTTCGAATGATTTCGGACCATTACGGGCTAACCCCTGGTATTACGAAATGCATGCGTTGGGTTTCAATTATAGGCTTACGGATATACAGTGTGCTCTGGGTTTATCGCAACTCAATAAACTTGATAAATTCGTAGCGAGGAGACGAACTATTGCGTCTATGTATTCTGAGGCTTTTAAAAAAATTGAATATGTCAAAACGCCTATAGAACCGGAGACAAAAAAATCAGCATATCATTTGTACGTATTGCAAATTGACTTCGAAAAAATTGGCAAAAGTCGTGTTAGAGTAATGACAGAACTGATGGAAGTAGGAATAGGAACACAGGTTCATTATATTCCTGTATATATGCAACCTTACTATGGAAACGAAAGAAATTATAATAAACAAAGATGTGCTGTTGTCGAACAGTATTACGGCAAGGCTCTTTCCATCCCTCTGTATCCTAAAATGACCGATGTGGAGGTTACAAAAGTTATTAATTCAGTAAAAGGCTGTTTGAATGTTTGATAAGGTTTTATTGATCAGGCCTCAGAATGTATACAATTATAATAACTATCCTCCATTAAATCTTATATCCATTGGTTCTAAGCTCAAATCCGCTGGATACAAAGTTGAAATCATAAATTGCGCATTTGAAAAAAATCCCTTAGAAACTATTAACAATAAACTGAGGGATGTATTATTTGCGGGCATTTCTTTGCTTACTTCTGAGTCGCCAGATACGTACCAAATAATTAAGTATATAAAGCAAAGTTCAAATATTCCGACTGCTGTAGGAGGATGGCATTGTACTTTGTTTCCTGAGCAAATGGCAAATTGCGAGTATGTAGATTATGTAATTGCAGGTGAAGGGGAGGACCATATTGTTGAAGTCGCAGAAACTATAAAAAATGGTAAAAAAAACGATGGCAAGATCTTTGGTAAGAAGATGCTGAATCTTGAGACACTGCCTTTACCTGACTACGGTATAGATAAAAATATAGAAAGATTTATTAGCAATTATCTTACAGATAAGTTGTCAGAATATGTAAGGCAGCCGATGAGATGGCTCCCTTATGAGAGCAGTAGAGGATGTCCTTCTCACTGTACTTTTTGTATTAACGTTGTTGCAGATAATACCCGTTACAGAAAAAAGAGCGCAGAGAAGGTTGTTTCTGAAATTGAGCATATCGTAAAAAAATATAACCTTACACATTTAAAAATTATTGACGACAACTTTTTTGTTGATATTAAGCGTGTAAGAGAAATATGCGAAGGTATAATTAAAAAAGATTTAAACATCACATGGGATGGAGAATGCCGATGCGATTATTTTAATGGGAGAATGTTAAATGACGAGACATTGAAACTTTGCAAGGATTCAGGGCTTATTCAACTTACACTGGGAGTTGAATCAGGCTCTCCCCATACTCTGAAATTGATGAAGAAAGGTATAACACCCGAACAGGCGGAGTTTGCCATAAAAAAGTGTAATGAACACAGAATCATAGCAAGGTCATCTTTCATATTAGAAATTCCTGGGGAAAGCAAGGGTGACATCAATCTGACAATATCTTTTATTAATAAATTGAGAAAATATCACTACTTTACTTGTGGCGTTGGAACGTTTAGGCCTTACCCGAAATGCGAACTTACGGAAAAGTTATTAAAGGAAGGTTATCTGTCCGAACCTAAAAATTTTGTCGAATGGACCAACAAAGAGATAATTGATATGTATACATCTGCTGAATATAAACGGCCATGGCAGGTGGTGGGCAAATATTCTGAAAGCGCTGCATACTATCTGAACATGGAGTCATCTGTTAGATTAGGAAATCATCAAATAAACAATACCATTGATAAATTTAAAAATACTATTTTTATTCTTTTGGCAAAAGTAAGAAACAAATTCATGTTTTACAAATTTACCTTTGATAAGAACCTGTATAAGAAATTTTTGACTCGTTTTTACAAAAAGAGACAGGATTTAGAAAAAAGCGGGCAGTATCCCTTATCAAAACTTGAGGCAAAAGCAAAAAAAGTATGAAAATTTTAGTTGTCGGCGTTGGTTCAATCGGCACGAGACACATGAATAATCTGGTGGAACATGGGCATGAGGTTCATGTGGTTGACATAAATAGAGAGAATCTAAAAAGGGCTGCATCGACTGCAAAGGGAGCATTCGATTCTCTCGATAATGCCTTAAAGATTAAACCCGACGTTGCATTTATTTGTACCTATAGCAATGACCATATTACCCCTGCCCTAAAGTGTGCAAATGCTGGATGTCACTTATTTATTGAAAAACCTTTATCACTAATCCTTGATGGAACCGATGAGTTAATAGAAATAATTGAGAAGAAAAATTTAATATCGATGGTTGGTTGTAACATGAGGTTCCATCCGGCAATATCGTATGTCCATGATACTTTGATTAGTAATCTTTTTTTTTCTAAAAAATTATGGGGAAACTTTGAATTTGGATTTTATCTCCCTTTTGACAAAAAAGATTATCAGAACAGTTATAAGGCTAAAAAAAGCATGGGTGGTAATCTAATTTTTGACGGTATTCATGAACTTGATTGCGCCGTATGGTTTTTTGGTGAACCGGTAGAGGTTATTTGCAGTAAAGACATTATCTCATCACTTCAGATTGATACAGAAGACCATGTTGAGATGATTATAAAATTTACATCGGGTGCTGTTTGCACTATTCATATGGACTATCTTCAGCACGGATATTCAAGGCGATGTAAGGTTGTTTGTGAAGAAGGGACAATAGTATGGGACTTTGTCAATGGCAATATCGGAGAAATAACCACTTCCAACAGAGAATGGTCATGGAAGGATATGAAGCTCGAAGTGTTGTATAATCAAATGTATATTGATGAAATTAAATATTTTGTTGATTGTGTTTCATTCGACAGAGAGACCTTCAATTCTATAAAACAGTCGTTATCTGTCCTTAAGCTTGCAATAGCAGCAAACAAATCCTGTCATACAAATGTATGGGAGAAGATTAAATGAGTAAGGTAATAGGCGTTATCACCGCAAGAATGGCATCAACCCGCCTTCCCGGCAAAGTCCTGCAGAAAATGGCTGGCAAGTCTGTCTTTGCCCATCATGTTGAACGTATGAAAAATGTTAATGGACTTGATGGTGTATTTCTGGCAACATCAGTTGACCCAAAAAACAAAGAGCTTATTGAAGAAGCAGAGAGATTTGACTGCGGGTGGTATGCTGGGGCGGAACAGGACATTGTTGACAGGCACATAAAACTCTGCGAAAGAGAAGGCGCTGATGCAGTTATCCGTGTTACCTGCGACTCCCCGATTTTTGATATAGAAAGTGCTTCACGATTTGTAGCGCAATTTAAGAAAGAATATTACGATTATATTTTTGTATCCAATATGACAATGATTCAGGGAACACTTTCAGAGCTTATTTCTTACAATGCCCTCATGGAGATTCATAAACATTATCGCGGCGCTGGGGTTTCGATGCACATAAAAGAGAATATGGATAAATTCAAGACACTTGGGATAGAAATTGACATAGACCTGTGTCGCCCTGAATATCGTCTTACCATTGATGAAACCGTAGATATTGAAATGATACGCCACATATATGAAGCTCTTTACAGAGGAGCCCCCCTTGACCTTCATGATGTCTATACATGGCTTGATGACAACCCCCGGATTGCAAAAATGAATATGCATGTTGGAATAAAAGGATGTGAGCAGCAAAGTGCGAATCTCATGGAAAAACCCCTGTATTCCATTGTTGCATCAGGCAGAAAATATATGATACTCGATGAACATAAAAGAATGATAGCGCCTAAGGAATTTAGTGAAAGACTTAAGGAATTATTTCCCGAATTGAATTGCTAATAATCAATCGAACGAAAGAATAGTTATGTCAAAAAGATATAAACGCTCAGAAGAATTATTAGAAAAGGCTCTTAAAACAATACCGCTTGGTTCTCAAACATTCAGCAAAAGTAAGACCCAATATCCTTTCGGTGTTTCTCCTTACTTCGTCAAAAGAGGCAGGGGTTCTCATGTGTGGGATGTAGATAATAATGAATATATTGATTTCGTAAATGCATTAGCAGCTGTTACCCTGGGCTATAATGATCCTGATGTAACAAATGCAGTAAGGGCTCAGTTAGAGGAAGGAACTATATTCAGTCTACCTCACGAACTGGAAATCAAGGTGGCAGAAAAGATAGTTGAGATGGTTCCCTGTGCTGAAATGGTGCGATTTGGCAAAAATGGCTCTGATGTTACTGCAGGCGCTATAAGACTCGCAAGGGCATATACCAAAAGAGATCATATTGCTGTTTGTGGTTATCACGGCTGGCAGGACTGGTATATTGGTTCTACAGCGAGAAATCTTGGTGTGCCGAAATCAACACGTGATCTGGCCCATGTATTTACCTATAACGATATAGATTCTCTGAATAAAATATTTAAAGAATACCCAGACCATGTGGCGGCTGTAATCATGGAACCGATGAATGTAAAAGAACCAGAAAATGGTTTCCTGGAAAAGTGCAAAGACTTGACACATAAAAATGGAGCGGTGTTCATCTTTGATGAAATTATCACAGGGTTTCGCTACGCAAAAGGCGGCGCACAGGAATATTTTAGCGTAATCCCTGATCTTGCTACTTTTGGGAAAGGGTTGGCGAATGGTTACCCTGTGTCGGCTATTGCAGGGAAGGCAGAAATAATGCGTATGATGGAAGAAGTATTCTTCTCATTTACCTTCGGTGGAGAAACCCTTTCTCTTGCCGCGGCCCTTGCAACGATGACGAAATTACAGAAGGAACCCGTAATTAAAACCCTTTGGACACAAGGACGAAAAATAGTCGATGGGACAAAGGCGTTGATCGGGAAACATGAATTAGGAGATATTTTGTCAGTCGGCGGGAAAGATTGCTGGTCTTTTCTCATATTCAAGGATACCGATATCTATTCCCAATGGGAACTAAAAACCCTTTTTTTACAGGAGGTATTTGCACGAGGAATTCTTACTATTGGAAGCCATAATATGACGTATGCCCACTCTGATACCGATATTTCTAGGCTTTTGACGGTATATGATGAAGTCTTTGCAATGATAAAAGAAGTCTTAATAAAAAGAAATTTGAATGAGTTATTACAAGCAAAACCTCTGGCACCTTTATTTAAAATTAGATAGTGAATATATTTTTCCGTGTTGATTCATCAATCCAGATTGGCATAGGTCACCTCATGCGCTGTCTCACCCTTGCGGATGCGCTTCGTGAGGAAGAATCAAACGTATCTTTCATTTGTCGCGAACTGCATGGGAATCTTTGTGATTTTATTGAAAAAAAAGGTTTTAAAGTTTATAGATTACCTTACACAACTGTAAAACATAATAATAAAAACCCAAGTTCAGAACATTTACAGTGGTTAAGTGTCAGTTGGGCAGAAGATGCAGAGCAGAGTAGAGATATTTTGGCAAAAGAGTGCGGAACGATCGATTGGTTGATTGTCGACCACTATGCCTTAGACAAACAATGGGAAACACTTGTAAGACCACATGTAAAAAAAATTATGGTCATCGATGACCTCGCTGACCGTTTTCATGATTGCGATCTGCTTCTCGACCAAAACCTATATGAGAATATCAACAATCGATACAATGGGCTTGTACCTGCATCCTGTAAAAAGCTGTTAGGACCAAAATATGCCCTTTTACGCAAAGAGTTCATTAATGCTCGGAAAAATCTTCGTGAACGAGATGGTAACGTCAAGAATATCCTTATCTTCTTTGGCGGAGTTGATCCAACCAATGAGACTTTGAAGGCCTTAGAGGCGATACAATTGCTGAACAGGCCGGATATTGCCATAGATGTGGTCGTGGGTGAAGCTAATCCAAATAAAGATAAGCTCGAGGATGTCTGTTCGGCGATGCCAAATGCAAATTATCATTGCCAGATTAATAATATGGCTGAACTTATGGCATCAGCAGATTTAAGTATCGGTGCAGGTGGTAGTACTACTTGGGAGAGATGTTGTCTTGGACTGCCAAGTATTGTCATAACTCTCGCTGACAATCAGAGAGAACTCGCTAAATATCTTGAAAAGAATGGAATTATCATATACCTTGGCTGGTATGAACAGGTGAAAGAATCCGATGTTAAGGAAGCGATAAATGCTTTAATTAGCAATCCTGAAAAAATAGAAACAATAAGCAAAAAATCAAGAGAGATTATAGATGGAAAAGGTATTGAACAGATTACAAGTAGAATGCAGAAGAATTTATATTTATAATGTATAGCTATTTTTAGTTAAAAAATGAGAATATTAATTACAGGGGGTTCAGGTTTTGTTGGAAAGCATTTAGAAAAATTGCTCGAAAACTACCCTGACTACGAGATTTTTCGATTAGTAAGAAATGCTAAAGGCAAAGATAACGAGTTTTTATGGGATTTCAAAAGTAAAATCCCTTCAAAGCTGCCTGTTTGTGATGTCATTATTCATCTGGCAGCTTGTGTTGATTTTGGCGCAAACTTGAATATTGCCCAATATGATGCGAATACGATTTCTACGCTTAAATTAGCGGCGTATGCCCAAAAACATAATGCATATTTCATACTGGCTTCAATGGCAGGGATTCATGGTATTAAATATCCTCTTATTGATGACAAGACACCCATCGATCCGCAAAATCATTATGCTGTAAGCAAATACCTTGCAGAATGCAGAAGAAGCAGTAAAAACCTTCGCAAATAATCACAGCATATTAAGAATAGGTGGTATTTATGGACTTGACGGCCCTTCTCATTTAGGGCTGAACAAAGCAATAAACAATGCTATTTATAAAAAAGAAGCCCCTGTTTTATATGGAAACGGTAAAGCAAAAAGGAATTATATCTGTGTTAAAGATGTGGCTCGCTGGATTTTAAATTTACTTCAAAAGAGGATAAACTCCGGCGAAAAAATTAATGATACTCTTTATCTATCTGGAACAGAAGTCATGACTATTAAAGATTACTTACAGGCTATTATTGATGTTCTTTTACCAGAAAAGGAACTAATTGTAGCTGAAGGTAATGAGTCACATGATTGGGTTATAAAAATTTCTACTCCGCCATTTGATTTAATAACATTTAAGAAGTATTTAGTTAATTGTAAAGATATAACGAATCTATGATGGGTAAAAACAAGCAACCGGCTTTGATAAAAACAAAATATGGGTTTCATCAATACTCTCCTCTTCCATCAGTTGAAGAGATGCGGGCGTATTATGCTAACAAATATTATCAGCAAGGACTTGGAAGTTATTCTGTTTCATATACAGATGAAGAAATACAGTATTTTAAACTGAAGGCATGGTTAATTTATACAAAAGTATCTCAAATAATAGACCTGAATAAAAAAAGGAACTTTATTGATATAGGATGTGGTGAAGGATGGGTTAAAAATGAATTTAATCAAAGAGGTCATAGTGTTACAGGGATTGATTTTAGCAGATATGGAATTGAAAAATTCCATCCCCATCTTTTAGGTTTTTTTGAACAAGGGAATGTATTTGAATTGCTTAACAAAAAAACAGAAAACGGGATTAAATATGACATTCTGCTGCTTGCAAATGTCATAGAACATGTTGTTGATCCTGAAAATCTCCTGAAGAAAATCAAAGAACTTATGACTCAAGATTCTGTGATTATTATAGTTGCTCCTAATGATTTTTCACCATTGCATGAATATCTATTGTCCAAAAGAATTATAACTAAGAAATTTTGGTTGTGCTATCCGGATCATCTTTCGTACTTCAATAAAGAAAGCATGTCTAATCTTCTCATTGATTTAAAGTTCGAGCTTAAAGCTGTTGTGGCAGATAATCCGATAGATTTAAATTTACTGAATGAAAATTCGAACTATATAGAAGACCCTTCAAAGGGAAAGAAAACGCATTATTTTAGAGTACGAAGCGATAATTTTTTGGCAAGCATTGATGCTCATAAACTTTTAAATTTATATGAAACTTTAGGGTCAATGGGAATTGGAAGAGATCTAAATTATTACTGCACTCTACGATAAATGAAAATCTGCATCTTTTCTGATATACATGGAAATGGTCCTGCATTTAACGCGGCTTATGGAATGATCACTTCTGAGAAAGCAGATATAAACATATTCCTTGGCGATTTATGCGGATATTATTATGATCAACTGGAGATATTGGACAGATTAACAGCCATCCCGAAACTTTCAGCGGTAAAGGGCAATCATGATCATATTTTTTTAAGCATAATAAACGGGAATAGCGAACTGGGTGTGACATATATGAAAAAATATGGATACTCCATGGAGAATCTCTTAAATAATGATACTGCCGGACTTGTTCATTGGCTTTCAGGATTACCGGAGTCATGCGCCGTTGCTGATACGGCGGTGTCATGTTATCATGGTAGCCCGTGGGATTTGATGGAAGGTTATGTATATCCTGATTCAAGGATTGACCGTTTTCTCGACTATCCAGAACTTTACTTTCTGCTTGGGCACACGCATTATCCTATGGTAAGACATATAGGGGATAAATTTATTATCAATCCAGGCTCTCTCGGACAGCCGCGGAATGGAGGCTGGCCTACCTATGCGGTAGTAGATTGTATGGCTGAAACCGTGACATTCCGTGAGGTTCTTTATGACAAGAAAGAACTCATTGCGAGGATTGATCGAATAGGTGATATGAATCCTTATCTAAAAAAGGTTTTAGTAAGGTAGGTATAAATGAAAAAGCCTGTTATCCTTGTTTCTGCAGTTTCTGGTGATATCGGCAGTGCTGCTGTCCGTTCCATTAAAGAAGCTGGATATGTGATCGTAGGATGTGATATAAAGCCATATTCGTCAGTCTCTTGCTTGATGATCAGGCACTATCAGGTTCCGCCGGCATCGGATACAGAAAGTTATCTTAATTGCCTCAAGAATATTTTAAAAACTGAGGGGATAGAAATGTTCCTTCCCATTTCGGAGCCTGAAATTGACGTTCTCAACCAATGCAGAGAAGAGATGGAATTGACAGGGATAAAGTTGCTCATAAATAATCGAACTATAATAGACAATTTTTCGGATAAATTAAAGACGATATGGTACCTTGAAAGCATTGGAGTAAAGGTTCCCAAAACCGTTTCCCTAAAGTTGTATGATGGCAGCTTCGGTTTTCCAGTAATTGTGAAAGCGGCTAAGGGGTGTGGAAGCAAGAGGCTCTGGAAGATAGCTGATGAAAGGGAACTGGAGTACATTAGGCACAAAGATGACGGTTCTCTCATTGCGCAGGAATATATCGGCTCGGATGATGAGGATTTTACTACGGGTATATTTTCTGATGGTAAAAAGGTCTCATCCATTACATTTAGGAGGACTCTGGGATATGGTGGGTTGTCTGTTGAGGCTTTCTTGACAGAAGAGCCGTTTCTTGAGGCAATGGCTCTCCGTATTGCTCATGAAACCGGATTGGTTGGAAGTATCAATTTGCAGTCGCGCCGGGTAGGAAATATCTTCATGCCGTACGAAATAAACCCGACGCGGTATGGTGGGTGCAGACAATCGAAGATAACGGGTATTTGTATACTTATGAACGGAAGTACAGGTCAGGCAAAGCTCTGAGGGGGCTCTCTGAGTATTATTTCGATCTTGAAGAGGCATAAAAAGTGTGCTTGCTTTCTTCTAAAAAGAGGTGTTGATTGGAAATCAATATTGCCAATAGAAAAATAGGTAATGCTCATCCTCCATTTGTAATTGCCGAGATATCCGGAAATCACAACCGGTTGCTTGACAGTGCACTGGCAATTGTAGAAGCGGCGGAAGCCTCCGTTCTTGGTAGAAATTTGATTACTCAAATGTAAGTATCCGATAAAATCTCGGCAAAATAGATAGGTTTTTCTATGATATACACAACAACTCAGATAATTGATTATTTACGCACTCAAAAAGATTTTTTTAAAAAAGAGTTTAAAGTTAAAAAGATAGGAATTTTTGGTTCCTACGCCAGAGGAAGTGTTTGTGAAGAAAGTGATATTGATATTGTGGTTGAGCTTGAAAAACCTGACTTGTTTTATATGATAGGCATCAAACAGGCCATTGAAGAGGCATTAGGCAGAAAGGTTGATGTTGTAAGGCTTAGGGAAAAGATGAATAAAGTATTGAAGTGCAGAATAGAGCAGGATGTTATCTATGTATGATAATGAGAGATATTATAACGCATCACTATTTTGATATAGATGCAGAGACAGTATACGTTGTCTGCTCAGAACGCATTCCAGACATGAGAGAAGTTATTAAAAAAATCCTAAAAGATTTAGAAAATAACAAATATAACAGAAGTTAACTATGACCATTACAATTGGAAATAAAAAAATCGGGGAAATTTATCCACCGTTTATTATTGCTGAGATGTCAGGCAATCATAACCAATCTTTAGAAAGAGCCCTGGAGATTGTTGAAGAGGCAGCCAAAGCTGGAGTCCACGCCATAAAGTTACAGACCTATACGGCTGACACTCTTACTATAGATGTGGAAGATGGCGAATTTTATATTGATGACCCTAATAGTTTGTGGGGAGGGCAATCTTTATATAAGCTTTATCAGCAGGCATATACGCCGTGGGAATGGCATGAACCTATATTTAAGAGATGTAAAGAGTTAAGGTTAATAGCCTTCAGCACGCCTTTTGATGAAACAGCAGTAGATTTTCTTGAAGAGCTTAATACCCCTGCTTATAAAATTGCTTCGTTTGAAAATAACCATCTGCCATTGATTCGTAAAGCAGCATCTACCGGCAAACCTTTAATTATATCAACGGGCATGGCAACTCTTGCAGAACTGGATGATGCTGTGAAAACTGCCCGTGATGCAGGTTGCAAAGAGTTGATATTATTAAAATGTACAAGCACCTATCCTGCAACTCCGGGAGATACCAATTTATTAACGATTCCCCATCTGAAAGAACTGTTTGGTACCGAGGTAGGGTTGTCCGACCATACCTTGGGAATCGGTGTAGCCGTTGCCTGTGTTGCGTTGGGCGCAACTGTCATTGAGAAACATTTTACCCTGTTGCGTGCTGATGGCGGTATTGATTCTGCATTTTCAATGGAACCAGAGGAGATGAAAATGCTGGTTGAAGAGACACATAAGGCGTGGAAGGCGCTGGGAAAGGTATTCTATGGGCATACTGAGAAGGAGAAGTCATCCATAAAATTCCGGCGTTCAATTTATGTAGTGCAGGACATAAATAAGGGTGGAAAGTTTACACCTGAAAATATCAGGATAATCCGTCCCGGGAGTGGTTTGCCTCCAAAATACTATGACATTCTTATCGGCAAAAAGGCATCATGTGATATTAAGAAAGGCACACCAATAAGCTTGGATTTTATAGGATAGGACTACTTGAGAAAATGAGAGCAGTTTTTTTAGAGAGCAAAAATATATTTCTCCGTCTTTTATCAGCGGAGTTATGGTTATACCTTTAAAATCATTTTTACCTAATAACTACCCATAGTTAACAAAGGTTTAAAACAAAAAACGCAGATAAATTTTAGCCTACTAAAAATTCTCCTAAAATATAGTTGCAAGATATGACTTTAAAATGCTATCATCTTTTGAAGACTATTAACACAAGAGCAAAATAGTGAAAAAAATACAAATAGATACAAATGGTTATGCTGCTTTTAAACGAAACAATCCTATAGCATTAGAAATTCTCAGGACAGCGGAATATATAGGGATAAGCGTGGTAGTGATCGGGGAGTTGTTAGGAGGTTTTAAAGGTGGAAACAAGGAAAAAAAGAATATGGAAGAACTGAATAAATTTTTAGACTCCCCACGTGTTTATATCCTTCAAATAGATGAGGAAACAGCAGAGTTTTATGCAAAGATTTATTGGGGATTAAAGAAAAAAGGTAATCCTATTCCCTCTAATGATATGTGGGTAGCGGCTTCTACAATGAGACATGGGATATCGTTGTTTACTTTTGACGAACATTTCCATCTTATTGATGGTCTTATTTTAAAGAATACAACTTTTTAAGGGGGGAGAAGATGAGTGTGATGACTGTTCGTGGGATCGATGATACAATGGCAAAGGTTTTAAAGGAAAAAGCTAATCAAGAGGGAACTAGTGTTAACACTGTTTTATTAAAAACTTTAAGAGAATCTCTTGGACTTAAGAAAAAAAAGAGAACGGTTGTCTATAACGACCTTGATCACTTAGCAGGAACTTGGAGCGAAAAAGATTTTTTAGAATTTCAGGAAAAGATTGCTGATTTTGAGACTGTTGACAAAAAAATGTGGTAGGAGCAAAGTGTATTTTTAAATACAGGAAGCACATTTATCTATGACTACGACAATAGGCCAACAAACATAACTTGCAATACCAATAATAAAAGGTGAGAAATTTACATCAAAGAATCTTCGCATAATCCGACCGGGCGATGGATTGTCTCCAAAATACTATGATATTCTTTTAGACAAAAAGGCATCCTGTAATGTTAAAAGGGGGACACCCATGGCTTGGGAATTTGTGGGGTGAATGAATTATGTTAAAAACACTAAACGATATTAAACACAAAAGACAGAATCATTAAATATTACGATCCAGAAAAGATAATCCTTTTTGATTCATAATTTTATTATACCAGTAAGCACAAAATGAAAGTTATCAAGAAGCAAATCGTAGAGAAAAGCGAACATGTGGCGTCGACTAAATCATGGGACGTTGTTTTTGACGAGAATAGCTTGGTTATAGGGCTTGACAGCGCCAGGACTTTGATTATTGAGGGCGAGATGTATTACTGCAGATTTCCTGACGGTAAGACCCGCCTTATGAAGAACTTGAAGTCTAAAATAGGGCTTATCAAAAAATTATGCTCTGAAAACTGCTCGAATATCTCCGGCTCTATAGAGGGAACGTATGTTGCGGCAGTCCTTGATAAGAAAAAAGACAGCGTCGTGGTAACAGGCGATGCTTTTGCCCGTGTCAATATGTTCTATCATGAGGATAATGACAACTGCATTGCCTCTACAAACATTGCCGATATTCTTTCACAAATTAAGGACGTCAGGTACCAGCAGGAAGCGCTCTATTGCATTTTGATTCTCGGCTATCCACCGGCTAAACACACGCCTTATGAAAAAATCCGGCGTTTAGCGCATTCAGAGCAGCTATTATTCAAGGATGGAAATAAAACAATAATCCATCCGAAAATCAACGAAATAAAGACTCGCCCAATGGCAGAGAAAGACCACAAGACATATGCAAAAATATTTGAAAATGCAGTACTTTCCCGCACAAGCGATATCGAGAACTGGGTCCTGTTTTCAGGCGGCTGGGATTCCACTATAATGCTTGCCACAATTTGCAAGCATTTGGCCAAGAGCAAGATTAAACCAATTGTTACACGGCTTCTTTTGCCAAACGGTAAATGCTATAATCCCTATGAGGTCTCAAAAGCTCAGAAGATAGCTTCCCGCTATGGTCTGAAATGCGAAGTGGCTGATGCATGGCTCGGCAGTGAAAACACCTACGATCATATTTCAGGTATTTCATCGAATTTGCGTTCAAATATACTTTTCGACTGGATGCCTTCCTTTTATGCAATGGCTGAAATAATAAAAAAGAAGGGTAAGAAAGGCGCAGCAATTTTTTACGGCGGATTTTCAGATGCGCTTCACAATTTTGGGTTTTCTCAGTATTCTTCTTTGCCCTATATCTCATATGACTTCCGCGAGTACAGCGACAAGATGAGAAATTATCTCTACTCGCCGTCATTTTTAGCAAAGGTATTAGATTCTTCTCATGAAAAAGATTTCCTTTTCAAATTGTTCTGGTGGCATGCCAACTCGGAACAGGATCTCGTGAAAAACAACAACTGCAAGGATGCTATATTAAATTATCTTTTATCCTTTATAATCTCTGATTTCAGAATTCCTTTTGCTCGGATTGCAAGGGAAACAATTTTCAATGAAGACGCAAGGGCGTCGTTCAAAAAATGGCTGCATGATAATTACTTCAAAGAAGCAGCGGAAAACATTAATCCCGGGAATATGTATTTCTATCTGATACAGCTCTATAAGTATTTTCATTTGCAGGGCTCGCAGTACAGGGTGATTCAGAGCAGTTTCGAGGGTAGCGGTTTTCATCCTCGTCTGCCCTTTTTAGACATGCAATTGGCGGAATTCCTTGCTCAAATGCCTGAGAACTGGGGAAGAGGACTTGAATGGAGGCAGATCAAGTATCCGCTAAAGCAATACGCAAGCAGGTCTTTGGATATACCGGTGGATATTATTGAATCCGACTTTCATTCTTATATCGATGAAAAAGAGGACGAAGAACGCTTTATAGACTGGAAAGCAGAGATGGTCAATGCATCACCTTTGGGATTGCGCTGGAGAGAACCGTCAAGACAGCAGGCAGTGGATAGAATATTTGATAATAAGTGGGTCGATGTAGAATTAATTAAAAGCATGCTTTCAAATGCCTGCACACCTTCCACATCAAAACTTCATCTGAATTTAGTCACTTTTTTAAGTGTTGGATTAGAACAAGATAATGATTGAAAAAAAAACATTGGAAGGTCTGAATATCTGTTTAAAATCTTTAAGGACAGACGGAGACCTGACGAATTATTTTAAAGGCATCAACGATAGAGAGTTGACAAAATATCTTGAAGCAGGAAAAAGACGGCATACAGTAAAGGATTTGCAGGATTACATCAACAGAATGAACACAAGCAAGGACCATAGATTATTTGGCATCTTTTTGAATAAAACACATGAGCATATAGGAAACATAACCCTTGATAGCATAGA
>Ga0209211_10006039_pt1 | contig 17783 bp, 15 predicted proteins | sample RifGroA2_FD_183992 | JGI IMG/M metagenome (GOLD analysis project Ga0209211, IMG submission 183992) | Groundwater microbial communities from Rifle, Colorado, USA - Groundwater A2 (SPAdes) (version 2) | ecosystem: Environmental > Aquatic > Deep subsurface > Groundwater | place: Rifle, Colorado... | reverse complement strand
GCCTCCTGATTCAGATCATAAATTTTTGTGGGCGAAATAAAAGAATTCGGGTTGGCCTTGGGATGGGCCGCCAGAAATTCAGCCTTATTAACCTCATTGACTCGAATCTGCTCTCTCACTCTGGCCTCCTGAGAACGAGACCAGCGAAAGTAAGTGTCCAGGAGACTTTCGCCTTCCTTGTAGGGGTAGTTGTTGTTAATTAGAAATTTGGCAAACTCCTCGCGGGCAAACCTAATGCCCTTTCCCTTATCAAGAAGAGTCTTCAGGATGTCATGCTCGGCCTGTTCAACCACTTCATAAAATTCTTTGGCGGTGGTTTTAAAAGTTAAGCGGTTGCGACCGTCTTTTTTGGCCCGATCCTCCAGCATTTTGTAGTAGAGTAGCTGCTTTAAGGCCGGACGCCACCATTCATAGATCCAGTCGGCCTTCAGCTCCTTGTATTTGGCAAAGTTCTTATCCGCCTTAACGAAGAGATCAATTTTTTGTGAATCACTCATGCGAGAATGCTCAATAAAGCGCTCCAAATCTTCATTGGTGATTCGCTGATTGGCAAACTCCGCCACGATCCAGTGGCCGGGGTACTCGCTGCGTTTTTTGATGCGAGGAGGGACGGGAGGAGCGTCGATAATGCTCTGGAGAGTTTGGGGGTCTAAGTTCCAAATTGAGGGCAGAGGAATTCGCGTTTCCGCCATGCTCATATTGGCCGCGAAGATTACCCACACCGACAAAAGCATTTTCAGAATAGTTGCTCTCATAATTTCCTCGTTTATTCTTCCACCACAGGATCGGTGCTCTCACCTTGTGAGTTTTGGGCACCAAAGAGATATTCCTCGTAGGTATTGCTCTCGCGCAGACCGAAGCGATAGGTGAGTGAGATTCCGAAGATCACCTCATGCTCACTTCTCTCCACGTAATTGCGGTAGCGGACTTCCACTCCCGCCTGGAGATTTTTGGTCAGGTTTGTTTTAATCGCCAGGCCGAGCTCAAGCAGGGCCTTATGAATATAAGAGTACTCCAGCATGACGTCGGTTCCCCGCGCCACTCGGTACATAATCCCGCCGGTAATGGCGAAGTTGGAGCGAGGGTACTGGGGATTGTTGGAAAAGTAGATTCCCTCAACCCAGCCAATGAGGTCGCCGTTCAAGGCCTCGCCAATCAGACCGACTGAGGTGCGGCGCTCATGACCGGTGTTCAAATGGGAGTTGCCCAGCTCGGCATGGGAGATGGTCATCTTCCAATGTTCCGTGAGGGTTTTGCTCAAGCGAACCGAAACACCGTCGATGCGTCCAAGCTCCAGGTCTCCACCCTTGGTTTCAAAGGCGGAAATTTCGACCTTATCAAAGAGCCCAAAAAGGCCTTCGGTTAGTTCAACGGTCACGCCGTAGACTTCCTTAATCTCTTGCAACTTGGCCAGGGGGTTGTTGGCAAAAAGTGGCATGGCCTGGACGTTTTGGCCGAAGGCGATGGGATGTTTACCGACGATAATGGCAAGGGGTACGCCGCCGACCTCGCGCACTTCAATGTAGGCCTCTTTAATAAATTCTTGCAGGCTAAAATTATCATTCAGACCGACGCCATTTTCGCGGAAGATACTTTCGAGTTTGGTGGTGACGACCGCGCGAATCTTGTCTTTCCAGGCGGCGGATAAGCTGATGTAGGAGTTATGCAGTCCGATTGATGAGCGGCCCGAACTGGTGCTGGCGCGACCCGCGGTGGTGATCTCCCCTTGGACGTCGAAGACGAAATCATCGCCCAAGAGCTTCTTATCTTCCTCGGTTCCGGCCAAGCTTTGGCCTAAAATGGTCTGGGTTACGAGGGAGGCCAAGAGACAGAACTTTAACCATGCATTTGTTTTCACAAGTAACTCCTTAAAATGACGTGAGAAAGATAAAGTTGAGATATATTAGCGCGGCGCGTTGCTCGGATGCAGATGGCGTGAAAAAAATACAGGTTTAGGAGGGGCTTGTGTAAATATAATATGTTTAATTCTCTGGATGGCAGCGCAAAATACTCAAATGAAATGCCGACTCATCCGATAAGGTAAAGAGGAGGGGCCATGCCTCGAGTCGGTCTTCTAGCATGTGGGATTTTCCTTTTTGGTGGACTTGTCTACCTTACAGCTAATTATATTCAATCGAGCTCAATCTCGGACTCCGCAATGACAACTCAATCGGCCACCCAAGATGGGCATGATTTAATTCCCCCCTCCGTTGGTTCTCCGCGAACTTCTGTGGAGGAGCTACAAGAGCAAGTTGAGCTAACCAAGGCCGACGAAGCTTTTTTGGCCGGTTTAGAGAAGGTGTCTTTTGGTCATGAGCTTTTTTGGCTAACCAAGTTCAGTCTCCTGGCAGAGGAATTTCCAGAATATCAGGTAGGAAAAGACGAGCTGCTGGCGACTTTGCAGGCCCACAGTCAAGTGGTACTCGAGAGCATTGAGACAATCCTGAAAGGATATGCGCCCCTAAAATACTCACCCGAAAAACTACGCTTGCTTCGACTGGTTGACCAGTGCAACGGTTCTCCCGAGCTGGTTAAACAAATAAGCTGGAACGTCTTATCGAGGGAGGTCATTTCTGAGCGGCGCGACCCCGAAAAGGTTAAGAATGAGGAGGACGTCGCCTTGGCTTCAGAAAATGCTGTCAACATCAATGTGGCACTCACCGCCCACGTGCTTTACCTGAGTGCGGTGGATATGGCGGAAGGATGGGAAGGGACAAAAAGTGTTATTGAGTCGCAACCTGATCCCTGGATCAAATCGCGGCTGGCCCAGCAATATTTGAAAAAATGGCCTGCACAAGGCGAGCTGATTCGCCATGAGCTGGTGCAGATCCTGGGAAGTCATTCTGATCGGGCCCCGGCCAATATTGAGGAAGACAATCCCCGAGAATAAACCTCGGCAACCCCTGCAAGCAGTTGAAAAAAAAAAGGTCGTCAGCGACAATAGAAACACCTCTATGCAAAAAAATTATGCCCCAAGGCCCCTCGATACCAGCGATGTCGAAATTGCTCCTGACCTAGAAGAGCTGGTGGAAATTTTATCGCGCAATACCCATGAGGTTTGGGCCCAGCAGCGCATTCAAGATGGTTGGGTGCTTGGGCCTCGAAGCGATGTTGATAAAACCCATCCCTGCCTGATTCCGTATGACGATTTAAGCGAAACGGAAAAGACTTATGACCGCAATACGGCACGACAGGTGGTGAAATTTATTCTCAAGGCCGGTCACCAAATCACCGGCCCCCGCCTCCCGTCCGTGCGATCGGCGATTATTCCCGGACATGTCTTGGAAAATCTTAAGAAAAATATCGGTGACGCCAAGGCCCTGGTAAAAATCTGGGACACTCGCGACACGGAAGAATGGCGTCACTCTCCAGGGCCCTATGCACTTTTGGCCGAGTCCTTTCTCCATCTCGGTCAACCTCTTCTGGCCTTCGATGTGGTGCGAGAGGGGAGTGAGTATTGGCCGAAAGAAAGGCAATGTGAATTTCTCAAGGCCCTGGCGGCTTGTCGTATGGGGCTTTTCCAACTCTCCTTGGAAATTTTAGAGCGCCTGGTTTCAGAGCGGCAAGTTGATGAGCAGATCATCGGGCTCTTGGGAAAAAATTTCAAGGAACTTTTTATTCGAGGAAAGAAAGAAAATAAAGAGCAGTATCTGGCCCGCGCTCTTCAATCTTATCAGGAGGCCTTCGCCCTTTCACAGGGGCCGTTCAGCGCCATCAATTGTGCCACCTTGGCGCTTTTGTCGGGGAAGCTGACCGATGCCGAACAGCAGGCCAAGTATGTTCTGAGCATCATCAAGCCGGAGGCGAGTGATTATTGGGATATCGCCACGATGGCCGAGGCCCAGCTCATCCTGGGGCAAAAAAACCAGGCCCTGGCGCTCTATCGCAAGGCCGTTTCGCAAAACCGCCAAAATTACGGCGATCTCTCCACCACTCTCAAGAATGCCAAGCTCATCGTCGAGTATCTGCAAGATGCGCCGACCTTGGCGGTACTAAAAGAAATTTTTCGCTTGCCCAAAACCGTCATTTTTTCCGGCCATCGGCCAAGTGCAGAGGGGCAGGGACCGCTGATTCCCTCCATGTTCCCCCGCATTGAGCGAGAGATCGAAGCTCATCTTGAGCAGCTTGGCCTGGCCGTGAGTTTTTCTTCTGCCGCCGCCGGAGCCGATATCATCTTCTTAGAGCTGGCGCAAAAACGCGGGGCCATTACAAAAATTGTTTTGCCCGGGCCGGTGGATGTTTTCAAAAAGCGAAGTGTGAACTTTGGTCAGCCGGACGGGGCCCGGTGGAGTGAGCGTTTTGATAAGGTGCTGGCCCAGGCCCATGAGTGTATTTTTTTAGCGCAGGATGATGCCCCTTTGCAAAATATCTCATACGATTACGCCGCCCAGGTGATTGTCGGCTTGGCCAAGATGGAGAGTGAGTATCTGGACACGGACTTAGAGGCCCTGGCGGTTTTAAATACCCAGGTTCCGGTGGAATCTTCAGGGGCGAGTCGCGCCTTTTCGCTGTGGCAAAAGCTGTCGATTCCTACGAGCTTGATTGATCTTTCGACCTTCGGCCCTACCGCGCCCCTTGGGAAAATTTCTCGGGACTCGGACCTGAGTCCGTCCAAAGTCATGGGCATTTTTTTTGCCGATACGGTCAACTACTCCAAGCTGAAAAATGAGCTCTATCCCTTATTTGAAAAAGAGTTTTGGGGAGCGGCCCATCGCTTGCTCGAAGAGCTGGGAAATCCCGTGGTGGTGAAAAATACCTGGGGGGATGCGCTTCATCTGGTGTTTCCAAGTTTAAAGGATGCCGGAATGTACGCCCTTCGACTGGGGGAGATGATTCGGCGAACACAGTGGGCAAGCCTTGGCCTTCCGGCGCATCTGAATCTGCGGATGGCGCTTCATGCCGGTCCGGTATTTGAATCGCAGAATCCCATTACCAGCACCTTAACTTATGTCGGCACCAATGTCTGTCGTGCCGCCCGATTGGAGCCCATGACGCCGCCCGGGAGGGTTTTTGCCAGTCGTGAATTTGCCGCTCTTCTCTATGCTCAGGGAGAGGCGAACTTTGAATGTCGTTACGTGGGACAAATGGCGATGGCAAAAAATTATGGAATCTTTCCAACCTATCTGGTGGAATGGAAATTTTTATAGGCGAGGGGAGGGGATATAAAGCAAGTATCAGTTCATACATCTCTTGCCAGTAAGATTACCTTCTTCACCATTTTAATGGTGGTCCTCACCGCTTCGCTGGTGGGCGGAATCTTTTACTTTGGAGAAGGCAGTAATCTGGCGGAGCAAAAATTTTCCCTGGTGGCCAAGGAAGTGGCCTACCTCGTCCCTCATATGCAAAACGGAGTCGATGAGCTGGTCCATGATACCCAGTATCTGTCGAAGCTGCCCCATATTCACAAGATTCTTCTTTCCGAAAAAAACTCTCTCCGCGATCGCTATCGGAAAGAGATTTTTTCCTTTCTAAATACCTTTCTGGCGGTCAAAAATCAGTATCTGAGCGTAAAAATAATTGACCCCAGTAATCGCATGATTGAGCTGCAGGTGGGCGATGTCGGACATGCCAAAGAGAAGATCGAGGAAGATGAGGATGAAAATGAGGATGACGTAGAGGCCGAGAGCAAAAAAAGTCCGACGGCGGATGATGATCCGGTCCCTCCGGAAATGGTTAATGTAAATTTTAAGTTATCCGATTATTCCGAAGCGCGGGTCTATTTATCCGACATTCATCTGCTGCGCAATCAGTTTGAGGTGAGCGGGCGACGCATGCCGATCATGGAGGCGATTCACCCCATCTTTGAGGGGCAAAAGCGGATCGGGATTCTGGTCATTACCTGGAATCTCACCTCGGAATTTGCCCATCTCAAAAAGGAGATCAGCCACAACCCCCACGCCGAGCTCTATCTCACAAATCAAAAGGGTGATTACCTGATTCAGCCGGATACCATGCGAACTTTTGGCTTTGAATCTAAGAAGTTTTTCCGTTTACAGCAGGATTTTCCCAAGGCCTTACCGTTCTACACCCTCCATATGGATAATACCCTGTCCTATTCTCCCGAGAGGCTGCATGAGCAGACGATGAGCTTGAGCGCCATTCCGGTCTACGCTCGAACTCAGGATACGCTGACCTTCGATCCCGAAATGCTCCAGAGCGATCAGGCCATGCATTTGACCAAGGTGCCCTTTGATCCCTCTGACAAGTCACGTTTTCTTGTCCTGGGCGTGAAGCTGACTTTCGATCAGGCCCTGCAAAATTTAAAAGATATTCGCACCAACAGTGTGATCTTCGCCGGCCTCCTGGTGATCGTCGTGATCTTCGTCACCTACTTTTTTAACCGGCGGATTACCCGTAACTTAAATGCTATCACGGTGGCGGCGGAGCGGTACGCCGAGGGGCACGGAGAGTTAAATCTCTTTATCCAGACGAAAGACGAGATCGGAGTTTTGGCCTCCAGCTTTCTGAGTATGGTTCACCAAATCAATGAGCGCACCAAACGCCTGGTTAAAAGTGAGGAGCAAAGTCGACGGGCCAAAGATTCGGCGGAGGAGGCCAATCGACAAAAAACCACCCTACTTAAAAATTTGCGCCAGCAAAAATCCGAGCTGGAGCGCATCTCCAAGGAAAAAGATGACCTCTTGGCGGTTGTCTCCCACGATTTGAAGAATCCCCTGGCGGTGATAGAGGCCTCACTGAAAATTCTGATGGAAGATGCCAGGGCCGCGCCCAACACCTCGGCGGAGAAGCTTGATCTTATGCGACGAGCGCAGAATAGCTCTAAATTTGCCCTGAATCTGATCACCGATCTTCTGGACTTGGCGCGCTTGGAAGGTGGCATCAAGCTTAACTATGAAATCTTTGATCTAAAGCGAGTGGTCCATGAGGCCACGGACAGTCTGCTTCTGAAGGCCCAGGAGAAAAGTATCTCCCTAAATATGGTGGTGGCCGATGATTTGAAAATCAATGCGGATTATGGGCGTATTCTTCAAGTGATTAACAATATCGTGGGCAATGCCATCAAATTTACGCCCATTAAGGGCGTTATCACCATCAAGGGAATTTTGGAAAATAGTTTGGGAAATAAGCCGACAGTCAAGATTGTCATGAGTGATACCGGAATCGGCATTCCAAAGAATATGCTGGAGAAAGTTTTTGATAAGTACCAGCAGGTTCGTCAAAAAGATCGCGAGATGGGGACCGGTCTCGGGCTCACCATCTGTAAGAATATCTGTCAGCAGCATTTAGGCGACATCACGGTTGAATCTGAGGAAGGGAAGGGCTGTATTTTCACCGTGGTCCTTCCCCAGTCGCTGGAAATGGCCCAGACCGCGGAGGGGGCCTTGCCTACGGCGCCCAGCCAGTCGATTTTGATTGTCGATGATGATGTTGATCAAACAGCACTGCTGGCCTCCCGTCTCAGAAAATTTAACTATAATATTTTGATCGCGAAAAATGGCCTGGAGGCCATCGGGCTTTGTCAGAAACTGCTGCCAGACCTGGTGCTCTTGGACCTCGAGATGCCTATCATGAACGGCCTGGAAACGCTGAAGCGCCTGCGATCGCTGCATAAGGCTTCGGCCCTGCCGATCATTATTCACTCAAGTAAAATTACGCCGGAAAATATTGAGCTATTCAGACCCAATGCCAATGACTACATCCAAAAACCCGCCAAGGTCAACGAAATCCTGGCCAAAATTCAGCAGCATATTATTCGACCGAAGAGCAAGCATGTCTTTGAAATCAACTCTCCCGCCAAGGTTCTTCTGATTGATGACTCAGATGACATCTGCGCGCTCTTTCAAATTTATCTAAAAAAGTCGCCCCATCATTTTGAATACGCCGCATCTGCGGAGGCCGGTCTGAAGATGCTCGAAAGCAAGCATTTTGACATCGTCTTTATGGATCTCAACCTGCCAGGAATGAACGGCCTGGAGGCGACGGCAAAGTTGAAAAAGGCCGGGCACGAGCATGAGGGGCATACCCGTGTGGCCCTTTTAACCGCCGCCCATCTCGATACGGTGCGGGTGGAGGCGGAAAAGGCCGGCGTCGATCTGGTGATCGAGAAGAAATTATCCAAAGAAAAAGTCCTTGATTATATCGAGCAGCTCATGGCCATGGAGATGAGACAATGAAAAAGATCTTAATTGCCGAGGATGAGGTCGATCTCCTGGAATTATATTCGCTCCATATTGAGGCGAGTCTTGAGATGTCTGTTGTTGCCGTGACCTCTGGAAGCGCGGCGGTTAATGAACTTAAAAAAAACGGTGGGCGAGATATCGCGCTCATTATCAGCGACTATTTTATGGCGAAGGGCAATGGCGACATAATCTACTCGTACCTGCGAGAAAATAATATTGAGGTTCCCTTTCTTTTAGTCACCGGCTCGCCGGAGGTTCTTGAGAAAGCAGCTGCCTTTAAAACCTTTCACCAGGATGATGATAGAAATGTTGTCCTTCGCAAGCCCTGCTCGGCGGAAGACATTATCGTGGCCATCTCCCAAGCACTCAGGGCCCCGACCAGTCGAAACAGCGACTTCACCATGCTCGATGCCCGTCGTCTGACGCGCTATAATACCATTCCCGTTGATATTTTTCTGAAGATCAATGATTCCAAGTTTGTCAAAGTTCTGAACAAAGATGAGCTGTATAACTCGGAAATTATCAGTAAGTACCTGTCCCGGGGAGTTACTTTCTTTTATCTCAATACCATCGACTTCAAAACTTTTACAGACTTTCACATTACAGAGTTGAAGAGATTGATGTTTCTTACGAACCTTGCGGCGGGCGAGAAAGTTGACCTGCAGCTTGAGATCAGTGCCTTTGTAAGAAATTATGTCAGGATGTTCGGCCTTGATCAAAAAATAGTGGAGACGGTCAATCAGATTGCTGAGTCGACTATTCTCCTGGTTAAATCAAATCCTGTTCTCAGCGCTCTTCTGAAAAAAATGCTCAACTCAGGACCGGACTATATCTCCGAGCATTCCTTACTGATTGCCTATGTGGCGTGTGAAATCTCCAAACGCTTGGACTGGGTATCGGACACGACCTATCAGAAGTTAGGTTCTGCGGCCTTGCTTCACGATATAACCTTGGATTCCGAGCTGGCCAAGGTTAACAGCATCGCTGAAATTTCTTCCGCGCAATCTTCAAGTGAGATCAAGGAAATTAAAACCCATCCCTACAAAATTGCCGAGATGGTCAAAGAGTTAAAAAACATCGCCCCGGACGTTGACAGCATTATCTTCAGTCACCACGAGCGGCCCGATGGCAGCGGCTTTCCCAGGGCCTTAACCTCCATGATGATCTCGCCCCTCGCCTGCATTTTCATTCTGGCCGAGGAGTTTGTGAACCGAACTATTCAGAGTGAGAAAGCAGAGATCAATAAGGCCGAGGAGATTATCTACTTTTCCAGCAAGTTCAAGCACGGGAACTTTAAGAAGCCTTTGGAGGGGTTGATTGGGATTCTTTCGGCGTGAGAAAATCAATGCGAGGGTTCGCCTTTTTCTTCCTGGCCTCTCTCATTTCGAGTTTTGAGTTCTCTTTTGCCCAAGAAGATGATTTTAGTAAAAAGGCCTGCGATAACGGTGAGGCCCGAGCGTGCTACAACCTTGGTTATCGCGAGGAAAAGCAAAAAAATTTTGAACTTGCCGCCGTGTACTTCAAAAAGTCCTGCGATGGGGGGCAAATGTCCGGCTGTGTGGAGCTTGCCATCTTAGAAGGCAAAAAAGGCAATCAGGCCCAAGCTGAATCTCTACTGAAGAAAGCGTGCGACGGTGGTGAGCGCATGGGATGCGCCATCTTAAAAAAAATGACGAAATTTTTAGCTGAGAACTTAAGTCGTGACAAAAAAGATTGCCACCCCGGGGCCATCGATAATTGTTTGGCCCTCGGCATGGCCTACCGACGCATGGGCAAGATTCATGAAGCCGCATCATTTTATAAAACGGCCTGTGAGAGCGGTGACATGAAAGCGTGTCTCTTATATGGTGGCCAGGAGTTGAAAATTGGCAATGCCGACAACGCGAGCCTACAGTTCATCAAGGCGTGCGATTTAAAAGATTCGTCTGGGTGCGCCATGCAAGCTTTTCTTGAAGAGGACAAAAAGAATTTTGGCCAAGCAGAAGTCTTTCACAAAAAGGCCTGCGCGGGCAATAACTTGATCTCGTGTACCCGCGTTGGCCTGCTTGAAAATCGAAAAGGAAACAAGGCCCAGGCCAAGGTTATTTTGCAAGATACCTGCGATAAAAGCGAGTTCCAAGCCTGCATGTACCGTGCCTTACTCGCCGAAGAGGATAAAGAGCTTGTGCAGGCGGGAATCTTGTATCGAAAAGCATGCCAAGGCAAAGAGATGGTTGCCTGCGCGAAAGTCGGCATCTTGGAAAAGAAAAAGGGAAACCAAGAGGAAAGTGATCGATTTATTAAAATGGCCTGTGATGGGGGATATAAATCGGCGTGCAAGGTGAAGATTGGAGCGAAAAGGCCCTAGTATCTTGGGTGTTAAAATAAAGGCACAGTGACATAGTCCTCGGTATCATTGTCAGTCGCCAGGTCCATGACATCAACAATCAAAACGCCGTTTAAATGATCATACTCATGCTGGGCGATCACGGCCTTAAACCCCGTGGCCTCCTCAGAAATTTGCTCCCCATTTTGGTTAAAATAGCTCAGGTGAATTCTTTTATAGCGCTGGACCGTGGCCCTTTTGCCTGGAATTGAGAGACAGCCTTCGGTGGAACGTTTCTTGCCAAACTCCGGCCTGTATTCGACCTTGGGATTAATCACCACGGTGAGCGGAACGCTGGCACCGCTTTCCATCACAAACACTCTCTTTGAAACATCAACCTGGGGAGCGGCCAGTCCGACGCCCCCGGAATTTCTCATGGTATCCACCATGTCGTGGAGAAAATTTTGAAAAGGCGAGGTTAAAATTTCCTCAAACGGCACTTCCTGGGCGATGGCACGAAGGGTAGGGTGGCCGATTGTGATAATTCGCAGGGGGACTTCGGGAGTGTAGGTTAGCATGTGTCCTGAGGCCATTGGCAGGACCAGGGCGCTGATAAGGGTGAGGAGGAAGAGTTTCAAAGGGGACTCCTTGCGAAGAGGCGGGAAATCATTCTTGCTGAAAAGATTAGGCCGTTTTTTTTTGACTGGCAATTAGGGACTAGAAAGTTATCCCAAACTTCCCACCAATAAAGAACTGAAACCCATCAATATCCCGCAGGACGCCGCTGAAGTCTTTGATCTTGGAGTAAAAGGCCCCGAGCTGTAGTCCAAGATAGATTTTGGAGAAGGTGAAATTGAGTCCCAGCGAGGCCTTGGACATCAGCCCGGTCGTGTTGCCAAATCCTTTGCCGCCCATAATATCCAGGGAACCATTGAACTCTTTAAATCCATAAAGGATGGAGGGCCCACCCATCAGATATTTATCCTCCGACTTTGTTACGACTCTTGTGTTGGTATTCAGATCGTGAAGAGTATATTGTCCGCCTTCTAAAGCGAGCCCCATGTGAGTGGCCTCATCGCCCATCGCCAGGAGCATATTGAGACCATTCAGGACTCCGTTGCGCTCAATCGGATGGGGCGTCTGCTCGGTTTTTTTCAAGTTTAGGTGGGAAAAACTCAATGTCATCCAGCCAGAACCCTCGCCATCTCTGAAATATTTGTAAAGATAACGGATGGTATAGGGAATCCAGATGATTAACACCACAATGCCGATCACCGCAAAGACAATCAGGGCAGCATCGCGACTGTTGGCCCCCTGGCCTATTGCCTGTCCGATATCCAACGACACATTATCACCGCGTTCATCGCGCTCCTGTCGCCCCATTCTGCTAAAGCAATCTCGTTCCTTCTTGGGATCAGTTATCTTTTCACAATCTTCCTTGGTCATTACGGCACTATTATCGGCGAGGAGAATTCGCTCAACTCTGACGCCGGCCTGATTCGCAAGACTCTTCTCAAGGCCGAGGGCCGTTTCGGGGGAAACTTGGATCACCCGACCTTCGCTTGCCAGGGCGGGGTGAGGAAGAAGAGCTTGGAAGATTAGAATAGAGACAATAATAATATTTTTGTGCATATGAAATTATGCCATTTCTTGAGTTCAGTAATTTAGATATTTTTATTGTTTCTTGATATAAGCAACGAATCCATTAGCGATCCAAGCATTAGAGGTTGATAAAGTGACTCCAGTTTGTCGATTTATTAAACTCATGCCACCAATTTCAACAGCAACTACTGCATTCCCGCCGAGAGTTGCAGCGGCATCTTTCAATTTTTTATTAATTGTAGCCTCACGGTAGGCGACATCTTCCATTTCATCACCGCCAAAATTATCAAGTGCAAAACAAGGCCAATTCCAAGGGAATAAATAATTTGCACCCAGCGCTATGAAAAAAGGTGCTTGCCATTGGGCCATTCCATGACAGTATTTGTTCAATCCTTTTATGTCTTCTTCGCTCACATAGATATTGGCTTTTGGACCTACATAAAAAGGGGATGTATATTCACCTTTGGACAGTTCGACATTTATTTTCCCTAATAACTGGATATTCCCTTCTTGCCCTTTTTCTATCGTGACCACTTTGTCAGACATAATCATACCTGCGGGGAGCTGAGATTCATAAATAACTACATCCTTTGCCTGCCTCTCCACCATTCGTACTGTTGTGGGATTGTTGAATTTTGTTGTTTTGACTCGAGTCCACGGGTGGTGGCCACAAGATGCAAATAAGCAAATGATTGATAATGTGAATACGTTTTTCAAGGTTGTCCCTCCATTTAAAATATTTCTCTGTGATTCCACATTATGCTTTAGCCAAGATAATGGGATATTTGTAATCACATACGGAATATAATAAAACATTCTAACCATGAGGCGGGTAGGGCACAAGACAAAATATTTGCCGAACAATTCCGCCCACTGCTATGAAGGGCCATGTCTGAATTAAAAACCCTCGAGCTTTGTCTACCCTATGATGTTACCCGGCGTAGGGTCAATGTGGGTGAACGGAGCTTCCAATTAGCGACTCTCCGAAATCTTGATGAGGCGGTGGACCTGCTGTGCGAGTCCCTGGAAAAAAAGCATCCCCTCCAATCCGAGCTGATCTTTGATCAGGTCTTTGCCGAAAATCTTTGCCCGTACTTCGGACAGCTTTGGCCGTCGGCCCTTGGCCTGGCCGAATTTATAAACCGCATGCCCGTGCAGGATGTGAATATTCTCGAGCTTGGCTGCGGATTGGCGTTGCCGTCTATGATTGCCGCCCAAAAAGGTGCTAGGGTTATCGCCAGCGATTTTCATCCTGATGTGGAGGCCATGTTTCGCTTTAACTGCCAGCTCAATGCCCTTGATGAGTTTTCCATAAGCTATCGCGAGTTAAATTGGCGGGAGTCTCCGGTATTTCAACAATTCCCCCTGGTCATGGCCTCGGATGTTCTTTACGAAGGCCGCCACCCCGAAGAGATGGCCCACGCTCTGGCCCGCTGGTGCCTGCCCAAGGGCAAAATAATCGTGGCCGATCAAGGCAGAGGCCAGCTCCAGCGTTTTGTCTCCCTAATGGAGCAGTGAAGTTCCCTCGAATTCCCGGACACTCTTTTAAGCAGCACAACGGTTTTGTTGAGCATACTCACTCGGACTCAAATAGCCAAGTGAGGAATGCAATCGTTTTGTGTTGTACCAGGTTTCAATATATCTAAAAATCTCCTGCCGTGCCAGCGACTTACTGGCAAATACTTTCTCGTCCAGCTCATTTTTCAAGCTGTGGAAAAAACTTTCTACATAGGCATTGTCGTAGCAGTTCCCTTTCCTCGACATTGACTGGATGATGCCTAGGGAAGACAGGCGCGCCCGAAAATCACTGTCACAATATTGAGACCCCTGATCCGAATGATAGATTAAATTTTCCGGGCGCCCTTCCGTCACCGCGACGGCACGAATAAGTGCCGCCACTGTATGAGATGCCTCCATCGATTCGTTCAAGCTCCAGCCCTTCACTTGTCGGGTAAACAAGTCCAGCACGACAACCAGATACAGGAAGCCTTCTGCCGTCGGGATATAGGTCAGATCCGAGGCCCAATATTGGTTAGCGCGTACAACTTGTTTTTCTTCAATCTTAAAAATCCTCGGCGATTTTTTATCGCTCGGATTATTGATTGTCGTCTTTGGTTTAAATGCTTTTTTCTTTTTAGCAGTCATTCCTTCCTCACGCATGATCTTCGCTACCGTGGCCTCGCCGACCTGCTCTCCTGTACGTTCGAGCGCTGCCTTGACTCTTGGGGAACCATATGTTTTTTTTGATTCGTGAAAAATCTCGCCGATTTTGCCCGCCAGTTCTTTCTTGCGTCGCTTGCGTGGCGTTTCGCCGCGAGACTTCCAGTCGTAAAATCCCGAGGCCGACACGCCAAACACGTCACAGCACGTGCTAACTGCGTGCCCTTCCTCATTTAGCAAAACAATTCCACGATATTTTACTTCTCTTTGTCCTGACAAAAAAAAATGGTTGCATCCCTCAGAATAGCAGTGACTTTTTTCTCTTTTTCCAGCTCACGTTTGAGTTTTTTATTTTCTTCTCTCATGGCCAGCATCTCTGCGTAAGTGGCATCAGAAGTTTTGCGGTTACTGGCCCGTACCCAGGTCCCAAGAACCTGGTGACCCATACCGAGCTTCAGGGCAGCTTCTTTGACCCCAATCTCATTGGCGAGCTTAATGGCCTGTTCCTTGAAGCCTTCGTCGAAGCGTCGCCTTGTACGCTGTTCTAACTCTTTGTTTTTCTGTTTCATAACGCATCCCCTCCGTTGAGGTTGTGCGCTTAATACACTGTCCGATTTATTAAGGGAAGATCACTTTTGCCGGAACCAATTCTAATTTTTCATTAACATCTTCCCCAATGAGCTTTTATTCTGAGCCATCGTGAGGACACATTTTGTTTTCCAGATCAATCACCACCTCTTCGCGCGGAAGAGTGGCAGGAAGGGGGAGACGCTTCTCTCGGGCCTCGCGTTTGTGTTCAGGGATGGTGATTTCCATCTTCAGGCAGATTCGGTCTCGTTGAACAGGCCCATTTGCTCAGGGGACACTTTTTCCGAGCTAACACCGTACCCGCGGCGGCGGTGGGGCACCAGATGTTCGTAAACTTCGTCTAGTTCTTTTTTAAATCGAGCGGTCTCGTGTCTATGTTTTTGACTCTGATCAAGAAATGCCTTTATCAAGTCTTCTTTTTAGAGTTTTTTTAGTTCGTCTTTTTTCACTTATCAAATTTATCAGAGAGATCAGAGTTGGCCAAGGCCAAAATAGAAAAAATTAAACTTAATTAAAATTTAATTTTTATATGGTTGAATTCTCCACAGGTCAATCCCGGAAAGGAGTCATGATAATTGCTCAGCACTGATGATGACCGTTTTTCTCCCACCTTCGGCCAGGGGAAGCGATCTTTTTCAAGCAGCTTGTACCAAAGGGCAAAACCCGTTTCGTCCCAATATAAAATTTTTATTTTTTTGCGGTTTTTACACAGGAATACAAACAAATATTTTCCAAAGAGGTTAAAGGCCAGATCGTTTTGCACGATTTCGGAGAGACCATTGATAGATTTTCTAAAATCTACCGTGCCCTGATGAAGGAAAACCTCATCAAATTCCAAAACCGACCTCATGTTTTCCCATTGAGCTTGAGCATCAACTGTGCCAAAGCATCTAGATCGGTTCCAATCGGAAGTTCAAGCCTGGTCAGACCAAAGGACAAAATAGCGGCGCTTGTCTGACGGGTTTGCACCTTGATCTTGGCAAAATTACTGGGCACAGAACTTCCTGAAAATTTCCTCCTCCACATGTAAAATGAGTAATCTTTCAATTGGTGGTTAAAGCAATAATCTCTGACGAGCTATCCTGAAATTTGTTGGGCATATATTTTTAATTAATTCCTTTTTTTTTAGCCATTTTGTTATTCTGTTGCATATTTCTAGTGACTATGCATAATATTCCAGAATGGAATAATAATATTCTAATGCTGCTAACATGGAGGATGGTATGAAAATGTATTTCTGTCTGCTTTTGACTTTTGCACTTTTTTCAGTTTGCGCACAAAGCGAAGTTTTGGATTTTGATTTTGTTGCACCGTCTGTTTCCAGCAATTCAGATGCTCCTAATCAGATGGGTCTTATCGTTTTTAATGGAGAAGAAAATGCATTCTATGGCAGAGGTGAAGGTTCGGGCGCATCTGCATGGAATAAATTATCTAATGATAGTACAAGTTTTACTCTAGCAACAAAAAGCGGTGATTACCAAGTGACTGATACTGATGGCTATTCCACGATTTTAGTTAACGATACCTCGCCCAATGTCACCATTACACTTCCTGCAGCAGCGAGCAATACAAATCGTAAGCTTATAATTAAGAATGTCTCAACAGAAAAGGGAAAGGTGACAATAGATGGGTACAACAGTGAAGTGATAGATGGCCGTGCGTCGATTGATTTAGATTTTAAGAATGCGTCAATTGAAATCCATAGTGACGGGACGAGCTGGTCTGTTTTGTCAACCAATCTCACTGCCCCGCAAAAAAGCTATTCAATGTCGACTTCTGGCACAAACTGGACTCAAGTCAGAGCTCAGGGAACTCCTTGGCGCAATATGGATGGTAACTGGTATCTAACTTTTACGATTCGAGGTACATTCTCGCCTTCAACGTCAGGTGTTTCGCTGACAGTGACCGATATTACGACAAAAAATACTTCGTCCTTCTATCAGCTATTTGCTTGCGGCAATAATGCAGGCTCGGCATATCCTCTAACTTGCTACTGCCAGCCAAATTCAAATGTTCTGGAAGTACAGTTTGCCACTACTGCAGTTTCTGCAGGGCTTTCAGGAACGTTGGAGTTGGAATCCAAGCCTGTATTTGTTGAATAGTTTCTGGGCATAAAAGAATAAAGGGAGCCTGTTTTGTAAAATAGGTTCCCTTTATTCTTTATGAATTTGGACAGACAGGAAAGGGCGATATCGAAAATTTACGTGATAATTTCATCAAAGGGGTCAGCCATTCAAAATATCTCGTCATTATCGAGCAGCCCAAAGACGAACATTGACCTTCCCCCCGAATCTTGATCCAAAAGCATGATGAGGCACTCCATGTTAAACTTGAACATAGGAGTGAAGAATGAAGAAGAGATTTACCGAAGACCAGATTGTGAAGGCCCTAAAAAGGCTCGATGCCGGCGAAAAGGCCAAAGACCTGGCGCGAGAGCTTCAGATCTACAAACAGACGCTTTACGTCTGGAAAAGAAAATATGGAGGCCTTGAGATCAATGACCTTCATGAACTCAAGGCGCTTCAAAACGAAAATGCGCGCTTAAAAAGACTGGTTGCCGATCAGGCCCTCGATATTCAAATCCTGAAGGATGTGAATTCAAAAAAGTGGTAGGGGCCACTGAGCAAAAGCAAACTGTCGAGTATGCTCAGGCAGAGTACAAAATTTCGCAGAGGCGAGCTTGTCGTATTTTTGTATGCGATCCACGATCAGACGGTTAAACCGATTGCCGTTTGAATGGCAGAAGTTTTTCAAAATCTTCAACGGTCTTTGCCTTGGGAATTTCGGCCACCAGCCGGGTCATGTAGTCGTTGATCTCCAGGCCGTTGAGCCTGGCCGTTCTCACAATCGAATAAATGTTGGCGCTGGCCTCCGCTCCGGCAACTGTGTCACTGAACATCCAGTTTTTTCGGCCTAAGGCGAAGTAGCGGATTTGTCCTTCAATTAAATTATTATCTAAATCGTAGTCTCCCAGGCAGGCCCGCTTT
>Ga0209211_10006038_pt1 | contig 17783 bp, 12 predicted proteins | sample RifGroA2_FD_183992 | JGI IMG/M metagenome (GOLD analysis project Ga0209211, IMG submission 183992) | Groundwater microbial communities from Rifle, Colorado, USA - Groundwater A2 (SPAdes) (version 2) | ecosystem: Environmental > Aquatic > Deep subsurface > Groundwater | place: Rifle, Colorado... | reverse complement strand
CCAATTCTCTTCTTGATTTTAAACTCATTTTCATGGAGATAGCCTTAATTGTTTAGCTATCTCCAAGATTAGATTTTAAATGATAAATCGACTAGGGCAATCATTAGATTTTGGATGAGTTACTGCGCAGGGTTGACAGGTTTTCAAGGAATTGCTAAGATAGTAATACTGTTAAAAAATAGTCAAATAGAGGGGGAAAACTTAAGGATAATACATGATAGTATCCATTAGAATTTCAAACAATTATAGCGGGTGAATTTTTTTATTTTGTTAAACTATTTAACAAATATTTTAAATCCCGCGAAAGCGGTTTTTTCATTGGCCTTCGATCCGCCGCGGTGGATCGACCGGACAACAATCCGCCTGTGGCGGATAGCGCAGTCAGTCCAATTAAAAATCTTAGCTGGTGAATAAATAATAATTTGTCAAAAGGAATTGGCGAATTATTATTTCCGCATCAGCCCCGTAAAATTCCAAGTTGGAATCAACGGGGTAAATATGAACTTTTACAACTGAATACGATGGTCTATCACACAACTTTGGTCTTGAGGCAGCGGAAATGAGGTCAAGGGAGTCGTGATTAGTTAAATTACAACATGCGTGCAACACATGTTGTAATACAGTAGGTTTACCCCGTTAAATTTTGCCATAGGCAAAATATTTAACTGGGGTAGAAAAAATCTCAAGATTCCGGTTAGCGGAGTCGTGAGATAAATTGCAATAGTAAGAAAGTTCAGGTTTAGCGTTAGTAACCCCAGACATCAATTTCATTGATGAATGGGTAAATTTAGAAACTACTAACTGCTAACCATTTAAATTTAAGAGCGGTAATACTAATGCATATGGCGGATGCCTTGACATTAAAAAGCGATGAAGGACGTAGCTGGCTGCGATAAGCTTCGGGGAAGTGCTAAGCAACTTTTGATCCGGAGATTTCCGAATGGGATAACCCCCTCTTTTAGAGGATCCATAACTGAATACATAGGTTATGGAAGCGCACCCTGGGAACTGAAACATCTTAGTACCAGGAGGAATATAAATCAATTGAGATTCCGTGAGTAGTGGCGAGCGAAAACGGAAAAGTCTAAACCGAATCCTTCGGGGTTCGGGGTTGCGAGGTAATTTTACTCTTTTAATAGGGGTTTGAGATTATTTCTTTAGCAGAACACTCTGGAAAGAGTGACCATAGTGGGTGATAGTCCCTTATGCGAAAAAGAAATGTCCGGATGTAATTATTCTCAAGTAGGGCGGGACCGGAGAAATCCCGTTTGAATCAGGGGCCACTATAGCTCCAAGACTAAATATTTTTAATGATCGATAGTGAACTAGTACCGTGAGGGAAAGGTGAAAAGTATCCCGATAAGGGAGATGAAATAGTATCTGAAACCATATGCTAACAAAGAGTCAGAGTCGTTCGTATCACATTGCATGTGATACTTACTACTGCGAATCGTTGCGAATTTTAGCGAATGTATCCGAATATATAAAAAATATTCGCATTCATTAGTTTTTCATTCGCAATATTTGCATTAGGGAGTTATCGCGCGTAGCGTGATACGACCGATGATGGCGTGCTTTTTGTAGAACGAACCAACGAGTTAATTCTGTATTGTCTGACTAAGCTACTTTCGTAGTGGAGTCATAGTGAAAGCGAGCCTTAACGGGCGACATGATAGTGCGGATTAGACCCGAAGCCAGGTGAGCTATTTATGAGCAGGGTGAATTTCGAGTAAAATCGAAAGGAGGCCCGAACCCACGAGCCGTGCAACACTCGGGGATGACTTGTGAATAGAGGAGAAATTCCAATCGAACTTGGCGATAGCTGGTTCTTCCCGAAATAGCTTGAGGGCTAGCGTCCTTTAAATGAGCACAAGAGGTAGAGATACTGAATGAGAATCCGCGGTTCGCCGTAGGCTTCTCAACCAAACTCCGAATTCTTGTGTTTCTTATCTGGGCAGTCAGAACTCCGGGGCTAAGCTCGGAGCTCAAAACGGAAACAGCCGAGATCGCAATCTAAGGTCCCTAAATTCATATTAAGTGGTAAAGGAGGTGAAGTTTCTTATACACCTAGAAGGTTGGCTTAGAAGCAGCCATCCTTTAAAGAGTGCGTAACAGCTCACTAGTCTAGAGACTTCGCGCCGAAAATTCAACGGGGCTAAATATGATACCGAAGATGCGGAACGCTCGTATCACATTGCATGTGATACTCGCTAATGCGAATACTCGCGAATTTTAGCGAATGCATTCGAATACAAAAAAAATATTCGCATCCATTCGTTTTACATTTGCAATAATTAGCATTAACGAAGTATCGCGCGTAGCGTGATACGAGTGTTGGTAGGGAAGTGTTCCATGCGCACTGAAGCGGAAGGCGTGAGCCACCGTGGAGTGCATGGAAGTAAGAATGTTGGTATTAGTAACCGCAATTGGGGTGAGATCCCCCGACACCGAAAGTCTAAGGTTTCCTGGGCAATGTTGATCAACCCAGGGTCAGTCGGTCCTAAGGCGAGGTCGAAAGACGTAGTCGATGGACACAAGGTTAATATTCCTTGACTATTTAATGTCACGGTATGGGAGGACGCAATCTTGTACATTTTGCATCTTATTGGATTGATGTAGACATAGTGAGGGTGCTTTTCAGGTAAATCCGGAAGGTATAGCCCGAGTTATGGCTGGAGGTTTCTCTTCGGAGAGACTAACAAAATGGAGCAGGTTGTCTAGAAAAGTCTCTAAACTTATCATTAAATATCCGTACTAAAACCGACACAGGTAGACTGGGCGAGTAGCCTAAGGTGAACGAGTGATCCTCCGTTAAGGAACTCGGCAAAAAAGCTAGACGTAAGTTCGCAAAATGTCTCGCCTATATCGCAAGGTATAGGCCGCAGCGAAAGTTTCCCAAGCAACTGTTTACCAAAAACACAGGTCTCTGCAAACCCGCAAGGGGAAGTATAGGGGCTGACGCCTGACCAGTGCTGGAACGTTAACGGGAGCGGTGCAAGCCAATCCCCGAAGCGCCAGTGAACGTCGGCGATAACTATAATCGTCCTAAGGTAGCGAAATTCCTTGTCAGGTAAAGAGGTTAGATATTTGCCTGAATATCGTGGCAACGTGATATGAGCAATCTGGCTATAACGGTGAAGTCTAAGACTTGTTTATGAATAATAAAAAGGTTATGATAATACCGTGGGAAGTCTCCCGAGCAATCGGGATGACCCCGTAACGACTGAAGCGAAAGCTGAGACTCGTCTTTAATACAGATGGGTAATACGCCGGCTCTTATTTAGTAAAAGAAACATATGGATTTTGCGTCATATATCTCTGGTTTTTCCGATGGTGAGGGGTGCTTTTCAGTATCATTCAACTTTCGAGAAAAACTTAAAACCAAAATTGAGGTTCGTCCGAGTTTTGCAATCGGACAAAATAAGCGTAGTTTGGATTTATTACAGCAGATTCAAAAATTTTTTGACTGCGGAAATATTCGTTTTTCAAAAACGGATCAAATCTATAAATATGAAGTGCGCAATATAGATGAACTTAGAAAAAAAGTTATCCCTCATTTTGAAAAGTTTCCTTTGATGACTGCAAAGCTTAATGATTTCCAAATTTTTAAACAAATTTGCGAAAGCATAGCTCAAATGAAACATCTCAATTCTCAGCATCTGAAAGTGATTATAAAATTAGCTTTTAAAATGAATGGGTCTGGGAAAAGGAAATATAGCGAAGCGGAACTCCTAAATGTTTTGGATAAGATGAAGATATAGTCTGATTTTTCGCGAAAGCGATCAAACTAAATGAAATTCTGACCCGCATCAATGGCGTAATGACTTGGGAACTGTCTCAACGGAGAGCTCGGTGAAATTGCAATGACGGTAAAGATGCCGTCGACCTGCAGCAAGACGAAAAGACCCCGTGGAGCTTTACTACAACTTGGCATTGATTTAGAATTTTAGTTGTCGAGCTTAGGTGGGAGACTATGAAATCTGGACGCTAGTCCAGATGGAGTCAACAGTGGAATACCACCCTGCTGAAGTTTTAAGTCTAACCCTGGACTGTTATGAGGAACAAAAATCTTTGTATACAGTGAACCAGCAAATGACAAAACTAATTGCATAAGTTGTAAATAAAGATCTAATTGTTCGTAAGAATGATTGGATTTATTAGTATTGTCTTTTGCGGTTCACAAAAAAAATGTATACATCGTTTTTAGTTATTCATACCAGTCCGGGAACAGTGCCTGGCGGGTAGTTTGACTGGGGCGGTCGCCTCCTAAATGGCAACGGAGGCGTTTACAAAGGTTGGTTAGGTCCGGATGGAAATCGGACTGATAGTGCAAAAGCATAAACCAGCTTTACTGAGAGACCCATCAGTCGATCAGTTACGAAAGTAGAATTTAGTGAACCGACTATCGCTTATAGGAGCGTAGAAGATCATCAGATAAAAGTTACCCCGGGGATAACAGGCTGATCCCTTCCAAGAGTCCATATCGACGAAGGGGTTTGGCACCTCGATGTCGGCTCATCGCATCCTGGGGCTGGAGAAGGTCCCAAGGGTATGGCTGTTCGCCATTTAAAGCGGTACGCGAGCTGGGTTCAAACCGTAAAGCACCTTTTAGCTTTGGCTAAAGGATATTTTACAGTTTGAACCCGAGGTAAGAAGACATCATACACGGCGGCGTATATGAGAAATCGTATATGAGAAATCAACTATATCGGTGGAATCCTCTTGTGACATAACCTGTCATATGTTAGGATAATGCCGAGGGAAGTTGTATGTGTAAAAATTTTTCGTCAACAATTAGCGCGTATTTAGCAGGATTCCTTGATGGTGATGGAAGTATTTATGTGAGGCTAAAACCAAATTCTACCTATCGGTATGGATTTCAGGTTGCTCCTTATATTGTTTTATTTCAATCAAATCAAGATAGGGAAAATTTTGAGAAAATTTGTTCAATTGTGGGATTAGGGATTCTTCGTGAAAGAAAAGATGGAATTCTGGAATATTCTATAAATAGAGCAGATAATCTGAGATTGTTTCTTGCATCAGTTAAACCGTTTCTTATATTAAAAAAGAAACAGGCAGAGTTGATGTTGAAAATTCTAGCTAAAAAAGAAAAAGTTCAAAATCATAAAGATTTTGAAGAACTTGCGCAATTAGTTGATAGTTTTAGAGATTTAAATTATTCTAAAAAGAGAAAAATTCGCGTATTAACCCCGTAGAGACTACACGTTGATCATCCTTAATTAAACAAGGGGATGAAGATATAGTCCAATGCACTTAGTAATAAGTGGTAACATGCGTGAGACAGGTTGGTCTCCTATCTGCTGTGGGCGTTGTTGCTTGAAAAGAGTCTTTCCTAGTACGAGAGGACCGGAAAGAACAAACCTCTGGTGTATCAGCTGTTCCGCCAGGAGCACTGCTGAGTAGCTACGTTTGGAAAGGATAACCGCTGAAAGCATATAAGCGGGAAGCCTCCTTTAAGATAAGGCAACTGTTGGAGCTTGCTCCAATATAATTTCCTAGAAGATGACTAGGTTGATAGGTCTCAGATGTAAGTGCAGTAATGCATTAAGTCGAGAGATACTAATAAATTAAAATTACACTCTTAAATTTAAATAAATCGCAGATCGTAGAGCGCAAATCGTAGAACGTATTTTATTATATGTTTCACGATATGCGTTACGCGTTGTGCGAGGGTTAGTGGTTAATAGTTTCTAAACTATCTCGGTTGACGTTTGCTTATGGCGAAATTCAACAGAGTGCAACAAATCTAGTGAATAAATAGTTGTATAGTATATTTACAATGGACAATAATAATATGAAATCGTATTCTAAAAAATATGGAGAAAGTTTGAAGCTTATCTTTATCATTTTCTTTGTAATTGCGATTGCGATCTTTTCATTTTTGTTTTTTGCACCGGTGATTAATGCGTTCTAGCCGTTATGATATTCTAGTTGTTCTAGCGGACAATTAAAACATTATAACATATAGATCGCTTGTAACATTAAAAAAGAGCATTGTTTTGGTGGTTCTAGCGAAATGGCAACACCCGATCCCATTCTTCACCCCAACACCTTTTACAACTTGAATCCATAATTTCCGGTATCTCTAGCGAAGTGGATACACCCGATCCCATTCCGAACTCGGCAGTTAAGCACTTCAGCCCCGATGATATCTAGGCAGCAGTCTAGGAAAAGTAGGACGGTGCCGGGAATTATGTATTTAAGTAAAAGGTGAGGGGGCGGGCTCGGCAGTTAAGCATTTCAGCCCCGATGATATCTAGGCATCAGTCTAGGAAAAGTAGGACGCCGCCAAAACAATGCTCTTTTTTTGTGGAAAAATTTGTGCTAGAATGAATGTATGGAAATATTAGATAAATTTTTAGAGGATAAATATCAAAAAAAACGAGCGATTATAATAGCCATTTTTGTGGCTGTTTTTTTGTTGTTTGTTTTTTTGTTATATTCTTGGTTGAAACCAGCGCCAAGTTGTTTTGATGAAAAGAAAAATCAAAATGAGACTGGTGTGGATTGTGGGGGTGTGTGTGCCATCAAATGCGCAATTGTAGCACAAGATTTGACCAGTCAGGAAAGTGGCTTTGTGGAAAGTGGCATCGCTGGCAAGTTGGATTTGTATGCGCGCGTATCCAATCCAAACTCTACTTTTGGTAGCAAAAAATTTCAATATGAATTCAAGCTTTTTGATTCGGCAGGTTCGGTTGTTGCGACAAAAAAAGGTGTCAGTTATATTTTGCCAGCGGAAAGTAAATATGTAGTGGAAAATAATGTGGAGATTAATGGCGTACCAAGCCGAATTGAATTTAATATTCTCGATCGAGACTGGTCAGAATTTGTTGATTATTATGAGAGGCCACAGCTCAAGATTGTAAACAAGACTTATGGTCAAATAAATTCCGGTATTGGGTTTAGTGAAGCGAAAGGGCTTTTGAAGAATGAGAGTGTATTTAATTTTAATACAATCAGGCTGGATATAATCTTGAAGGATGCCAATGATAGTGTGATTGCCTTGAACTCAACAGAAATGAACACGGTGAAATCAGGTGAAAATAGGGATTTTCGAGCGCTGTGGCTAAATAGATTTCCAGGAGAAGTGATGAATGTGGAAGTGCAAGCAGGAGTGAATATTTTTGAATCAGATACTTTTATCAAACAATATTTTGTTCCTGGAAAATATAAACCATAAATATTTTCATGGGATATGAGAAATTTTCTAAAATTTGATTGGGTGTTGACAATTACTACTTTTTTGTTGTTAACAGTTGGCTTAGTGACGTTATACACTATTTCTTCAATTGAAGCTAATGCTCAACTAAATCATTTCCAAAAACAATTAGTGTCAGTTGCAGTCGGATTGGTTTTGATGATATCTTTTGCATTTATTGATTATCGTGCGTTAAATTCATATAGTACTAAATTATATTTCGGTATCATTGGAATTTTAGGCATGTTAGTTTTGTGGGGGACAACAGTCCGAGGCACAACAGGTTGGATTGGTGTGGGCGCATTTAATCTGCAGCCAGTGGAAATAACTAAGCTGATTGTAATAATTTTTTTAGCTAGTTTTTTGTCCAAGAAAAAAACTCATTTGAGCGTGATTGTTAGAACTGTCGCTTCTGTAATTTTAGTGGCTGTTCCGGTTTTTTTGATTTTGAAACAACCAGACTTTGGATCAGCGGCCATTATTATGGGTATCTGGTTGGGAATGCTTTTCGTTTCTGGCATAACTAAAAAGGTTTTTTTTGGGTTGCTGTTAATTGGAATTTTAACAGCTTCCTCCAGCTGGTTGGTGTTAAAGGATTATCAAAAAGATCGTTTGATAAATTTTGTTAACCCGCAGCAGGACCCAATGGGTAGTGGCTATAATGTTATTCAATCTACCGTGGCCGTTGGTTCTGGTGGAGTTTGGGGCAAAGGATTGGGACATGGTTCACAATCGCAACTTAATTTTCTACCAGAAAAACACACTGATTTTATTTTTGCTGTTTTTGCCGAAGAATTGGGATTTTTCGGTTCTTGCGTAATTATTGTTTTATTTGGAATTTTAATTTATCGTATTAAGGAAACTGCTCGATTAGCAAGAGACAACTTTGGATATTTATTGGCAGTGGGAATTGCTATGATGCTATTTTTGCAGATTTTGGTGAATATTGGCATGAATATTGGTGTGGCGCCAGTGGCTGGTGTGCCTTTGCCACTTTTGAGCTATGGTGGAAGTTCCATGATTAGTATTTTGATTTCATTGGGGATAATCCAGAGTATTTATCTACGCAGATTAAAAACCCTTGACTAAGCCTTCAAAGTCTGGTAGAATTGTTTAATAGAATATTTTTTGTTAGTTATTAATTTTTTTAATGTCCGAGGGGAAACCGTAAATTGGAAATTGAAAATTCCCGCGTGCGGGTTCAGGTAGGGCGTAAATATTTATGGAAAAAGTTTTATTGGAAGCGACAGCGCGAGCTGAGCGAGGCAGGAAAGTGAATGTAGGCCGTCGAGAAGGACGAGTGCCGGCTGTTGTTTATGGACACAGTGTTGAGTCAGTTAGTCTTTGGGTGAATGCACTGGATCTGAAGAGATTGTTGAAAAAATCCGGAGAAAGCACCATTATTGATTTGAAAATTGATGGCAAGGATGACCGCAATGTTTTGATTCATGAAATTCAAAAGAATGGTGTGACTGGAAAATTCACCCATATCGATTTCTTCCAAGTTCGTATGGATGAAGAAATTGAAACTGAAGTTGAATTGGTGTTTATTGGTGAAGCTCCAGCGGTGAAAACTATGGGCGGAATATTGGTTAAAAATATCGATAAAGTGACGGTGAAATGTTTGCCTGCTGATTTGCCATCGCATATCGACATAGATATTTCCAAGATTGTAACTTTTGAGGATCACATCGCTATCAAGGACTTGCAAGTTTCAAGTAAGGTGAAGATTGAGCTTGAGCCAGAAACAGTGATTGCACTTGTTTCAGCTCCGAGAACTGAAGAGGATCTAGCAGCACTTGAAGAAAAAGTTGATGCTGATGTGGCTAAGGTTGAAGGCATAGTTAAACCCGAAGCTCCTGCTGAAGAGAAAAAAGACAAGAAATAGATATATATCGATCGCCTGCCTGATGGTAGGCATACGAACAATAAAAAAACAGCTTCGAATTTCGAAGCTGTTTTTTTATTGGTGAAAATAGTGGTATAATAAATTTGTGATGAATAAAAATAAAAAGAAAGTTTTTTTGGCTGTGGGCATAACGGTGTTTATGCTTTTTGATGTGATTAATTTTGCTTTTGCTTTAGATGAAAATAGTATTCAAAGTGCTTTGGATAAGGCTAATAAGAAGTTAGAGCAGGAGAAAAGCGAATTGAATGTTTCAAAAGGATTGCTTCAGAAAAATCAGGTACAGGTTGGCACCACTAAAAATAAGATTGTTGAGACTGTGACTGAGATAAATCGCAAAGAAAGTGAATTGCAAAATCTCAATGATCAAATTGAATTGTATAAAAAAATCTTAGCAGCATATTTGCAAGAGCTATACTTTGATAATCAAGATCCACTGATACAATTAGCAATGGCTAATGAAAATTTGAATGATATTTTTGGCAATACAGATCAGACCCTGAATATCAAAGAGAAAATTCTAGGACTTATGCAAGATATTGATTCTTCGCAACAAGTGATTTCTCAGACCAAAGAAGAACTAGCTGACAAAAAGGCTGAGCATGAAAAACTTCTGCAACAACAAAAAGTTGCTCAAGGTGAGATTGTGGGAGACATTCAAGAGTCGCAAGCAACAATCGCAGAGCTTCAGAAAAAAATAGCCGAATTGCGAAGTGCTTTATCATCTTTTTTAGGAAAATCATATAGCACCAAAGACATTGATGACGCAGTCGCTTTTGCGAGTAAAGCTACAGGCGTTAGAAAAGCTTTTTTGCAAGCAGAATTGATTGTGGAAACTGGCTATGGGACTTTCACTGGAGGATGCACTTATAAAAATATTCGTATGAAAACGGCGGATGTAAATCAATTTTTGAAAACTGCTGATGAACTTTCCAAGGCGTATGGCGGAGATTATAAAAAAAAGAAATTATCCTGTTCGCCTAAATGGGGTGGTTATGGTGGAGCCATGGGTGTAGCGCAATTTATGCCAACCACTTGGATTGGCTATAAGGCTAAAATCTCAGCTAAAACCGGAAGTAATCCAGCTGACCCTTGGGATTTGGCGGATGGAATCACTGGTATGGCTATCAAATTGGCAGCCGGTGGAGCAACCAGTAAAAGCGGAGAATTTTTAGCTTCCAAGAGATATTATTGTGGTGGTCCTGGGTCGGCCTATTGGAACAACAAATGCAATGATTATGCCAAAAAGGTTCAGTCTTTTTCCAAAGATCCAGAGAGTCATATCTAAGAGTTAATGTATTTTTCAACTGCTAAACAGGGCATTTGCATTTTGCAACCCTGTTTTTTGTTGGCAAAAATGGCTTATTTGAACGCTTGAAAAAACTATTGAAACAAGCTATACTAGGGATAGTTTATAAAATATAAAGTCAATTTTTATGGAATATTTTGAGATAAGGGGGGGCAAAAAATTGAAAGGTGAAATTGATGTGCGTGGTTCAAAGAATGCTACCACGCCTATTTTGGCGGCAACTTTGCTGACCCAAAAGGAATGCATATTATCTAATATTCCTTTGATTGAGGATGTCTTTCGAATGATTGAAATTTTGCAAAGCATGGGCGTTGAAGTGCGCAGAATTGGTGAGCGAAAAATTAGCGTGAAGGCAGAGAATGTTGATCCAACAAAAATTGATGTGGAAAAAGTGAAGCAATTGCGTTCGTCAATTTTGCTTCTTGGATCTTTGAGTGCGCGCCTTGATAAATTCAAATTATATCATCCCGGTGGTTGTGTAATTGGTGCGCGACCAGTGGGCACGCATTTTGACGCTTTGCGAAAAATGGGGGTGGAAATTTCGCAAACTGACCATGTGTATAGTGTGAATGCCAAAAAAAGAAAAGCGAGCAAGGTTGTATTGCAAGAAATGTCAGTGACAGCTACGGAAAATGCGATGATGTTGGCAGCAGTTTTGCCAGAAAAGACTGTTATCAAGATTTGCGCTACCGAACCACACGTCGAAGATTTGGGAAATTTTTTGATTTCCTTGGGAGTTAAGATTAAGGGCTTGGGCACGCATACGTTAGAAATAGTTGGTGCCAAGAATTTGCATGGCGCAAAGCATACCATAATTCCAGACGCAAATGAAGCGGCTACCTTTTTGATTATGGGCGTAGCCACGGGCAGTCCGATTCGGGTAAAAAATGCTGTTGAAAATCATTTAGATTTGGTATTGGAAAAATTGCGCGAATTTGGCGCTGATTTCAAAATCGGCAAAGACTATATTGAAGTTGTGCCAGCTAAAAAATTGCAAGCTTTGAATAAACTTGATATGCGCACCTATCCGGGTGTTCCGTCAGATGTGCAGGCGCCCTTTGGAGTTTTGGCGACGCAAGCTCAAGGCAGCACGCTAATTTTTGATACGATTTTCGAAGGACGTTTTAACTATTTGAGTGAATTGGAAAAGATGCGCGCACAAGTCAAATTGCTCAATCCACATCAGGCCATCATCACTGGTCCGACGCAATTGAAGGGCGGTGAAATCAAGAGTTTCGATTTGCGGGCGGGAGCGTCTTTGATAATTGCGGCTTTGATAGCTAAGGGTCAAACAACTATGCAAGATATCTATCAAGTAGACCGCGGTTATGAGAAGATCGAAGAGCGCTTGCAGAAAATTGGCGCGGATATTCAGAGAATTTCAAAATCCAAAATCTAAATTTCAAATAAATTTCAAAATTAAGTTATAATTTACAAAACACATGTTTATCAGAAAGATCGGAATTGATTTGGGAACGGCCAATACTTTGGTTTTTGTTCCGGGGCGTGGAGTGGTTGCCAATGAGCCAAGTGTGGTGGCGATTTCAATCGTGGACAATAAGGTTTTAGCAGTGGGCAATGAAGCCAAGGATATGTTGGGACGCACACCCGACACGATTATGGCGAGTCGGCCCATGAAGGATGGGGTGATTGCAGACTACAAAATCACCGAAGCTATGCTCAAATATTTCATCAACAAGGTTAGTGGAAAATTCAGATTAGTACGTCCTGAGATTATGATTTCTATTCCGGCCGGTGTGACCAGCACAGAAAGACGAGCGGTGATTGATGCGGCTATTCGCGCAGGCGCCAAGGCGGCCTATGTAGTGAAAGAGCCAGTTTTGGCCGCTATTGGCGCTGGAATTCCAATCAATTCACCGGCTGGCAATATGATTATTGATATTGGTGGTGGAACTTCAGAGGTAGCTATTATATCTTTGGGAGGCATTGTAGCGGCTCATAGCGCTCGTGTGGGAGGCAACAAATTGGACAAGGCCATTGCTGACTATATCAAAAGAAAATATGGCTTGGCTATTGGTGAACGAACAGCGGAAGACATCAAGATTCAAATTGGGTCAGCTTTGCCATTGGTCAAAGAAGATCATATGGAAGTGCGTGGCCGTGATTTGACGGGTGGCATGCCCAAGACCATCAAAATTTCTTCCAATGAAGTGACCGAGGCCATTCAAGATGAACTGCGTGAAATTATCAACGCCATCAAAAAAGTTTTACAAGAAACCCCACCAGAGTTGGCAGCCGATGTGATGGACAAAGGGATGGTGTTGTCTGGTGGCGGAGCGTTGATTCGCAATCTAGAACAATTAATTACCAAGACCATTGATGTGCCATGTTATGTAGCGGATGAACCGCTTTTGTGTGTAATCAAGGGAATTGGAATTGCCCTAGATAATCTAGAATTGTATAAGCGGACGATAATGATAAACAAATAGAACCGATACGAAACTACGAAACATTGTTCGAATCTACGAACGAACCGTTTCGTATATTTCGTAGATTCGCATTTTAATTTGTAGTTTCGAATCGGCATATGAAAATTGGAATTGACGGTTCGCGGGCGTTTATAAAACAGCGAACTGGAATTGAGGAATATTCATATCAGGTTATCAAACATCTCGTGGATAAATTGCAGAATCACGAGGTTGTTTTGTATATGCGGAAAGATCAGGAAATTGATTTTGCTTTGCCAGAAAACTGGAGAGTGAGGAAAATAAATTTTGTCTATTTGTGGACACAGATGGGACTATCGCTGGAATTGCTTTTTCATCCAGTTGACGTGTTGTTTGTGCTAGCGCATATCGTGCCACTTTTTCATCCCAAAAAAACCATCGTTACCATTCATGGTTTGGAATATGAAGTTATACCAAGGGCCTATTCAGCTTGGGCGAGATTTTATATGCGACTGTCTATCAAAAAATCTTGTCAGTGGGCGCAAAAAATCATCAGTGTCTCAAGAAACACCAAGCAGGATTTAATAAATTTATATAATGTTTCGGAAGATAAAATTCAGGTTATCTATGAAGGATACGAGGAAAAAGACATTGCATCGTGTAGAGACGAGGCAGTGCCTCGTCTCTACGGGGATGAACCGTACCTATTGTTCATCGGGCGATTGGAGGAGAGAAAAAATATCTTGGGAATTGTCAAAGCCTTTGAAATTTTGAAAGAAAAATATGCTATTCCGCATAAGCTAGTTTTGGCTGGCAAAAGTGGCTATGGTTTTTCACAGATTGAATTGGCGATTGGCATGTCGAAATATAAGGATGAAATTGTGCAATTGGGCTTTGTGAAAGATGAAGACAAATTTGCTTTGATAGCTTCCGCTGATGTTTTTATGTTCCCCACATTCTATGAAGGTTTTGGCATCCCAGTTTTGGAAGCGCAAAGTGTGGGTGTGCCAGTCGTGACCAGCAACACTTCCTCCATGCCAGAAGTGACAGGAGATTCAGCGATCTTGGTTGATCCGCGTGAACCGGAATTCATTGCCGAGCGGTCATATGAAATTATTTCCAATAAAGATTTGCGAGATGACATCATCCAAAAAGGCTATGAGAATATTAAACGTTTCAGTTGGGAAAAATGCGCGGTACAGATTGCTGAAGTTTTGACGGGGAAATAAAAATACCACTAGCTTGTCATTCCGAACTTGATCCGGAATCTAACTAGCATTTAATGAAACACATAAGAAATCATAAACAGTACATGTTTTTTTCGACTAAAAAGTAGGGATGGGCGTTGAAATCTTTCAATGCCTATCTCTACAACTAACTTGAAACAAGCGTGGCTAAGGATGCACTTGTTTTTTTGTTTGAATTTTGCCATAATAGGCTGAGAACCTGTTCATAATCTCACCGCTTATTTATCACATAAACAGATAAAAAATTATTATGAAAAATCGCAAAACCCGGGTGGTGAAAATTGGCAATTTGCTGTTGGGTGGAGACAATCCAGTGCGCATTCAGTCGATGTGCAACACGGACACGCGCGATGTGAGGGCTACGGTCAAGCAGATTTTGGCATTGGAGAAGAAGGGTTGCGAGATTGTGCGGGTGGCGGTGTTGGATATGGCAGCGGCCAAGGCAATTGGCAAAATCAAAAAGCAAATTCACATTCCCTTGGTGGCTGACATTCATTTTGATCACAAACTGGCCTTGGAAGCAGTCGCACAGGGAATTGACAAGATTCGCATCAACCCAGGCAATATTGGCTCAGTGGAAAAAGTCAAAGCGGTGGTTTCCGCCTGCAAGAAGAAAAAAATTCCCATTCGCATTGGCGTCAATGCTGGTTCGATCGAGCAAAACTTGTTGAACAAATATGGTGCCACACCCAAGGCAGCGGTGGAATCGGCTATGCGCCATGTGAAGATTTTGGAAAAACTAAATTTCAAAGATATTTTGATTTCCATCAAATTTAGCAATGTGCCACAAATGGTGGAAGCCTATGAGATGCTGGCCAAAAAAGTTGATTATCCATTGCACCTTGGTGTGACTGAGGCTGGCACCATCTTCAATGGTTCAATTCGCAGTGCCATTGGCATCGGCATCTTGTTGCATGAAAAAATTGGCGCCACATTCCGAGTTTCGCTTACCGCTGATCCAGTGGAAGAGATTGATACTTGTTGGGCAATTTTGCAATCATTGGGACTCCGTCGTCGTGGTCCAGAAATGATTTCTTGTCCAACTTGTGGACGCACGCAAATTAAATTGATTGAATTGGCCAACGCGGTGGAAAAAGAATTGAGCAAAATCAAAACGCCGATCAAAGTGGCGGTGATGGGTTGCGTGGTCAACGGTCCTGGCGAAGCGCGCGAAGCTGACATTGGCGTGGCTGGTGGCCAGGGGATGGGTGCAATTTTTGCCAAGGGCAAAGTCATCAAAAGCGTCAAAGAAAAAGATATTTTGCCAGCCTTGATGAAAGAAATAAAAAAGCTGGATAAAGAGCTGAAAAAATAGTTGCTTCAAATTTTCGATAAAAAGGCTTGTATTAGCCCTAGTTTACCCTTGCCAAGACTGCTTTTTTCTGCTAAAATTGGGAGTAAGTGGCGTAGGTAAATGCTTAAAATAAAAAAATGCAAAATAACTCTTCTTCCAGTCAAATTCAAGACGAGCGCTATTATGGTGTTGGTGGGTTTGTGCTGGAGGTCATCAAAATTTTCATCTTGGCTTTTGTCATTATTATTCCGATTCGCGTTTTTCTGTTTCAGCCTTTCTTTGTGCAAGGCGCTTCAATGGAGCCGAATTTTGAAAATAATCAATATTTGATTGTGAATGAATTTGGTTATAAAAAAACAGTTGTTGGATTGGGTGGTAAGGATTTTTTTACAATTGAGCCTTTCAAGAAACTTGGACGACAAGAAGTCATAGTTTTTCGTTATCCGAAAAATCCAACTCAATTTTTTATTAAACGTACGATTGGTCTACCAGGAGAAAAAATAGAAATCAAAGACGGTAAAGTGATGATTTTTAATGATGAACATCCAGACGGATTTATTTTGGATGAAAGCGCTTATATCCCCAGCAATATTAGAACGACCGGAGATTTAGTTATTAAGTTAAAAAGTGATGAATATTTTGTAATGGGTGATAATCGAGCATTTAGCTCTGATTCTCGTTCGTGGGGTCCATTGTCAGAGGCAAATATTATCGGCAAAGCGCTTTTCCGTGCGTGGCCACTAGATAAGATATTAGTATTTTAAATTTCCAATAATCAATAACCAATTTACAATTAATTCACAATTTCCAATGAAAATTTAGTCATTGAAAATTTTAAAACAGTATGGCTAAAATTATCAAGAAAGTAGTTGCTAAAAAAGCAGCTCCCGCAAAAGCGAAGAAACAAGTCAAAGAAGTGAAAAAAGAATTGGAGCCTATCGCTTTGCAACCTTTGCGTGGCATGAAAGATATTTTGCCAGAAGATCAGCCATACTGGGAGCAAGTGCGTCGAGTGACCGAAAGACTTTCTCGTGATTATGGTTTTTCTCGCATCGACACTCCGATTGTTGAATTTTCCAATTTGTTCAATCGTAGTATTGGGGAAGGTACTGACATTGTGGAAAAAGAATTATATAGTTTTGTGACCAAAGGTGGTGACAAGGTGGCTTTGCGACCAGAAATGACCGCCGGCATTGCACGAGCGTATATCCAACATGGTATGAATGTGTTGTCTAAGCCGGTGAAGCTTTTTTCTGCTGGAACAGTTTATCGCTATGATCGTCCGCAAGAAGGGCGTTATCGAGAATTTTCTCAAGTCAATTTTGATTCATTTGGTGAGCAAGACCCAATTTTGGATGCGCAAATGATTCAAGTGGCCGCTCGGGTGGTGCAAAATTTGGGCATCAAAGCCATTCAAATTCAAGTCAACTCAATTGGTTGTCCAGTGTGTCGCAAACAATATAAGGATTTGTTAGTGAATTATTTGGAATCAAAAGCAACTAAGCTTTGTATTGATTGCAAAAGAAGAATGGAGGTCAGTCCGTTGCGAGTTTTGGATTGCAAAGAAGACAAGTGTTCACAAGTGGCGGTGTCTGCCCCACAATCAGTGGATCACTTGTGTGAAGAATGCCGCGTGCATTTCAAAAGCTTGTTGGAATATTTAGATGAATTGGATTTGCCATATACCATCAATCCACGACTTGTGCGAGGCTTGGATTATTATACCAAAACTGTTTTCGAAATTTGGTCTGGGTCTGAAGAAGGTCGCAAAAGTTCATTGGGCGGTGGCGGAAGATATGACGGTCTAGTGAAGATGATTGGTGGAGAAGCAACGCCTGCTATTGGATTTGCTTTTGGAGTAGAGAGGATTATTTTGGAAATGAAGCGCGTACAAGCTAAACCTTATCGCGCGCCGAAACCAAAAGTTTTCTTGGCTCAATTGGGCGACTTGGCCAAAAAGAAAAGTTTGCGCTTGTTCTCTGAATTGGAAAAGAATGGAATTTTGGTGGCCGAAAGTTTTGGTCGTGGCAGTTTGAAATCACAGTTGCGGGTGGCCAATCGCTTGGGCGTGGAAATGACTTTGATTTTGGGTCAGAAAGAGGCTTTGGACAAAACAGTTATCATCAAGAATATGATTAGTGGCGAACAAGAAACAGCTAGTGCTGAGAAATTGATTGATTTGGTGAAGAAAAAATTGAAGACCGACAATGTAGTGGTCTATCATGATCACAATCATGTTGCTGAGCCAAGCCAAGAGCAAGAACAAACTTAGCCGTGATACCTCATTTAAAAATCTAATGATGAGCCCTTTCGATTTTTCAAATAAAAAACCTAGGATTCTAACAATTAATCTATCAAATATTAAAAAATTAGATACGCGATAGTTTTTTATCAATCTCT
>Ga0209211_10006037_pt1 | contig 17784 bp, 17 predicted proteins | sample RifGroA2_FD_183992 | JGI IMG/M metagenome (GOLD analysis project Ga0209211, IMG submission 183992) | Groundwater microbial communities from Rifle, Colorado, USA - Groundwater A2 (SPAdes) (version 2) | ecosystem: Environmental > Aquatic > Deep subsurface > Groundwater | place: Rifle, Colorado... | reverse complement strand
CGGCTTATGATTACGGATTGAACCCCCGCCGATTTCAAAACCATTCATAACGATATCATATTGGCTAGTCAGAATTCCAGAGATATTGTTTTTCTCCATCAGCCATTCCATATGTTCCGGTTTGGGAGAGGAGAAAGGATTATGGGTAAAAGTCCAATTATTCTCTTTATTTTTTTCAAAAAACGGAAAGTCAATTATCCAACAAAAAGCCAGAAGGTCAGAATCCTTTTTATCTTTCCTTAAATCCGGCCGGTCAGTTCCGTATTTTGCCATGGCTTCTTTATAAGCGATTATCGGGAAAGGAATTTCCTGGATTTTCTTTTCCGGAACAACTTTCTTAATGGTTTCGATTAAAAGTCTTTCATTAAGTTCCATCACCTCTTCTCTCCCAATAAAAGAAAGCTCCATATCAAGCTGGGTGAACTCTGGCTGCCTGTCGGCCCTTTGGTCTTCGTCGCGGAAGCAGCGGGCGATCTGAAAATAACGTTCAAAGGCAGCCACCTGCAAAAGTTGTTTGTATTGCTGGGGACTTTGGGGCAGAGCGAAAAATTTACCCGGCTGGAACCGCGAAGGAACGATAAAATCCCTTGCTCCCTCCGGAGTGGATTTAGTTAAAATCGGAGTTTCGATCTCCACAAAACTTTCTTTAGTAAGAAACTCCCTCAAGAAATTAATAATTTTGTGGCGCAGGATTAAATTCTTCTTCAATCTCTCGCGCCTTAAATCCAAATAACGAAATTCCAGCCTTTTTTCTTCGGATATCTCCCGGCCGTCGTTTTTAACATCAAAAGGCAAGGTTTTTGCCAAAGAAAAAACTTCAAGGTTTTTCGCCATAATCTCAACATTGCCGGTGGCAATTTGCGGATTGGCCGTGTTGGCCGGCCGTTCTTGAACAATACCGGAGATTTCGCAGGTCGAGTCGAGTGTTAATCTTTTAACCGTTTCTTGGTTCTCAAAATCCGGCGGGAAAACCACCTGCACTAAACCGGTCCAGTCTTTTAAATCCAGAAAAATGATTTTACCGTGCTCTCTCAAAGAATGGATCCAGCCGGCAACTTTAACCGTTTTGCCCAAATTATTATTTATTTCCGAGATAAAAGTCCTTTGCATATTTTTAACTGATTAATAGCGGGCGGGACGCCCGATATATCGCTACGCGTTATAATACTAACTCGCTCAAGCGGTTGTATTTGGCAATCCTTTCTCCCCTAGCCATGCCCCCGAATTTCACAAAGTCAGCCTTAACGGCTACGGCTAAATCAGCGATAAAGGGGTCGTTGGTTTCTCCGGAACGATGAGAAACAATAACGGTTAATTTGTTTTTTCTGGCCATTTTAACAAATTCCAGAGTTTCAGAAACGGTGCCGATTTGATTTGGTTTGACAATAACGGCGTTGATAAGGGGGAAAGAGAGAGCTTTCTTTAGCCTGAAAATATTCGTGGCCACCAAATCGTCGCCGACAATTAGGCATTTTTTACTGAAGCTCTTAAAAAAGCTTTGCCAATTCTTAACATCTTTTTCCGCAAAAGGATCTTCGATGCTGACTATCTTAAAATCTCTTATCAAGTCTTGTAAATTACATTCTTTGCCGGTCTTAAAATAACTGCCACCAACATCAATGCCGTATTTAGTGTCAACCGGCAAGCACTTTTTCAAAATGGCAAAAGCCTGGTAGTCATTTAAGTCATTCGGGGCAAAACCACCCTCTAAACCGACATCGGTATCAATCTTTTCCCTCAATAAAGCTTTCTTTAATTTCTTATAATTCAAAAGCCCCTGGTTGACGTCTTTACTGATAATCATGATTTCTTGGATTTTTAAAGAAGAATCTGAATGGGCTCCGCCCTCAAATCCCAAGACCATTAATCTGGGAAGTTTTTTTGATCTGGGCAAAGTTTTAAAAATCCGGCAAAACCCAATTGATAAAGGCAAAGTCACATTAGCAAACTTAGATCTTGATCTTAAATATTTGTCAAAATCTAACTGCGATTTAAAATCTTTTTTTAAAATATCTTTTGCCAGCTTATTGATAACGGCTACGGCTTTACTGGCCGGTAAATTTTTAGCTTCATATTTTCCGATCGAGGTTCCGCTCGGAACCGAAGCTAAAACTTTTTCTTTGCCTGTTGAAAATTCTGCCTCAATAGTCGGTTTTCCCCTGGAATCCAGAATTTTTCTGGCTTTGATTGATTTGATCTTCATTGTAAATTCTGTAAAAAAGAATAGGCGGATAAGACTGCCTTGGTCCCCTCGCCCGCCGCCACTATTATTTGTTTATATTTTACATCAGTAACGTCGCCTGCCGCATATAATCCCGGAGTTTTAGTTGCTCCGGTTAAAGGATCAACTATGACCTCTCCCGCTTCAGTCAGATCAATTAAATCTTTCAAAAAGTCTGCGGCCGGCAAATAGCCGACCTGGATAAAGACTCCTTGAACCGCTAGTTCTCTTTCTTGGCCAGATTCCAGATCTTGATAAATAAGGGCTTCAACTTTATCTTTTCCCTTAATTCCCAGAGTTTTAACTCTTAAAATCACTTCTATTTTCCCGGATTTCCTGGCTTTTTCCTGTTCAATCTCATCGGCCAAGGGTTTGGAAGAAAGTTCAAGAATATAAATTTTGTTTGCATAAGGGATTGAATCTAAGGCTGCTCCAAAGCCGGAGTTTCCTCCGCCAACCACGGCCACGTCCCGTCCCCTAAAAAGAGGGGCGTCGCAAATAGAACAATATGACACTCCTTTATTCCTTAGTTCTATTTCTCCCGGTACTTTTAAAGGTCTAGGATTCCGGCCCGTGGCCACAATAACCGTTTTGCTCTGAAAGGCCTGTTTTTTTACGGTTTCAACTGTGAAAATGTTTTCTTTCTTGGAAAGAGAGCTAACTTCATCTCCTTCTTTAATTTCAACTTCGAATTTTTGCAAATGATCCTTGAAACTTTTCATTAACCCCATGCCGTCAATTTCAGAAAAGCCCGGATAATTTTCTATTAAACCGACTTTACCGATCTGACCGACAAAATCCTTGGTAAGCAATAAAACCTTCAGAGCTTTTCTGGCTCCATAGATGGCAGCCGTAATCCCGGCCGGCCCGCCGCCAATGATAATCAAATCGTAAATCATCGTATATTATACCGATAAAAATGACTTTAAGCAATCTATCTAATAAATATTACTTTTATGGGTAATGCAAAAATCCCGCTTGAAGCGGGACTCTTGCTCTTAAAACTGTCAAAAGTTTTAAAGCCTAAGCTTTAAATATTTTTTTCCTTCTTTCTGATCTCTTCGATGATCTTGGCTAATCTTTCTTCTGCTCTTTCAATAGGCTCTTTAGGCAGCAAGCTGATTATCTTTTCTTTAGCAGAGGAAATAATATCATTGACTCCAAAAGCATAAGCCTTGTTGCTGACATAAAATTTTAGTAACAAAAAGTATGTCAATAAAATAGTAGCCATGACTGAAAAGATGAAAGCGATCTTGGCTGAATCCAAAATTCCGGTTGGCACATCAGTAGCTCCCAAAACCTGGGTTTTAACCACATTGACAGAAGCGGTATCTGTTCTGGAAACGCTGGTGTTATAAACTAAAACCGTATTAATCAAAGTTGTAGTGCCGAAAGCAAAGTTTGCCGTTCCGGCAACCACGGCCTGGAAAGTAATTGTTTTTGTCTGCTGAGGATTAAGAGTACCGATGTTCAAACCGGCTAAGATATCGCCGCCGGTTAAAACATTATCCACCTTAAGGCTGCCGTAATAACTCATGTTAGCGGGCAAAGTGTCTTTGACAATCATATCGTTAAGGGTCGTGCTTCCAGTGGCGGTGATAAAAATTCTGAATTCAATCACTTCTCCGGGATCTGAAATGGTTATTTCCCCATAAGCAGTGTTATCGCTTAAATTCCTGCCCAGTTTAGCAATGCTTAGGTCTTGAGTTCCAGATGAGCCAACCGCAACAGTAGCTGTGGCTTCAGCCGCTGAAGCTGTCCCTCTTTCTATTCTGACCTTGGCGATATAGGTGCCGACATTCTGGTAATTACAGGCGTCAATTACGGTTTTCGGATTATCAGATATGGAAATAAAAGCCTGATCCCAAATCCCGTCTGAAGTGCAATCAAATCTGTAAGTAATCGGACCGGTAGCTGTTCCTGTGGCAGTCGATCTTAAATCAACTCCATTTAAAGGAGCGGTTCCAGAGTTTGGAATTGCCTCCAGACTCGCATAAAGAGTTGATGATACGTTTGTAGTCAACCTGGCTCTAAGAACAACATAGCCGGCATTGCTATAGCAATCGATGGAGTCGCAAGTGATACTGCCTAAATTAACTTCAACATAGCCAGTCCCTTGCTGGACCGTTATATTGCTGACTGATTGGTTGTTGTCACGATACCAGGTGGCGATATTGTCAAAAACCAATTTTTGAGAGGAAGAAGCATTAATGATGCCGTTATCCGTAGCGCTGGTAACATTATTAGCAGAAACTATAGCATTGGTGGTAATTGACGATTGTTCTGTGGTCGGGAAATTAAGACGAACAATGGTATTTTGAGCCTGCTGGGCTGGAATATTCAGATCGTTCGTACCGCAATGATAATAGACGTTAAATCTGATATAGTCTCCGCTGTCGGCTGAAATCGGATCTTGCCAGCTGATGGTCCCCTGAGTTTCGTTCTTCATCTTTAACAGCTCGATGTCTGCGGTCATCATATTAAACCTTGTTTCAGCTTTAGCTGCCAGCGGAAACACAATCATTCCAGCCAGAACGAAAAATAAAGAAATTGATAAGATTTTTTTAGTCATTTTTTTATTAGTTATCGATTAAAAGATTTAGAATGGCGCTGTTGGCGGGGCTGGCAAACAATAAAGAACCTGAACTAAAACGCTGTCATTGGCTGAACCGGAGGCATTGCTACATGTAAGAATATAATTGTTTTGAGTTGCGGTTAAATTACCCGTGGATTCAGATCCGCTTGGTATAGCCTTAGATCCAGACCAATCGCCTGAAGCAGTGCAAGTTGTCGGATTATTTGTCGTTGTCCAAGATAAAGTAGCGGCCGTGTTGTAAGGAATGGTTATCGGCCCATTGCTGTTATTGGCTTTCAGGTCAACGGTTGGCGATAAAATTTGGACGTTGACGATAACCGAATCAGCGGCGCTGCCACCCGAACCCGTACAGGTAATTGTATATGTTTTGTTAGTAATTAAGTTACCGGTTGATTCAGATCCAGACAAAGCTTTTGATCCAGACCAGTCGCCCGAAGCAGCACAGAAAGTAGCATTGGTCGAAGTCCAGGACAGGGTCGCGGCCGTGTTGTAAGGAATGGTTATCGGCCCATTGCTGTTATTGGCTTTCAGGTCAACGGTTGGCGGTAAAGCAGCTTGGACATTAACGACAACCGAATCAGCGGCGCTGCCACCCGGACCCGTACAGGTAATTGTATATGTTTTATTCGAAGTCAGATTGCCTGTTGATTGAGATCCAAACAAGGCCTTAGCACCGGACCAATTGCCTGAAGCCGAGCAGGAAGTAGCATTGGTCGAAGTCCAGGACAGGGTCGCGGCCGTGTTGTAAGGAATGGTTATCGGCCCATTGCTGTTATTGGCTTTCAGGTCAACGGTTGGCGGATTAAAAATCGAAGAAACCGTGGCTGTAAAAATCACATATCCTGTTTTGGTAAAGCAGTTTATATAATCACAATCAGCTGTGCCAAGATCTACTTGGGCATAGCCGCTACCAACAGTTACCGGAATATCAGAAGTGCCACCATTATAATACCAAGTAGCCACATTGCTAAAGGTCAGCTTTTGAGACGAGGAAACGTTAATAGTCCCTGGATTAGAAACCGTTGAAAGATTGCTCGCCATAACCCTGCCCGTGGTCGTAATCACCGTCTGTTGAATAGTAGGAAACTCGATTTTAACAACCGTATTATAGGCTTTGATAGTTGACCAGGCCGGATCGTCTGTCCCGCAGTGATAATATGCTAAAAACTTCACTTCGTCGCCAGCATTGGCAGAAATAGGATCTTGCCAATCGATTGTGCCTTGGGTCTGATTCTTCATTCTTAAAAGTTCCTGGTCGCCAGACATAATATTAAAACCAGTGGTGCTGGCCACGACTAAACCAGCAGCTAAAACCGCTAAAACAGCGATGATCCCGATCGCCTTCCACGAACTAATCTCTTTCTTAAATAGATTGTTCATATTTTTTTAATTACTTTTTTATTACTACTTAATTAATTAACCTTTCAATCCCTCCCCAATAAAGGTTTAAAGCATTCAAATCTCTATTGGGAAAGGATAGAAGATCTTCTTTCTATCCTTCTTTTTTCTAAGTCTCCTCCTCCTAGGGCGGTGTCGGTGTCGCCTGGTTACAGGTGATGCACGGCGTGTTCGTCGGAATCACCGGCGGTGTCGGCGTCGCCTGGTTACAGGTGACACACGGCGTGTTCGTCGGAATCACCGGCGGTGTCGGCGTGGACAGATTGCAGTTCACGCACGGCGTGGGCGACGGACGCCACGGACGTGGTGTCCGCGTCGGCGTCGATGTGAACCACCAACTTGAAGTTGGCGAAGTTGGCGGCGAGCACACAGGGCAACAACTCGTTTGCATCGCGGCCAAGGTCCCCCAAAAATCAGGGGTAGAAACGGCCAAGGTCGGTAAAACATCTGTCGGCACGACCATGACAATGGTCGTTGCCGTCGGCATGGCTGTCGGCATCGCCGTTTCAATCGGCATTGCCGTTGCCAAAGGCAATGCTGTCGGCGCTGGCTGTTGCTGTTGAATCATAGACAGATACATTATCCCCATCCCCAAAACAAAAGCAAATAACAGCCCCAACAAACCAATTCCAAGACTTCTTCCGTTCATTTTTGCTCCTTTCTGATGTAGGACATGCGATGTCCAAAAGACATCGCATGTCTAATTTGTTTAAAGAACCAGAAAAACATATTCTAAAAACATGCTTTTCTCGATCTTTAATAATCTGGATTTTATTCAGATGTCCTAAGTCAATGTCCTATCCGGAAGATATTAAATCCTGACACATATGGTTTATTTTGTCAATATTACTTCTGACTCAATAACCAGCCTTTTGAAATCCTTCCCTGGCGGCCAGCAAGTCACCAGATACAAAAACTGTTCCGAGCTATCCTGATTGTTTTCCGGAATCTGCTGTCCCTTATCTAAAAAAATCTTGTTCGTTATCTGATAACGATACTGATGGCGGTTGAAATTAATTAAAACTTCATCCCCTAGTTGCAGATTTCCCAGTTTGCTAAAGACCCAGTCATATCTTATTTTTGGCCAGCCCGGTGGCGAAGAATGTCCTAGGACAATTAATTTTCCTGTTTGGCCAGGAAGATTTGATCCCGGATAAACCACGGCTCCGCTTTTTAAATCCTGCTTCATATCCTTTATGGCAATGCTTTCGGCAAAAACCAAAGGGACCTCAAGGCCTAGCTTTTGGATTTCTAAACTATTCTCTTTTTCCGTCAAGGGAAATTCCTTTTGTTCCGGTGAATCAGTAGTTGTTGGTAGCGCTTGCGGAGATATTTGCGGGCTTGTTTCAATCAAAGTAGTTACCTGCCTGCTCATGAAATTGAAAAACTGAATTATATTTAAAACCAAAAAAACAGAAACAAAGGAAACAATAAAAAACAAAAATACGTTTTTCAACTCTTTTGAATTAAATAATCAGATTATGAGGAATTAAACTGATGATGAGTTGTTTATCAATAAAATTGGAGATAAAGAATAAAAGGATGAAAAAGGCGGCATCTAAAGCCAAGCCCGGCTTTTTGATCCCTTCGATTAAATTGACAAGAAAATTAAAGATCAAAACGCCAACTAAAAATAGCAAGAAAAAGGTGACTGCTTTTGAAGTGATTTGGTCGTACTTATTTGAGCCAAAACTGAGTATTTCAATCGGCAAATTAAATTCTTCTTTTTCTGCCAAAGGCTCTGAATTTAAAGTCTCTAAAGGAACCTGTTCTTGACCAAGAATAACAACAGGGGTTTCAACTAAGGGAGATGTGTTTGCGATTGGGGTTGATGTCGGTTTTGGACTAGATATTGGTTTTGGAGACTGGATCGGATTGACAGCGACTGGCTTTGCAATCGGGCTGCCGAAAAGCTGAACAACTATGGTTGTTTCTTTGCCCTGAAAATCACCTATAACTACAGCAATGCCGATTTCTTTAAAATTAGAATTCAAAAGGTTTTGCCGATGAGAAGGAGATTCTGTCCAGGCTTTTTCCACCTCGGCTGAATCCAAAAAACCAATGGCTAAATTCTCCCCGGCCGCCTTATAGGCATAGCCGTTCTGCTTAAACCAATACCAAGGTGTAATACCGCTCGGACTGGTATGATTAAAATAATCATTTTTTATCATATCTTCAGCCTTAGCTAAAGCCGCCTGGTTCAAAATTGAATTTTCTTTTAAAGGAAGCAGTCCTATAGATTTCCTGTCCTGGTTGGCCAGCTCAATCAAGGTAGAACTGACCACCTCGGCAAAAAATGATGTTTTCGGGAATAACAGATAGAATGGAAAAATAACCATTTTTAAAGCTAAAAACAGAAAAACGTAGTAAATCAAAAACTGGCGCTGAAGCGTCAACGGCCTGAAATCATTTTCCCGGCAAGGAAAAAAGGCAAGTTTTGACTGATAGAGTAAGTTTTTTAGGTTAGAAAATTCCATGGATTGGATTTTTAAATGATAACATCCTTTTTCACTTTAGTCAAGGACAAATAGAAAAGGAGCCGGCTGTTTCCCAGGCTGACCCCTTAGTCAAATTTAAGTCCCTAATTGATCGCCTCGGAAATAGCCTCAATCAAATCAAGAGCTGATAAAGATTCTTTCATTTTCTTGGCCGCGATTTGGCCAGCTGAACTATTAATATATGCTGCGGCCTGGGCAGCAGTAAAAGCATTAACTCCCCTAGCCAGAAAAGCGCCGACAATGCCAGTCAAAGTATCTCCAGTTCCGCCCTTGCTAAGATAAGGGCTGCCAATCCTGTTTATGGCCACTTCTTTGCCATTAGAAATAATATCTACAGCTCCTTTTAAAAGAATTGTTGTCTGCAGTCTGGCCGCTTCTTCCTGGACAATCTTTATTCTTTCTTCATGAGGAAGCTGGTAAACTTCTTTACCGGTTAAAATATAAAATTCAAAAGTGTTCGGGGTCACGACTGAGTTCTCGGCTTTTATTGCTTCCGGATTTTTAGCTAAAGCGTAGATAGCATCGGCATCAATAACAGCCGGCAAATTGTTTTGAGCTAAAAACTCGACGATTGCTTCCTGGGTTTCTTTAGTCCTGCCCATGCCGCCGCCAATAGCAACAGCCGCTTTTCCCCGAGCCACTTCTTTAGCCGACTCTGCCATAGATAATAAAGTGGTTAAATGCTCTTTTCCCAGCCAATCTCCAATTAATGGATAAGCCGCCATTGTCGGAGAAAATGAAGCAATAATATCAGCTGCTCTTTTGGGAGCGATTACCCTGACCATATCAACTCCTGCTTTTGTTGCCGCCATGGATGATAAAGCCGGCGAGCCGGAATAAAATTCAGATCCTCCAATCACCAAAAGCAAACCAAAATCATATTTTCTGACTTCGTTTGGCCTTGGTAAATATATTTCTTTTAAAATATCTTTGGTGATTTCAATCATTTTTGTTTGTTAAAAATTTTTAAAAATCTTTTTAAAATTAGAATCTTTTTTTGCTAAAAGTAAGTTTGACTTCAACCAGCCGGAAACATTGCCGCATTCAAGCCAGTCTCCCTCAATCTCGTATCCATAAATTATTTTACCATCTTCCAGCATTTTTTCAAACGTTTTGAAAAGAATAATTTCTTTGCGAAAAACTGGTTTGGCTTGGCTCAAATATTCAACGACCTCATTAGTTAAAATACATTTTCCCGGCCAAACTAAATTAGAAGGAGCTTCTGCCGGACTTGGTTTCTCAAAGCATTTCAAAAGCCGGTAAAGTTTAGGACCGATTTTTTTAACTTTAACCACGCCATAAAACCCCGTTCTCTCCCTAGGCACTCTTTTCAAGGCTAATATTGGCTGGCCAAATTTTTGAAAAACATTAGTTAATTGAGCTAAAGCCGGGATCTTAGAAATAATAATATCGTCTCCAAAAGAAACCATTATCGGACTTTTACCGAATAATGATTTTGCCTGAAGCACGGCATGACCGTCGCCCAATGGTTGTTTTTGCCAAACAACATCTATTTTTATTCGTTGCCATCTTTTATCATAACAATGCAATTCTTGCAAAATATTTGTCTTTTCTCTTTCTTTAAGAATTTTCATTACTGCCGGCGCTGGCCTGAAATAATCAATAATGGCTTTTTTATCGGGCGACAACACTAAAATGATTTTTTCCGCTCCGGACGCTATGGCTTCTTCTGCGATATACTCAACCATTGGCCGATTTAATAATGGCCATAATTCCTTGGGCATCACCTTTGAAAGCGGTAAAAACCGGGTACCGAGCCCGGCTAGAGGTAAGACTGCGATTGTCGGTTTTAAAACCATTGTAACTATAATAATATAGTTAATATATCGAATCTTCAATCTCCTATAAAAATCCTTTTCTCAGAATCGTTGGAGTTTCCCAAATCCTTTCTTTAGCGGCTATATTCTCTTCTTCCGCTTTAACTCCTTCTTTAACCTGAATGGCATTTCTCCTTATCTTGACTTCTGTTTTCTGCTGATCTGATCCTTTTTTATTGTTTTTGATTTTTCCTGATTTTTTGCTTTTTAGGGATTTTTTCTGAGGTTTTTTACTAGCAACATCAAAGCTCTTTTCCCTGCCGCCAATAGCTAAAATCGTCACCTTGATTTTTCCTGAAAGCTTTTTATCAAAACTGACGCCAAAAATTATCTTGGCGTCAGAGTGAACTGCTCCAAAAACCAATTGGCTGATTTCGGTTACTTCGCCAAGAGCTAAATTTGCATCAGAAATAATGTTAAATAGCGCTGATCTGGCATGGCGAAAATTATATACCAAAAAGGGGCTCTGAAAAATCTTTCTCTTAATCTCTTCAATTTTCACCCCTCTTTCAAACTCAGTATTAGTCAAATAGGCAGGTTTTCCCTTGCTGTTAAGAACGGTTTTTAAATCGGCAAAATCAATATTAATCAGCCCGGGCTGAAAAATAAGGCCAATTAATCCTTGCAAACCCTGAGATAAAACCTTGTTAATAGCGGCAAAACCCTCGTTGAAAGAAACATTTTTATCCAAGCCTTGAAAAATCTTTTCGTTCGGAAACACCAGGCTGGTGTTTAAATTACTTCTCATTTTCTCCAAAGATTCTTTGGCAATCCTGGCCTTTCTCTCTCCTTCAAATTTAAAAGGTAAAGTAAAAATGCCAAACGTCATAACGCCTTGCTGCTGGGCAATCTTGGCAAAAATTGGCGTCGCTCCAGAGCCAGTCCCGCCTCCCAGAGAAGACACCAAAAAACAAAGATCGCTGTCTTTTAAAATTCTGGCGATCTTTTCTTTTTCAGCCAAAGCTGCCTGCCTGCCGATTTCCGGATCCATGCCCGTTCCAACTCCGTGAGTTTGTTTTTCTCCAAAATTAAATATTTTAATTGTTGACGGAAATTTTTTAAATCTTCTCCAGTCAGTATTAGCCACCCAAAAATCAACTTTATTCAACTCTTTGGCCAAATCGGCAACAATAGCCGCTCCCCCGTCACCGATTCCAATTACTTTAATTTTGATTCTTTTTTGTTCTGAGTCATTCTTAACAACGGTTGACGCTTTTTCAACTTTCAAAGACTTTTTTACAACTATTTTTTTCCTTATTTTTGCCTTTTTGCTGTTAACCGCCATTAGTCTAATTTAACTAATTTTAAGCTACGGGTCAACCTCAATATTATCACAAGAAGATTTAAACTCTTTAATAGTTATCAAATATCTTTGTAAAATCCCACATAGACAAAACATCATTTAATTCGTGAAGATTCACAATGCCTTTCTTTGTTAACTGTAATAATACATATAGAGGACCTTCCCAATCGATTAACCAAATAGATATTAGATACCGAAGCGCGAATTCGTTAAATTCCTCATCTGTTCCTATCATTCTTATCCTGGATTTAAAGAATTTCTTTGCCAGTCTCCCCATTTTTTTATCTCGCAACCAAACCGCCCACGAATGATCTATTTTAAAATCCATTAATTTAATTTCTTTATTCAATTTTTCTAAGTCAGTTTCTCTTTTTAAATATTTTTTAACGGCATAAAGCGGAATTCGATAATTTTTTATCATTTGAAAGCACAAAAGCGATTTTAAAAAGAAAATTTTATCATCATTGTCACCAATAAAACGATATTTTTCTTTCACTGCTTTTTGAAGATTTCGAAAAAAATCTTTATCAAACCAACCAAATAATGGATAAAAAAATTCTTGATTTAACATATTTATTAAACTAAAAGATAATTTAATTATATCATATCATAATAATAAATTTCATAAACAACCCCCGTCATAACATTGCCATAGCAATATTATTACGGAGATTATATTTTAAAAATTTCTCTTATTTTCATATCATCGCCAATTTCTTCGGCAACAATTAGCCTCAATTCATCATCAGTTAAACCAAAAAACTCTTTTAAAATATCTATCTCTGATACGCAATCATAAGGGTGAATCCAAACGCTTTTTTGCAACTGAGAAAATCTTAGTTCTTTTAATTTTCCTCTGAATGCCTCTCTATAGACTTTTTTAAGTTGGGCTATATCAAAAATAACCAATCTCCATTTCCTATCCCATCTTTTTGGCTGATTAATCCTTAAGTCGTTAATTTGCAAAAAACTAGCCTTTTTCTTTCCTTCTTCGGTCAAATTTATATAAATCTGTGATCCTTGTTTTTTAATTTCGATCAATCCTTGCTTTTTTAAATTATAAAAAGTATCAGAAACTCTTTTTTTAGGATATTTTTTCCAACGTTCATATTCTCGCCAAAGATTTCTAGCAAAATAAGGAGAGCTAGCCGCCAGATACACCGCACCAGTCATTAATAACCAATAAAGAACGTCTTTGACGATTGCTGATCGCGGTTTTCTAAAATAATATTTGTATTTTCCTAGTCCCATTTTTCTATTTTACAACTTCCGTAATAGTATTGCCATAGCAATCTTATGACGGAGAATTAAATTAGGGCTGTAAAATATCTTCTGTCCGACCATCTATAGAGATAATAACTTCTTTTACTGTTGGGAATTGTTTTAAAGTTTCAATAATCTGGGCTCTAATAGCTGCCACTCGGCAAGAACCGCCAACTTGAAATTCTAACTGATTATCAAAATCAACTTTGGCCACATTATTTTCAATAACTAATTTCTGAATTTTAACATCCGGATTAATACTAGTAAAAAAACCTTTTTCCTCTTCAATGGTACTAACTCCTTCTATACTATAGAAAATTTCTCCACGTTCTTCTAATGTCGGACCGCTTAATAATAACTCTAAAGCCACCCGAGCAATAGCCGGTGTTTTAGAAATAACCCTCTCAACCGGAAAAACTTTATCACAAGAAAAATCCATTCCCAAGATTTCATTATTGAAAAATATTTTAATAATACTCACATCTTCTTTCTTCGGAAAATGAATTGAAAAATAAATTTTTCTGTCATTTATTGGCAAACCAGAAGGATTATCTTTTTGGAAAACCAGAATTCCTTCATTGTTTTCTGGTAAAAAAGAAAGATTAATAACAGCTTTAAATGGAACAAAATCTGCTGTCATCCAATCAGATTGAGCTTGAGCCATAGTAACAGCTAATTCTTTCCCACTAACGCTATCTAAAAGCTTAATTGGAAAGCTTGCCTCAAAAAACCAATCGCCTTTGGCTCTGCCTTCTATGACCAAGGGAAAAGAAACGGTCTGATCAGATTCAGGACTGTAAATTTCAATATCTTCTGTTTTTACCTGGCCGCAACCATTAGTTGGGATTAATGACGTTGGCTGACCATGTTTTAACCAACGTCCATCCTGGCAAAACCAAGTATCTTCATCACCAGACAAAAACCTAATCATTAAAATTGTCACAACAATGGCAAAAATAATAACGAAAACATATATAAGTTTTTTCTTCATAATAATTGTTTTTAATTTTTATCTGCAGTTGACTGAGTCAACTGCCCGCAGGCAGCTTTAATACCCTGGCCAAATTTGTACCTTTGGGTCGTTTCAATTTTTGACTCCTGCAAAACAACTTTAAAGTCTTTTATCCGCTCTGGCAGAGAAGCCTTAAAAACACCGGTAGGATTATATGAAATCAAATTAACCATAAAAATGAACGGTTTTAAGCCGGATAACATGGTTGCCAGCTCTTTAGCGTTTTCTAAGCTGTCATTAACGTCTTTTATCATTATATATTCAAACATGATTTTGCGGCGAGTGGCTTTCAGATAATCTTCAACCGCCCTTAAAATCTTTACTAAAGGATATTTTTTATTCACCGGCATCATTTTTGACCTTAAAGCATCATTCGGGGCATGCAAAGAAATCGCCAGGTTCACTTGTAATTTTTCTTCTGTTAATTTTTTAATCCCTTCAACGATACCTACCGTAGAAATTGAAATGCGCCTGGCGCCAATATTAAAATAGTCTTTATCGTTTAAAATTCGGATCGCTCCTAAAACATTATCATAATTTAGAAACGGTTCGCCCATTCCCATAAAAACAATGCTGTTTACTTTTTGGTTTTCTTCCTTTAGATAGCGGTTAAAAAATAAAACTTGTTCAATAATTTCACCTATGGTCAGATTTCTTTTAAAACCCATTTTCCCGGTCGCGCAAAATTCACAAGCCAAAGAACAGCCAACCATCGAAGAAAGGCAAGCCGTATTGCGGTCAGAGTAGCGCATTAAAACCGTTTCTGTTTTCAAGCCGTCTTTTAAATCAATTAAAGCTTTTATGGTTTTATTGTCGTTAGAAGTAAAAACTTCTGCTTTAATTTCCAAAGAAAGCTCCTGATTTAGTTTTTGGCGGAGAGCTAGGGGCAAAACCATCGCTTGCGACCAATTTTTAATCAAGTCTTTAAAAACAGCTTTTTGAGCTTGTTTTGAACGGAAAAGAGCTTCTCCTTGGAGGATTTTTTTGAAATCAGCTAATTCCACAATTTTAATTAAACCTGAATAACGTAAAGGCCTTTCTTTACGACTTTTGCCTTCTGGCCAAAATCATCAAGACGAAACTTCATGACGTATTTCACTTTCTTTGCCAATTTTCGGCCGGTGTATTTTTTCTTTCTGGAATCGTATTCTTCCAAAACCAAAGTATCCCCTTCTTTAATTTTAAAATCCGCCACTCTAAGATCAAACTTCTTTTTGCCAGATTTCATTAAACTAAAAATATTCGGCCAGCTTTTCTTTTTGATTGTCGCCATATAAGTACTTAAAGCAAGTGTGAGTTTTTCAAGAATCATTCACTTACGCCGCCAGCCATCCGCCGTCCACGTAAAAAGTGGCGCCGGTCACATAGCTAGCTTCTTCCGAAGCCAGAAAGACAACCATGGCGGCGATCTCTTCAGATTTGCCCATTCTCCTTAAAGGAATACTCGCTAGAAAGGCATCCATGACTTCTTTGGACATATTGGATTCAGCAATCATTGGCGTATCGATGGCGCCCGGACCAATGACGTTGACGTTAATACCTAGACTCGCCCATTCCTGGGCCAAGGTTTCGGTCAGACCGACGATGCCGCCCTTGGAAGCGGTGTAGTGGGCCGCCGCCATGACGCCCACGCCGACGCCGCCCGAAGCGATCGAAGCAATATTGATGATCCGACCCCATTTATTCTTGGCCATTTCCCGAGCGGCCCGCTGGGCGCAGAAAAACTCGCCCTTGAGGTTGATGTCCAGGGTCTGATCCCAGTCGGCTTCGGTCATTTCCAGAGCCATTTTCGGCTTGAAAATGCCGGCGTTGTTGACGAGAATGTCCAGCCTCCCCCATTTCTTAACCACCCCGTCGAAGACCTGATCGATTTCCGCCTGATTGGTCACGTCCAGTTTCCAGGCCGCGGCCTCGCCGCCCTTGGCTTTGATCTCTTCAACGACTTTTTGACATTCTTCTAAGCTGATGTCGGTGACGGCGACCCGCGCGCCTTGCTGGGCCAGGGCTAAAGCGTCAACCCGACCCATGCCCCTTCTCGCTCCCGTCACTAAAGCAACTTTATTCTTGAGTTCAAACATATTTTTAAGATTAATTATTTATTTATCTTATTTTAACAGAAATCAATCAAAATGACGATCCCCCGACACGTAATTGAAGGATTTGAAAAAGGCAGTTATATGATATAATAAAAAAAGATAAAGCGATTTAATAAGATGAAGATCTTGATTGCTTACTATCTGGTCATCGGCAGAGAACTGAATTTGAGATTTTTTCATATATTTTATTATATCAAAAAACCGCCAGAATGGCGATTTTTAATTCTATTTCTTAATATCTCCTGATACAGGCAACTATGGTTTTGAGCAACCTTTTATCAAAAGGGCCAGGAATAATGTTTTTAGCATTTGGTTTTTTAATCAAAGAAGCAACAGCTTTGGCAATTTTAAACTCAAGAAACAAATCCATTTTTTTTCTGAAGTCCAAAAGCCCCCTGAAAACTCCGGGAAAAACAATGATATTATTAATCTGGTTTTCAAAATCAGACCGGCCAGTGGCAAAAATATAATTTTTAGTGGCTTTTTTTATTTCTTCAGACAAAATTTCCGGACTAGGATTAGAAATAGCAAAAATTATCGGTTTTTCTTTCATTAATTTTACATCAGTTTTATCTAAAAGATTACCAATTCCGGTTACCCCGATAAAAACATCGCTTTTATTAATCGCTTCTTTTTTGCCTCCCCTTAAGTTCTCTTTATTGGTTGATTCGGCAATCTCTTTTAAATATTTATTATCCCCATCTCTGCTCTTAAAGATAATTCCCTTGGAATCAAAAACAATCAGATCTCTTAAACCGATATAATTTAAAATCTTAAAAATACCATAGCCGGCCGCCCCAGCACCGCCGATACAAATTTTTACTTGATTTAACTTCTTTCCAACTACCTTTAAAGCGTTCAAAAGAGCGGCTAAAACAACAATTGCCACCCCTTGTTCATCATCATGGAACAAAATCAAATCTTTCTCTTTTAATTCTTCCATAATTTCTAAACTTTTTGGCGCTCGAACATCTTCTAAATTAAAAGCGCTAAAATTCGGCGATAAAATTTCAATTGTTCTGATAATCTCCTCCTTTGATTTTGTGTTAAGACAAAGTGGATAAGCATTAACGCCGGCTAAAGTTTTTAAAAACAACGCCTTCCCTTCCATTACTGGCAAAGACGCTTCAGGAATACTATCTCCTACCCCCAGCGTTCTTGAGCCGTCAGTAATAATGGCAACATTATTGCCCCTACCGGTATATTCAAAAGAACTGGCTGGGTTTTTGGCAATTTCTCTATTAGCCTCAACTACACCCGGAGTGTAAATTAATCCCAGATTTTCTTTGGTGACTTTTATCTTTGGGCAGATTTCAATCTTTCCCTTGAGTCTTTTGTGAATTTCTAAAACCTTATTCATAGCAATTAGAATATACCGGATACCGCATTTTAACCCCGTAATTTCCGAGGATTCTGAATTAAGATCAACTTAATTCTCGCTAGCGCTCGAATTTAGAATTTAATCTGTTTCGCGAATTGGCCTATTACCGGAATTTCTTTCTTTTCCCCCTTGGTGACATTAATAATGCCAATAATGCTTAAAACCAGCCAAATAATGT